>UMAW01002644.1_pt1 | contig 34816 bp, 67 predicted proteins | sample 1963801 | NCBI WGS metagenome assembly UMAW01 (sample SAMEA4835925, study PRJEB28245) | human gut metagenome | biome: gut microbiome; material: fecal sample | place: Denmark | collected 2008 | reverse complement strand
TCGTCCTTGTGCTTTATAAATTGTGGCACAAGCACTCCGCACACAGGTTATCTTGTCAGGGCTGGAATGTTGGGCTTGTTCCCGCTTTTGCATGGATTGTTGCCGTGCCCTTAATACACAATGACTACATCAAAGGGGGCCTCAAACTGACACCTACTTACATGCCACCTTGACTTTCAATTTGACGGTCCAGTGCCCCTCAAATCGAGGGCTACTCAATTATTGAATGACGCAATGGGTCCTCAAAATGACCCCCCTTATATGTCACCCAACTATACCCAATCTGACGAACCTTCAGCCCTTGATACAGCCTCTCTGCGGCGTTCTTATAGAACCATCCACAAAGTTATCGCCCCGTCCACAAACAGGCTCTGGCTGTACTCCTCGCCGTCCAGCACGATGTATTTTTTCCCGTCAATATCCTTGTGCGACCCAAGGCACGGCACAACACGCTTGTCCAGGCCATCAATAGTCGGTGCTGACACGATCACATTGTCCCCGTGTAACCCACAAACCTCGGTCTCTGTAAGCTCGTGCAGCTGGAACGACATGCATGGGAGAGCGTTGATCGCATCAATCATGTGTTCCCAGTCGTTGTGCTCCTGTACCTGTGCTGGGTCGTCCTCACACCACACCATAGGCTCCTCTCCCAGCGCCTCCAGTGCATCTATACGGCGAATAATTTCATCATTTGACATAGTTATCACATCTCCTCAAAAAGGCTACAGGCGGCTCTACGGGCGTGCTATTACGTCTAAGCATATTGGCATCCAAAAATTCAACAGTTCATCATATGTATCACAAGGCCAGCATCCACGGTGGGCCAATTTGTGCTTCTTCATGCGGTCGCTCAAAACTTGACCTTGTTCGTTTTCCCCAAACTGACTATATGTTCCGCCTCGTTCCGGCTCAACCCAGCTGCCATCATCAACTTGATATATCTCTTGCGTGTCATCATTATCCTCTCTTTAAAAATCGGCTCTAACGCCCTCTCCGGGCTTGTCACTTGGGTACAGCTCTCGGAGACGCATCATGTTATCATACGCTTTTACATATGTACTATATGGCCAGCAACCACGATGCGACACAATTTTCTTCCAGCGCCTCTCATCAAACGTCTTACTTGACCTGTTTGGTTTGCATTCGTCAATCCCAAGCCCGGCGGTATTTTCAGCGTTATTACGGCTCCAACCGTTTGCCATCAATAGCTTGATATATCTCTTCCGTGTCATCGCTATCTCTCCTTATTACAGTTTGTATTTTTCCTGCTGCTCTTTTTGCCACGCCTTAATCTCGGAAATTTCTTTGTCAAGAATGGCTTCTGTTTCAGCCTCTTCCAAAAAGAACGGGTCGCGGTCCAGCGGAATGCTCTGCAGCAGCTGCCAGAAGCGGTAGTCCGGTTTCAACTCCCACAGCTCCGCCAGCTTGCTCAAAAACGGCCAGATTCTCTTAGGATCACGCATCATAGTCCTCCTCTAGCTCGTATACATCGGTAATATCTAAATCATCGTCACCAGCACACGACGGGTCATCCAAGTATCTATCCACTGCTTCTTCCTCGCTATCTGCTTCTACATCAGCATAGCCGCTATACCAAATTCGATAAAATTTCATCAGTCTGTCTCCCTTAAAAGTCGCAGAATTCATAGCCGGATTCTTCGTTGCAGTATGCTGTTTTAACGGTTTCAAGAGAAAATACATTCCATTTCATCAGACCGGCCTCCACTTCTTTTCCCACTGGTCGTATTCGGCAACTTCACGCTTTACGGTTTTGCCGTCTTTCTTATATACAGTGATACGATGTGCATAGTTCACCGTGTGCTTTTGTAACTGTTGTAGAGCTTCTTCCTCTGAGCTTGTTTTTGCAACTCCGCGATAGGAACCACCAGAGCCTAAGATTTCGGGTTCATACCAACCTGTTTCGTAGTATACAGTCTGCTCGCCTGCTTCATCCAGAACGACTTTTCCCTGCTCACCATAGTCACCCGTATAGTTGCTCCGGATGATATGAGCGGCACGGTCATTTCCCTGCTGTTCGTAGGCTTCTGCGATAAAATCGACGTATGCCTTGAACTTTTCCTCATCGCCTTCACGGTGCGCCGCGATGAGTTTTCCAAGTGTGACAGCGTTTATTTCGTTCATAAATTAGGGCAAGGAGACCTGCGACTTTAATCGTGGACAGAATTGCCCGTTCACATCCTTTCGATTAAATAGTTTGTTGCAGACTCTAATAGCTACAATACGCGACTTTAGTCGTGGGGTATTGACAAGAGTCCGGACTTCCAATTTTTTACGGGTTACCCCGTTACTCAGTATGGATTTCTGCTTCATAGAGCGAGCTTCTTATATAATCTTGGTGGCCATGTACACCACCATAGCCGTTTGTAAGCATTTCAGTAGTAACATAGGCATATACGATTTCTTGCTGGATAGAGACTGTCTTTGTTTCTATGACAGGGTTTTCTTTGAATGGGAACATCAGGATAATCAGAACGAACAGAGCGGTTATACAAAATGCTGTCAATAGTGCTTTCTTCATTCTGATACATCCTCTACATACGCCATGTCCTTGCGCAGATTTAGAAATTCTGGGTTGAGAACACAAGCCGGGGCGATATCATTGCAGTAGCGCGCATCGTCGCTGCCCAACCAACCATTCGCGTTTACTGTGCGAACGTCGTCCGCACAGTCCGCGTCAGAATCCTTATCACCGCAGTACCACGGTGTAGCAGTCCACACCCAACTGTCGTAGTGTGGAATGAACTCACGGTACTTGCGGTACTCGTCACAGGTCAGAATAAAAACAAAGTCATGTACAGTGCCATAGGCGCGGTCACCGTTGTCGGATACAAGGTCAACGGTATGTGACAGTAGATTTTTTCTCTTGAAAACAGCGTTCGCCATATCAGATAGAATCCCACGCACATTACTTGTGCGGTAGTTATTCCGGTTGCCTTTTTCATCGGCAAATTTATCACTTGGGCAGAACTTTACATCTCTTGCCCAAGGTTCAGCCATAATAGCCAGCACGCCACCGTCAGGGTGGTTCGGGTCAAGACAGACCCATTCGAAGCCTTTGAACATGAAGTGCTCGCCGGGACGTAGGGTTGTAATGTTAGTCATTGGCAGGTACCTCCGTTCTGTGATTCCACAACTCAATCGCGTCCTGTTCGTTTTTTGTGAGGACAGTTCCGATGCGGCAGTAGTTGCACCGCACTACATACCTGCCTTCATAGCTTACATATAACCCGGCTGTAGAACCACAGAACGGACAAGGCTTGAGTTCGATATCATCATCATCAATAAACGTTACCATTGTCCGTCACCTCCGCAAGCCAGTATTCGCGGCGGCAGTCGTTACACGCCCTGTCCCCGCAGTATCTTTTCATTTCCTTCTCTATTTTGCAGGGTGTTATATTTATAACATCGTCAAGAAGATCTGCATTCGGAAACTTTTTCAAGAACTCACTCTGGCGTGTCTTAACGGGGTTGTCTTTTGCCCACTCTTCAACTAGTTCTACTACTTCTTCAGGCTCGACATTTGCGCTTGGACGGCACTTCTGGTCAAGTAGACAATCTTTATAATCAGTTTTGTCGCACATACGTTTAAATGCCTTATAAAATTCAACTGCGTCCATTAGTTGTCAACCTCCTCGTTCCAGTAGGCATAGCGGCATTCATCACAGCAGCCATTCGCTCCAAAATCCGCATACTTCCCGCACCACATTGGGCGTTTGTCTTTCTCAATCATGCAAGGCTGCAAACGAGTTAAATCCGCATTTGGAAATCGCTTCAAAAACTCGCTCTGGCGGGTCTTGACGGGATGCTCTTTCGCCCATTGCTCGACTTTTGAAATCGTTTTTTCAATGTTTTTAACTGAATAGTAGTCGAACCCAACCATGCAACGCCCTTCTTTCGCAACAGGACATCCATCGCAGTGTCGATTTTTGCATAATCTGTTTACCGTCTTGACAAATTCAACTGCGTCCATTAGGACCTATCTCCTCTAACCAATAATCTCTGCGGCAGACGTCGCAGTTTCTCTTATACTGCTCACAACGTTCTGTACCAGAACTGTATAATGGAAAATTTGGGCATGTGTCGATAATGCCATCTTTGTCGAGTTTGACATTTGGGAATTTTGCAAGCACAACATCGTTACGTGTTTTCCTGTGTTGAATAGGATGATCATTGGCCCATTGCTCAATAGAGGAGACGATGTCTTCCGATGACGTCGATAAAAGAAACGTTTTATCAAGTGGGCAGGCTCCATTTTTCTTGAAATCGCAGTTGTCACAGAAGCAATCTGTAGAGCATATGCGACGAAGAGTGTCTATGTATTGTTTAGCGTCCATAATCTTCCTCCCAATACTTGTCCCAATATGCTGGCCCATGTGGCTCTTCTGACCAGTATTCGTGCTTACAGGTGGCGCAATCGTCCCCATATTTGTCGCAGATCCGCGTTTCGGTGTCGCAATAACTATCTTCCAGGTAATACTCCGGGCAGAGGTCAACGTCTCCGTTTTCGTTGATTTTTCCGTTTGTCAATAGATTTGGAAAGCACCGTAATAGGCGATCCTTGCGGGTTTCTTTTGCTGGATGGTCTTTGGCGTACTGCTCTACGATTGAAATAATCTTGGCAAAGGTTGTGTCGGAACAGTAACACAAAAAATCATTACACAAATCATGCAGGCAACAACCCGTACAGGATAGGGTTTTATCACATCCTGCACTGCATATACGCTTAGCCGTTTTTAAGAATTTCAGGGCGTCCATCAGTCGGATGCCTCCTCTATATAATGTTTTTCTTCTTTGAGTTCATCTGGTGTGGTAATATACTCGCAATATCCCGGAAAGATCTGGTCATCTCTGTAATACCTGCAATCGAATAAGGCATAAAACGGGCAATCCCAGCAGCCAATAGGACGCTCGTCTAATACAATTCGTGCCATCAGTGCGCCTCCTTTATCAACCTGTTGGCTATCTCATTGATGTTATCTGTAGATGTCTTGATTTTGTCATAGGCATCTGTCTTTTGCTTTTCTATTGCGGCAAGGTCGCAGGCTAGGTCATCGCGCATCATGGCGTATAGCTTTGCCTGCTCTTCATATTTTTTGACCCGCTTGGCCCTTTCGCGTGCCAAATCCTTTTCTGTTATATGCTCATCGATCAGGCTTAGTGCTCGTATAAAGTCCAGAAAGTTTAGAGAGAACCTCTTGCCGCGATATCTAAAACTGTAAAATGTAAGACATTCATTATCAATGAACTGAAAATTCTCAGGGTGCAGCTTGTACATCTTGTTAAAGGTACTGTATGGAATACGCGGAGTGTTGCCAAAAGAACTGTCTACTTGTTTGTAACAGGCAAGTAGCTCTACGAGCGGGAAATTGTTGTAGTAAGATACGAAGTTGCAAATAGTTAAGAAACAAATAACAAAGCATACGATAAGTCCAAAAGAAAACACCGCATAGTTTGCTTTGCCCTCGCTCGCAAAGAGTTCCGCAGCCATACGATATTCGGTATATGTACAAGCAATAGAGCTTATATCAGTAAAAATGAACAAAGCCACAGACAGTATTGATGGCATTAGAAGTCCGGGCAGCTTATAAATCTCATGTATCCGGTCTGATGTCCGCACAAACACTATGGTTGCGACAATAAATATCAGAATATTGATCAGTATGGTTGTCACTTCTTTAGCCTCTCCTTCCAGTCTGCGCATGTACAGTCACCATCTACAAAATCAGCGCGGTATGGACTGTCGGCACAGCAGCATGCTCCGGTGAACGGCTCCCAGTGCTTGCATGTGGAACAGATGCGACGCTCTGTGTGTCTGTCAAGAAAGTCAAGGTAATCATGAACAAGACCGTAGAACAGGCTCGGCTCGTTTGCTTTGGCCCACTCTATAGCGTCATCAACGACTGATTTGTATTCTGCAGCTTCTTCAGGTCGCATAGTAGCGACAAAGCTATGGGCAAATTGGCGTGTGATTTTTCTTGCATGTGTGATAGTCATTGTCAGTCACCCCAGTCGATAGGCCAGCCGCAGTTGCCGCAGTATCGGTTTTCCTCCCAGTTTGTGCTGTAAATTGCCGCAAATGAGCCGCAACGACGACAACAGTCTCTACCAAAAGTGTCTTTAAACGGTTTTGCTGGCTTTGGCTCCGGAATTTTATCGGCCACATAGTCTAGCACTTCACATGCGACGAAATATGTGTCATTGTCTTTAGGGGCATCATGTCTTAGGTTTTCAGCAATGTGGTGCAGATCGCTTCGTGAGATAAAATCAGTCATTGGTTGCGTCCTCCTTCGGCTTAGTAGCAAGAATTTCATCAATGTTAAACATTCCAATACTCGGCAACCCTTTAAATAGATAGTCTGGAAGTTCAAACTTTGAATTTTGGGTAACAGCACTAACCTTGTGGAATGTGTCGATCTTAATCATCTCGTACCCAAGTGCCTTACAGAACTCTGCTGCCTGATAGTCAAGTGTTGTATAGTGAAAGTTGATGTTATACCAATCAGTCGGCGGGTAGGCTAAGATACCGCATCCGCCACAATCATCACAATCATAAAAGATACATTTATCACAACTCTGTTGTCTGTCGCAGTGGTCGCGTAATATTTTGATGGCTCTGTTCAGTTTTTTTATATCAAGCATCATTGCCACACTCCTCTCCTGCGATATCCTCCAGCTTGATGGCCTTGCCATATTCAAGCGCCTGGAAAGAATCTCGCGTGATTTCGTCAACGTATGGTGTACTTCCGTCATCATTGATCTTTATCACTGTGATTGCTGTGTGTCCGTCAGGCCGTATCGTTTTTGTCGCGGTAACGTATCCCATCATGATAAGAGCCTTGGCGAGGGTAATGTCAGCGGCTGTCCAGCGTTGCTCCCTGAAATGTGGCCATGCCGAGGGAAATACGTAATTTGTCAAATAGCATGTGTGCTCGTTTTTGGCATAAAAAAGACACTGTTCGCATTTTGTCCCGTGACAGTAGTCTTTGATTTTATTCGCGGCATCGTAGATTTCCCGCGGGCTATATGTATTACTCATAAAATATTTCCTTTATGTTCTTCTTTGAATTTTCTGTACGCACGAGTATAGTCATACGCAGGAGAAAAAATATGTTCAACAGCATTTGCGAGTTTTGGCTCGTATTGATGAAGCATTGCTAATTCATCTTCAAAATGTCCAGCAAATGGGCAACCTGCGCAACCAGTCCTTTTACACCCGTATAACGTATAAGCATCACTGTGTTTGATATCGTAAACTTTTTCAAAAGCACCTTTATCTTCTGCCTTCCACCAAAATAGTGGGTAGTATTGTTTTCCATGAACGCCGTTAGCCATACAACTTTTAACCCCTGTTGAACGTGCGCCGCCTTCTGCCTTACGTATTCCGACTAATTGGATGTCTCCTCCATATTTTTTCCGCACAGCGTCTCCAACTTTCTTTTTAGACTCGTTACAACACCGATTAGAAATATTAAATGTTGGTGGATTTTCAATCATAAATTCTTTCAAAAACTTTGCAGATGCAATTTCGGTCTGGAGTGGTTTATGCGGTTCGTCTTTCCAAGCGTTACACCACCAGCGAAGGGCAGCCTTACAATTCGGGTATTTGGCGCACAGGACATCAAACGGTTCATCTTCCCATTGGAACCCATGTTTTTGAAGCCTATATATATATATATTCAGCAAATTGTTTGCTGTAGAATGGATAGCCAACAGTCCTAACGGCACCAGCAACTTGCATTTTCCCGCGCTCACGCTGGATTGCAATACCGTACTTATCTTCAAGAAAGGTCAAATGTCGTTTTGTGGCATTCATTTCAACGCCAGTATCGAACCATACATAAGTCACTTTATGGGACGAATCCTTTGGAGTGAGATGCTCAACAATGTCAATCATATTATCGCTATCTGCACCACCTGATACCGAAACAAGAATGTTTTTATATTGTTTTAAAACAGATTGAGCTTTCACTAATCCATCATAAATTGTCAATGTAGGGGCTTTTGTAATGTATTCATCTTGTGTCACAGCGGCAGGTCCCCCTTGTCAAAATCAAAATCACGCTGAATAGCGTTCCCTGTCTCAGGCGGCACAGGCCGGTAATTGTTCATGTCAGCATAGCCCGGGATCATGCGCAGGCTCTGCCCCACCTCCAACATCGTCTGTTCGCGGTCTACGAAATGCCGGTCTGAGAAGTTCACGATGTCCTCGATAAAGTCTGCGATCATGTGTCGCATCTCCTCGCGGTAGTCTGCGGTGTTGCGGTTGATAAAATCAGTGTAGCGGTCAGAATCGTTCATGGCGGTATTCTCCTTGTATGTAAATTATTTAATTTTTTACCCCTACATGCGCCACTGGGCCATCGGGGTCATACTTTTCCAAACTGTAGTTGGCGGCAATCTTGTCAAACACCTCAGCAAATCTTTCCAGCGCAGAGTCCCGGTCTTTGTCGTTGGCGTCGGCAATCAGGACGATCTGCCGTATCGTGTCTGCGGTAAGCTGTGCCATTGTCAGGGTGTACGGGCTGTATTCTTCGTAGTTCATGCGGCTATCTCCCCTACTTCGTCAAACGGTAAACTTGTGGTCTATGTAATCGCTCATAGCGGCCTTTAGGACTGGCGTGTCAAAAAACGCGAAGCAGTTCTTACCAGGCCGCTTTTTGTTTTGCTCAATCCGGATCAGGTAGAAGCCCCGCATCATCAGGTAGCCCGCCATGCGCGGCGAGTAGATCATAATCACATCACGCTTGGCGCTGTCAGCTGCGTGGGCTGTTATAGTGGGTGTCTTGTCCATGGGTAACTCCTTAATGCTTAATGCTATATATAAAGGTAGGTAGGTGTGCTGGTGGCGCTCAACAGAACTCCCGTGTGCTAAAACGGTATCCGTCAGCGTCTGCGTACTCGCCGTTCCAGTGTTTGTAGAATTCGCAGTCGTTATCGCTCTCACACCGCCAGTTCCCGGTGTACATTCCGGTTGCTGGGTCAAATACCTTAGGCGTTTCGAATTTGATGACGCGCTCCTCAAACTCCTGCCAGCTGTACCTCTGTCCGTACTCGTCAAATATGGTCAGGTAGTGCATGTTGTCATGATAAAACTTGTCAAGGTCACGAACGCTGTGAATTTGCTCGTGCTCCTCAAATACAGGTTTCCACCCACAGCTAGTCTTGGCGATGTGCAGTTCCCAGGCTTCTTTGTGCCGGTCTGTCGGTTCCGCACGTGGCCCCATCATCCTAGCTACGGCTTTGTTGCGCGTATAGAAGTAAAAATTAGTTCCCATTGGTGGTCTCCTTGTAACTTGAATTATGTGTTGTGAAACGTGAAAAAATAATCACCGGGTATCGAGAATCCGGCTTGCTTTATCTAATAGCTGCGTCAACGCACATGGCCATCGCGTCAACCTGATCCTGCCCTACACCGATATAACGCATGGTTGTTGCCTGATCACTATGCCGATATTTGTACTGCAAAGCTTCGTTGATTTGGTTAGTCGTAAGCCCGCCTTTGTCAGCTGCCGTTACGGCAATTAGACCATATGTTTTACGCATACTGTGGGTGCTTATATGCCCCTCTACCGCGCACGCCTTTGCGGCATCTGTAATAATGTGGTATACCTGTGTCTTGCTTACCGGCTTGGTGATATATCCGGCGCGTACCCATTTCTGACTCTGGAACAACGGCCACTCTGGGTCAAGGACACCAGACTGTTGGGTGCGAATCTCGTCAACTAATTTTGTGATAGCTTGCGCCGCATGTGGCGTGATGAGATCGTTTGTGCGCTTGTGGTTTTTTCTGTTGATGATTTGGGCATGTTTCAAAACGGAGTTAGTAGAGACATCAAAAACATCACCAATTTTTAGCTGCCGTATGTCTCCAGCGCGAAGGCCGAGCGTGATGCCACATATATATAAGGTATAGTTACGCTGGCGGTTGCGGGCGTTTCCATGGGTTAGAAGATAATCTCCGATAGCTTTAATGTCTTCTACGCTGTGTAGAGGTTCCGCCGGTCTTGCTTTTAGTTTTCCATTTTCCTTTTTATTAGAGACGGTTTTGCAGTAGTCTTTGCGACGCTTTGGTTTGGCCTTCTTGGTCGGAATTAGCTGATAGCCAGTGGCCTGCGCGAGAGCTTCCATTACAGGGTTGGTACCATCGGGTGCTTTTGCGTTGACAATAGCTTGTGCGAGGGCGGTTACGAGATCTGGCTGAGGGTTTGTGGTCGTGAGGGTAGCGCTTTGGCGTTTCATGGTGGTGTCTCCTTTGGATGATAGGTGATTTTGGTGTCTGAGTGGTTCTTTACAAGTATTATAACACTTCACACAACACATTTCAAGCGTTTATAGCAAAAATAATGCCCTGATCGCCGAAGAAAGTGACGGTCAGGGGCTGAAATGGTGGCGTTTCGGAGCGTTTTTATGTGGTTTATATGAAAAATAACGAAAATACGTTAAAAATGCGATACTTTGAGCAGGAATTAGGTGGTTTGTGCGTGCTTTGTGCTAAAAATCTGCAAAAATAGCACGTTTTTGATGCACGAAAATGAGGCGGAAATGGCGTAAGTACAAGGTTTGTCCGAGGGGGTGGATCGAAGAAAGGGAACAGATATGGAGCAGTGTGTGGTAGTCGATGGTGCGGTGAGCCGAGAGTGTGAATGGATGACTTACTATTATAGTAGAAACGGATTTTGCCTTCCGTTTTTAACCTGCCCCCGGTGTATGTTTTGTATGATTATCGACGTTATAGCGTCAAAAAGTGCATAGTGGATACTCCATGTAAAAGAGTCTATTTTTTCAGCCCTTTACATTGCTGTGTTGCTATGCCGTGGCCCGCTCTGATTCACGCGGTCTACAGTTATAGAACAGTTATAACTGTACATATACGTTATATACAGTTCGCTTTTATGCTATATAGGTATTATTATAATTATAATACATTATATAGCAAAAAAAGCAACTTCCTACAGCTGCAAAAAACATTGACGATACAGCGTTATATTTTGAGTTTTTCAAAAAATATTGCAAAAACCTCTTGACAGTTGGTACACCAACTGCTATACTAGCCTTGCAATCAAAAACAGGGACTTGCAAGGGGGCGCTATCCCCCGCGCTATCTTTGTTCTTTTCCCCCGCGTGGGCATGGTTGCACGTTGTTAAGACGTGGGCGGCGGCACGTAAAACGCCGGGCGCGGCCTTGCAAACCGCCCTATACATTGACATAGCATAGCGTAGCGGCTATGCAAATAGCGGCACAAAGTACACGACTTTACGCGGCACGACACGGGGCGGGGCAAAACCCGAAACGTGGCAAGCAAAACCGCATAAAGCAATGCGGGGCGACATACCAACCGAAACGCATTGCAATGTAAAGCCGAGCAACTGTAAAGCGCGGTAGAAAAGTTAAGTATACCGTGACACAATAAGCGGGGCGCTGAAAATTACAGCTCCGAAACCCGGAAACAACCCGGTGAAACAAAGTACAGACGGCCATACAATCGACGCGCGGCGCGAAGTAATGGATTAGAAAGTTGTGAAACTTACGTTCCCACGAAAAAAAGGCGCGCGTTTCCTGCAAAAACAGGCGGTATGCGTTGCGGGCGGCAATATAGCGAAAGTTGCGAAACTTGCGTGAGTAATTGCACTGCAAAATCCGTAAAGGCACGGCATAGGGGCGGCTATAACTGCGTGTATCCCAAAACTTACAGCTATAGTTTACTATGCTATGTTTCCCGATTAGTGAAAGAAACTGCGCTATTCAGCGGCGTCAATCGGGCGCGGGCGTGGCTGCCCGCTATCTGTCAAGTTTTCACAAAACAGGCGTTGGAACGTCAAAGGCTATAATCTAGTCAATGCCTGTCCGAACTTTGTTTTACATAGAAAATCAGCTCACAACCCTTGCAAAAAGCGTCACCGCTCTATATAGGGCAAGTGCTAAAGCTGTAGCTATCCAACATAGCTATTATAGCACACCTACGGCCTTATTTGCAAGCCAGTTGCGGGCTGTTTTGTGTGCAAAACGTACACGCCAAAACTACAACCGGGCAAACTGCCCTATAAAGAAAGGAAAAAATACTATGACTACCAACATCACCTCCACCCTGTCCGCTATCGTTTCCGCCGCTGAGACTGCCCGCAAAGAAAGCAAAAACTCAGCCAAAACTGTCTGCCGCTTTACCCGTAAAGACGGCATCCTGACCCCGTCCGCCAAAGTGCCGCAGGGCGTCGACATGTCTCACGAAGACTATGTTGCGTATTGCAACGCGATCAAGTATCTGTACGCTGCGGCCTGCAATCTCAACGCCAACACCGACCCCAAGGCAAGCAAGGCTCTGACTTCCACCCTGTACACCTGCGCGTCTGACGTTCTGCGCCTGATTGACCCGACCATCAAGTTGAACGAACTGCCCGTTTCTACCCGTGAAGACGGCGCTACCGCTGTCCAGTTCGTCGAGGACGTCCGCGCCGAAGCAAAGCAGGTCAAGATGTACAAAGAGGGCGACGACCTCTACCGCGAAGAGAACAAGACCCTCAACCAGTTCTGCCGCAAGTTGGAAGGCAAACTGTACACCATTGCCATGCACACGACCTTTGCCGCCGACTATGAGCGTGACTATAACCGCGCCAAGTCCAGCTTGCCCGCGCAGATTCTCAAGGCCGAAGAGACCGCCAAGACCCTGACGAAGACCCTGTCCGACGCCGAAACCAAGCTGACCGCCGCCAAGGAAAAGGGCAACAAGACCGTTATCGCCAAAGCGCAGAAGGCTTATGACGCTGCCAAGGTCGACGTCGACGCTAACGCAGCGCGTATTGCAAACCTGAAGGCCAAGCTGTCCAAGGCTGAAGAGGACTATAAGTCCGCAAAGGCCGCTGCCGAGTCCGTCCCCGCTGTCAAGACCGCCGCTTGATCTGAACTCATCCGAAGAAGGCCAGCACGATTTGATATAGAAACTCGGCTCACTGCCCAGCGCGGTGAGCCTGTTTGTGTACCAAATCACCAGCACAAAGCGAAAACCACCCGGAAAGTGTACCCTTTTGTCAACTCCGTGGAGCCGGTCTGCAATCGCGAACCGGGTTGCAAGCGGGGCGGGATGAAAAGCACTTTTTGCAAGCAATGAAAGGAACCTCCAATGTAGATTGCTTTATCTCAACGAATCCCCTTGAAAAGTGCCCTCCATCTGTGGTAGACTAAATCCATACTACATATTACTATGGATGGAGGGTCAACCTTTGGCACAGACGAAAGAAGAACGCTTCGCTAAACAAGCAAGTTTAAAAAAGACATATCACGTTGTTTTAACCCTAAAGGAAGGTGAAATCTTCGACAAAATCTTATCTGACAATGGTTGCACAAATGCAAGTCAGCTCATAAAAAAGATATGTCGCGATGAACTTGAAATCCGTGACACATTCTAAATTATCCTTCAAACAGCGTCCAGCTACTTGCTGCGGCGCTATTTTTATGCCCATTTCCCATCCAAGAAAGGAAGTCACCACCATGTTCCAAATCACCATCGACTACAACCGTGCCCACATCATGCACTCCAACCCCATCCGCACCGTTACCATTAAGGACGAAGCCGACGAATTTGCCCGCCATCTGGCAAGCAACATGATCTACGCCCTGACCACTGACCGTTTCTGCGACGGCTTTTCCGACGCCGACCCCTTCACCGCGTCCATAACCGACTACGAAAAGAGTGTCCTCTACTCGGTGTTCCTTGCCAAGCCGGATGATTTCTGGTTCCATGTCATCGACGACCAGACCGGCGAGCTTGTCAATATCGACGACGACGAGTACCCCAACGAACCCATCGAGCCGTGCCCGGATGAATTGTGCCAGATCGAGACCGACCCGAAACCCGTCGCCGAGATCATCTACGATTACCCTTCCCGTCCCGAACTGGCAAATCAGTTCGCCTCTTTTCTCTATGGCAACTGGATTGACTTTACCCATACAGAGGGCGACACCCGCGTGACTGCCAGACCTAGGGATGAAAACGAAAAGGAAGCCGTCGTCAACTGGCTGAACGACCACCGCGAAAACCCCAAGCGTAAGTTTGAGCTGTTCTTCCATAACCGTGATAAACAGGATGCGCTTATCGAATGCCTTGACGCCTATGACATCGAGCACACCGAAAACCGCCACCGTGTCACCATGTTCTTCAATAATGACCGAGAAATTGCGCAGGTCATGGACTACTTAAATCGGGATTGATTTGATTTTGATTTCAAGAAAGGAAGCCCCACCATGAAAAAGACCATCGTCCGTACCATCGCCACCATCGCCCTCGTCACTGCCACCGTTCTCGCCACCTCCTACCTCACCTACCGCACCACCATGCAGAACATTCAGGTGGAAGTTGCCCGCGATACCGTTTACCTCACCGTATTCGGCCAGACCGACGAATATGTGATTGGAGAGTGAACTGCCATGAATGAGTTTAAGAAAGTCATCATCACCATCCAGATGAAAAACGATTCCGAAATCGCCGAGACCTGCTTCACCGTCACGATGACCGAGACAAAAGCCTACGCACTGCTCAATGAACTCCGCAACTGGCATACCAACCTTGGGGAAGCTATTCTGTCGATTGTCCAAAACATCGCAGAGGGACATGCCTACCTTATGGGGTATTATATCGCAACCGTCGCCAGCGCTGAAATCCTGCATTGATTCCGAATCAGCGTTGATTTTCCCTTGCCTATGACACACTCCGCATCCAGCGCCATACCGCGCCAGGGTGCTTTTTTATTTGCCAATACAATCAATAAATACTTCATGAGGTGAAATATAAATGAAAACGAAACTCCTTGTAAAAGTCCTGCTCGGCTTCATCCCCTGCGTCCTGTTCCTGGCTTTCATCAATATCACACTGTTGGCCGCGACCTATATGCCTATCTGGGCAGCGCTGCCGCTGTTCGTTTTTGTCGTCTACATCATGTGGAAGGAGCTGAAATAAATGCCAACAGCACCGTTTAATAAGCAGATCGTCCTCTGGGGCGATTCCCGCATCACCGCAAATATCACCGAGGCCGAAGCCTTCCACACCTGGGCCGAGAACGAAGGCATTTCCCATCGCTTTGATGTGGATATGGATAAACTCTGGCTCACCGTCTACGCCACCAGCCGCGCACAGGTCGAATCCTGCAATGACTGGATGAGCACTCACCGCACCGGCTGCTACACCGCTTAGAAAGGAACATGAGTATGAAATTCAATACCGTTACCCAAACCCTGCTGCATGAGAATCCCAAAGCCCTGCAATTCTTACACTATGCCTCCGGGTTTGATTTTAATTCTCCATTCCATGTCTCCAGTGGCACGGGACGATTCACTTTCAATAGGGTCATGGCCCAGGTATCATCCGTCATCAAAGGCCCTGTCAATGTAGCGCTGTTCGTCAAAGTGAACAACCGCTATCTGCCGCAATTATATTATGTTCCTGTGGGAAACTCCGGCTTCAAGCCTACAGAGTCCGGTCTGCGGAACACCTACTACTACAACGTAAATGAATTCAATACGCAGCGCAGCTTTGAGGAAGTCCGTAAGAATGAAACTGACCACTATTACATCGTGACCCAGTCAAAATCCTACAGCAAACCGTGGCATGAAAAGCAGTTTGATTACAATGCCCGATATAAAATCCAACAACACACACGGGCACAGTTTGGATACAATCATGTGTGTCTTGGTTCTCTTGTCTTGGCAAGAAAGAGCGACGGTGAAACGTTTTTCATCCGCACAGACAAATTCTTTTACCCGGATGAACTCGATGCCGCTGGTGAAAACGCTTTCAGTTACGTGGACAAGTCCGGCTATTATGCTATTTCATATCGCCACGAGCTGCATGAGCGTCTGCGTGACTATAAAAAGAACAATGCTCGCCAGCTTGTCTTACAATCCGACTTCACGGCCACACTGCACGACCTTGATTCCAAAACGAAAGAGATCAAGCAAGCACTTGTCGCCGCAGCCGATGCCATGCAGACCTATGAGGAGTGCCGCAAAGTGGAACGAACCGCCTACAACCTTGGCTGTATGTTCTACGGTGCTAATTCCATTCGCCGCAAGATCGACGAAAAAGCGTACTGGTCTTTGGACAGCGTTCAGTATGACCTTGAATATTTCACCACGCACTATAAGGATGCCTTGAAAGAACTTGGGAAGGGAGCATGACCTATGACAACCGCACACAAACCCCGCAAAATGACCATCTACGACTACGAAACCCTCAAGGCCAAGAAAAACAAGACCGACCAGGATTATATGCGCCTCAACTTTTTCGAGGAAAAATTCTATAACAAATCCGGTAAGCTCGCGAATGAATTCTGTTCCTCTCAGCTCCCGAAACTCCTGGAAGAATACGCCGATTATATCGAATCCCCTGACGCCGTCCGCTCCATTTATGCAAGGATAAACAAACTCGACTATCACAAAGGTGAACTCGTCATGACTGATAAATGGCCGCATCGCAACCATACCGTCACGGTAAACGGAATCGATTTTGAATTCCACACCGGAATCGCCCTCAATTACAGCAGCGCCGAGTGTATCTTCAATACGATCGACAGCGTCCTGCATGACTGCATGGATGCCGAAAACTACACGCTCGAAGAATTTCTTGAGGAGTTCGGCTATGTCGGCTATGTCTGCACCGGCGAAACCGCGCTTAAAGGCATCGGCGCTTACCATGCCATGAAAGAAGAGCGCAAGAAAGCACTGCAAATCTGGAAGCAGGACGAAATCGCAGACTATTGTGCAAATGTCAATTTGTAAAGGAGATCAATACCATGACTTATACCGTAAAGAAACCCCTGTCCCAGTTTGAATTCTGGTCCGGCGCTAAAGAGCGCACCGACCACTTGACCATCGAGCAGCTTGACCGGCTGGATGACCTGCTGTCAGAGGCAATGGAGTGGAACGAAACCGACAACACCCCAAGCGACACCACAATCAACGACCTGTTCTGGTTTGAGGATGATTACATTGCCCAGCTGCTCGGCTTCAAAAACTGGGAAGCCCTTGAGCGCCACAACGCCGATGAAGATGATAACGACACCGACGATGACGAAGAGGAAGACGACGATGAAGATGAAACTTGACCAGGTCTACCCTGAAATCGTTGCCCGCATGACCTATTTCAAGAACAAAACAAAGGACAGCTATCCTGCTTACCTCGCAAGGGTCAAAGCAAAGCATGAATATCATGACCTTTTGACTCGTGTGTCTTGGGATGTTCTGCGCTGCTGCTTTACTCCGGCACAGCTCTGCGACTGGTACGACCAGTACAACTGCAATGACACCCACATGACCACCGCTGCCCGCAAGGCATATCTTGAAGTATTCGGCAACCCGGAAAATGAGGTGATTTGAAAATGAAATGCCGCCACTTGTATCTTGACCCAAGCCGCTTGCAGGAGTTCTGCGAAAAGAATCAGATCGGCGAACAGATCGATTCCTTTGAGGGTACTCTGCTCGACGGTTTTATTGCCGCCTTCCCCGGTGGTTATGCCGCCTTCTACCCGCACTACCTCAATGAGTGGTCAAGCGACTATTACGTCGAGTATGGTTACGGCGACGCCCGCAACGTCTGGTACAACTGGAACAAATTTATGGAACAGTACAATGCCGAAAACGAAACAGATGAAGCAATCTAGTACATAAGAAAGGAACTTCAAAGTGAAAACCACATTCACACCATTCCACACCGACACCTTCCGCCACGACTTTCGCATCTCCACGCTGGATGACAGGGATGACTCCCACATGAAAGACTACCGCCTGTTCCAGGCCATGGCACACGAGGCCGATGTCCTTCAGTTCTATCTGGCCGATATCATGATCGATGTTTCTATCATCACCGAGGCCGAACCGGACACACGCTTTGTCTGGATGGTACGCGACATGGGAACGCACCTTGCCGTCATCGGGAAAGAAAACTGTGATGAATATGTAGATGCTGTCCGCAACTCGTGGGGCAATGTCAGGATGTACCTCATCCATAAGCGCAAACTCACCGGAGACGGCCAAACCTACACCATCCACCGCCTGACCGAAAAGAACATCCGCCCCGTTCAAATCAAGCACCAGGACAAAATCGATATGCTGAAAGCGCTGGCCCTGTATGCCCGCAACAGCATCGACTGCATCAGAGCGAACAAAGAACTGATGAACACCGACACGAAGGAATATTTACAGGAACTCGACAAGACCATGCAAGAGCTGCCGATCCGCGACAGCAAGAAATGTACGATTGCGTGATGAAAGGAGTCTCCACCCATGTTAAAGAAGCGATTCCTGTTCGCTTATTCCTGGATGTTCGGCACCACCAAAAAGGAAGCCGAACATGTATACCGCACCGCTGACGACGATTACATCACGTCTGTCATCGATAGCTTTGAGCATAACGCCGACATTACATTCTATGAGGATTGATTCCAGAAAGGAGCAACCCATGGCACTCCGCAAGCCTATCGTATTTGTCACATACAATCGTGATAAAGACTGGTATGAAATCCAGAACCGCGACCGCGAACTCATCGTTGCCTATCCGTTCAAACGCTGTGAAGCCGACATCTCCCCTACCAAGCAGTACATCCACTACGCCATCGTCACAAAGCTGGCCGAACTGCAACGTCAGGGCTACGACATCAAGTTTGATCTGTAAACAATAAGGAGTCAATATGAATTATAATGACAGCAGCTAGACAGTACATATATTGTCATGACGATTTCCCCCTATTGACAGAACCATGGCGACGCAGTACAATCATAACAACGTTCACATAACATATTTCAAGGCGTGAGCGGTGCTTTAAACCTTTTCCACAACACACAATTCAAGTTAATACAAAGGAGTGGTTCCTATCTTCCACTTAAAACATATCGGCGGCGAAAGCGGCCACTATGAAATCTACTACGGCAATACTTTCCTCTGCTCTGCCGACACCCTCGGCGAAGCGTGGAATGAACTGCTCTCCATCCGTGACGAATTAGTTTAGTCAGTCATAACCGCTCCGGGATATTGCCGGGCGTTCTGGTCTCTTCCTTTCTTGCCGGTTCGTCCGACCACCGGGCATGGTTTGTGGTGATTCCATGTCCACCTGGTCATTATCTTCCTTTCTCCGGCGCTCTGGGTCATCCGCTCAGAGCGTCCGGCAATGTCCCGGAACCCATTTTGAAATGAGGGTACATACCATAAAAACATATTCTGAATCCGATATCAAAGCAGCCATTGACGATATGATTCGCAACAACGAAGATAACATCCAATACAGCACAGGCGGTTACGACCGCGGCTATGCCGAGGGCTTGCATGACGGTCTGGTTGATGTCCTTAACCGCTTTAACATCGACAACGATTATGAATATTACGATTGATTGAAAGGAGACCCTAAGGAGGACTGACAATGAAAACGATGACTTACACCCTCGCCTTTATCGACGGCAAGGTTTGCTATGAGTGTTTGCCCGATACGAAGGGCGCTTTTCTTTTCCATGGAGGCTGGTTCTACCCCTTCTGCTCCGAGGACGAATTCTTTCAGAACAACACGAAAGGAGTCTCCGCATGAAACAGTTTGCACTCGGCACGCTCGTAACCACACGGGGTGTGCATGACGAAATGACACGGGACAGCCAGTTTGCAGAGTTCGTTCTCACCTGCATTGCCCGCCACAAAACCTGTGACTGGGGCGACCTTTGCGACAGTGATAAGAATCAGAATGATGAAGCTGTCCGCACCGGCGATGACCGTATCTTTTCCGCTTACGAACCGGCCGACCATCCCGACTGGCACATCTGGATCATCACAGAATGGGATCGCTCCGCGACAACCGTTCTCTTCCCCGACGAATACTGACATTCAATCAAGAAAGGAAATGATTTTAAATGACTACTGCTCTTACACTTGCCACCCAGAAGCCCTTCGGCAGCCTGACCTGCGACTTTTACAAGAACGATTCTGGTGAGTTTTACATGACTCGTACTCAGATTGGACAGGCATTGGAATATGCTAAGGTTGACGATGCAATCCAACAGATTCATGCAAGAAATGCAGATCGTCTGGACCCGTTGAGCTCGACCCTCATTTTGGGGGTTGAGGTCTCAAATGGAGAAACGACTTATACACGACCGCAGAATGTGTTTGTCTACACCCTCCGCGGCGTTATGGAAATCTGCCGTTTCTCTCGTCAGCCCAAAGCCGACAAATTCATGGACTTCGTCTGGGATGTCATGGAATCTCTGTACGCCGGACGCAATGTCCTTGCCACGCCTGACCAGCAGACCGCCCTTGCCCCGCAGACCGTGCAGATGCTCATGGATTCCTTTTTGAAATCGCAGACCACCATGGCCCAGTATATCAACAGCACATCCTCCAACATGACCAAGCTGACCGAGACGATTGCTGCTCTTGCCAACCACGTTCTCACAATGCAGACCCAGCCCGTCGCCGTCTCCGCCCCGGTGGAACTCAAAACGAATCCCACTGCACAGGCTGACACGATTCCCGAAACCACCCGTAAGCCCGCCTCTACTCCCCAGCCGAAGCCCGTTAAGCACCACGGCGTCACCAGTACATGGCGGCGCAATGTCTATGACACGGTCGATAAGATCAGAACGAATCAGCCCGATAAATACCAGAAGAACAACGCCGTCCTCTACACTATCTATGAAAAGATGCGCACGGACTACGGCTTTGTCATCGATCAGGAAAAGCGCGAATACATCCGCCGCCATCCCCGCCAGACCAGCCCGGCTGTCATCACTATCATTGAGGATAACACCACCTGGAGTGAAATCTTCGACAGCATCCTCAACGATATTTACAACAGCTCCATCGTGAACTGCGTCCGCAAGAACGATACCGCAAACGAACCTGGCGTTGTCGTCAAGAATGGCCTTGTCGAGTTCAAAGCCCCGCATCCTCAGCAGGATTCCATCACCGACAACAGCGCTGCCATCCTGGATGCTGTTGACCGTCTGGCCGAGGCCAAGGGCGATAAGTCTCCTAAACACGCCGTCGTCTACCGCATGATTTTCTCCCGCATGTCCTTTGACTGGGATAATGCCAAGGAAAAATACCGCGCAAAGTTTGGTGTCTACCCCATCAACAAGACCGAAATGGTCCGCCGGTCTGATACGATCTGCGCCAAGTTCGTAGAAACCGCAGATACCCTCATTCAGAGAATGGAGAATGAGAAATGAAAACCAAAACGGAAACGATTTTAAAATATCTGCCGCAGTATGACGAAATCATGCAGGAAACAAACGCTCCGTCAAGTCAGGCCACCACCTACACAACCTTCTGCGTCGGCTGGCTTTCCGGTGCCAAGGCCGCGATCGATGCTATTCTGGATGATTCCAGTATCGGTCTTATGGTCTATAACGCCATTCAGGAACAGCTCCGAGCCGAGGATGTCAAGGAACATCTTGTTAGCTTCTATTCCTATGAACTCTGTCTGAAAGAGGAAGAGGTTGAGAAAAAGCTGAAAACAGCTGCTCAGGATGGAACCATCGACGCCATCACAAGCGATTTCCTCGATCACTATAACGCTGATATTCCCGAGTATGACCAGATCGATACCGCTATCGAAAACTACTACGCTGACAAAGAGGTGTGACCTATGTCTACATTGACATTGAGAGAAACCAACATCGTTGAAACCGACCTCGATGGCATTTATATCACAGACGGAGAAAGCCTGTTCTTCATGACCGCAGAGCAGGACAATATGCCTCTTGATCCCCGCGAGAATGATTGCAACTACTGCATCATCTGCTATGTCCGCAACCGCTACCTCGGCAGCTCCAAGTATGATAACGATAGGGATTTTGCCGACAGTGACGACCTCAATGATTACCTTGCCGGACTTAAAGACCGCGGAACTGAATTTGTTTCCGTTCCGCTTTACGCCTATGTTCACAGCGACATTACGATCAGCACCGGTTCTTTTGGTGACCCATGGGACAGCGGCTGCTTCGGCGTTGCCATTTGCACCAAAGAACAGGTCATTGAGGCTTTTGGCAATGACACTGACTGGCAGCAGCACGCCGAGGATATCATCGAAGGCGAAATTGAAACCTACAACAAGTTCCTCACCGGCGAGACTTATATCTACTCTATCTACTCATACGATAAAGTCACCAAAGAGTGGACGCTGGAGGATACCTGCGGCGGCTTCTACTCCAATGACGAGGATGAAATGTTCTCGTCTTATTTCGGCAATAACTATCGCATCATCGATGAAAGCGAGGTTGAACCGTATATGCGGTTGTAAAGTGAATGGTACTGTCTACAGTATGTTGTCCCCTGCCAAGCGGCAGGATTTCGTAAACCCTACAAACTTATCATTATTAACACGGAGGTAACTTATGAAAATCGCAATCGTCGGCAATCAGGTCTGTATCACTTCCAATTACAGCTACGATGAAATTGCCAAGGTCAAGCGCAATCGCCCCGAGGCGCTGAAGCTGTATCAGGGAACCGGTGAGGAACGCACCCATGTGTTTTCCGTTTCTGTCGATGCAACCGGCGGTATGAATTCCAAATTTCTTTGCTTCGGCGCAGAGGATAAGGACATCAACGGCAAAGCCATCGTCATGTTCCCGGTGCCCGCCCATGAGGACGGCAAGGCCAAGGAAGCTGTCGCTGAGTTCATTGGCCCACGCGCTCTGTACGCCAAGAGCATTGAACAGCAGATCGATACCGCGCTGTCCGAAATCAGCAACGAACAGAACTCCATCATCAACCTGATCGAAGCCTAATAACACGGCTCTGAAATTAACACACATACGAAAAGGAGATTTCATCATGACTATCAATGTTTACTGTGGTTCCGTTTCTTCCCGTCACCTCTACGAGGTTTCTGATTCCGATACCATCAAGAGCGTCATGGAGCGCTGCTCCGAGGAGCATGGTGTCGATTTCAACAAGGGCATGACCAATCTGAACGGTATGCCCCTGAAGATCATGGACATGGATAAGACCTTCGCCGATTTCGAAGTGTCCGACACCGCTTTCCTTGTGAATAGTCCCAAGAGCGATGGCGGCCGCCAGTAATCAGTGAACGGGGGTCCCCGTGGAAAGGAGTGATGGGCATTGTTTAATGCAAAGCAAGCAGAACCACTGTTCAAGGATGTCCTCGAAGTACACGGGGATTATTTTTGGGATAATGATACACTCCCTGCGATCATCATGACAATGTATGCAGGCATTCTCCGTGAATGCGGCAAAAAGATGTCCCTGTATTACGATTCTGTATTAGCCAATTACAACGATCTGCCGGAGTACAGCTTCGTTCTTAGAGAACGGCGTCTTAGACAAGACGAAGAAAAATGTTTTCTCGACAATGGGTATAAGGAAAACAAAACGGTCAGCATCTATGTAAAACAGAACTTCATGGTCGATGTGAATCTTTATATCAACAAAGAGAAGAAAGTCACGATCCTTGTAATCGATCGCGCTGCGGCAGGCTATAGTGGGTTTTATCTTGCTCTAAATTCAGCTTGTTCTCTTTCGCCGATTCTGTTCCCATGGCTTGATACTGTCAGCAATGAGAACCTCAAAGTTTTAAAGGAGCTTGGTCTTCGGCACACACATTCCCTAAAAGTCATGATGAATGCCATCATTAACGATGACAGCCTGAAAGAATGCCGTCTGCGTGAGATCACGAAGGGACTCTGCGTAAACAAATTTACGGAGCGTCTGGAACAGATCAACTATGAATACGGCAATATGAACACAAAGATCAACTCGTATTACGAACAGATACGAGCAGCACAGGCTGAACTTGAAAAGCTTTTGGAAACCAAAGAATGTCTCGAGGAACGTATTCGACGCGGCGATGAATTAGACGAAGAGATTTTTAATTATCTCATGTCTCAGAAAAACATCATGGTTGTGGATCGTGTGAACGATAAACTCCTGCTTCGTGCCTACGGCGATTTGGATTACATCGATGAATTGATGTATAGAGTTTACATCGCAAACGGGTCGAAACGCTCGAATCTTATCGACTTCTTGTCCGAGTGTTACAGAGAAAAGGATGTGCGTAAGTTCTTCAGTTATTGCTGGGGCGGTGAACCTCGCTATCACATGCAGGTATACGCTGATTTCGAGGTAAGCAACGATGCGTACATCAGTCGTGACAGTGATTACGAATGTCGGGATAAACCTGAAAATTACATCCGCGCACCACACATCATGTTGTATAACTGCTTCGGAAGTTTTCAAAATATAGTGGTCGAAGCGCAACGAAATCGTGATTTTATCGCATCGTTCAATGTGGCAGTCACCGCCGTTAGAAATCTGAATTTGACGGATGGTATCGTATGTACCGGCTTTGCGAAAATGCTTTGTGAGAATCGTAAAGACCTGCGGTTTATCCGTGATAACGAAGGGAACTTGTTCACGCTTAATGAAGTGATGGATAAGATAGCTTGGGAGGAAAACAAATGACAAATGTAAAAGATTCCGGCTTTGTGTTCGCCGGTTATAATTACCCCAAAAAGCCAGCAACGATTTTGTTTAATCCTGGGTCATGGGTAAAGATGTGCTCGCTGGTTACGGCCTGCCCGACTGAGATTGCGTGGAATGGTCTCGTAAGAAAGATCACCGACAGAAAGTACATCGTCTATGACATCCTGACCTTTAAGCAGTATGTCAACGGCGCGGCGACCACGACTGACCAGAATGAATATCAGAAGTGGCTGTTCCATGATAACGGTCTGAACGATCCCATCTATTTCCACGGTCATAGCCATGTGAATTTCCCATCTTTCAGAAGCGGACGCGATGCGAACTATCAGGAAAGCATCGCCAGAAGCATGGGCAGAGATGATTTCTTCATCTTCCTCATCATGAATAAGCGCGGCGAAATGCACGGAACGATCGTAAACAACAAGCAGCAGTGTGTATGGGATACCGATCATGACAATCTCTGCATCGGTATAACAGGCATGTCGCTGTTTGTTAAGGATGCACTCAACAAGGTCCATCCTATGTCCGAGCTGCCGGAGCAGGCAACTGCCATCGGAGATGAATTCATCACACCGGATTCCGGCGCAGATGATGTTGACCCTGATGAGGAAATGCTCGACCAGTTTACAAAAAACGACCCGTGGGCAAGGAATGAGGTGTAAGTCATGGATCTCAGTAAGGTATCCGGATTCTTCGATCCAAAACAGGTGAAGGGCGTTTGCAATATTATCGGCGCGGGAAGTGTCGGAAGCGTAGTTGCAGAGCTGCTTGTTCGCAACGGTATTACGGTAATCAACCTTTTCGATGATGACATCATTGAACCGCACAACCTCGGAAATCAGCTTTATACCGCAAAGGATATTGGCCGTCCTAAAACCGAAGCGCTTTCGGAACGGCTCATGTCCATCAACTCTGAGTGCGAAGTGGAAACGAAAGGCAGGTATGAGAACCAGCGTCTTTCCGGATATGTGTTCCTCTGCGTAGATAACATCGAAACGCGGAAAGCAATCTGTGAGAAGAATAGCTTCAACATGAACATCAAAGCTGTGTTCGATTTCAGAACCGGCAAAACTTCCTGCGAAACCAGAGCGGCTGCATGGAATGACAGAAAAGCTGTCAACATGCTTATCTCCTCGATGGATTTCACACATGACGAAGCCAGAGAGGAAAACCCAACGACAGCCTGCGGACAGTCTATCGGTCTTATGTCTGTAGTGATGCTGGTGTCTGCTATCGGCGTGGACAACTTCATCACATACATCAAGTCCGGTGACTACAAAAAATGTATCCTGATGGATGCGTTTGTAAATGGTGGGAGTGTGATTCCGATGTAATCAATATCCTATATATAGAATTTAAAATAGCCGATGTAAATTAGTTTCTGTAATGTATATTTGCGTTCGCGCAAAACTTCCGGTATTACCGAAAGTGAAATTTTGATTGATGAAGAGGCATGCCTGCAGCCAGCTGCGACCGGCTTCCAGGAGCTGTTCGTGAGCAGCAAAAGGAAGCTCGACACAGAAGTAGCACAAGATTAGTTGATGGTAAGTAGTCAAGGGCAATCTTATTTCAAGCCGGATACGATCTCAGTTAATCCAACAAAGCCATCAGCCCAGTCAGATATCTTCGCACAAGATCCAAATCCTACTCAGATTACAGAAACAACTCACAGAAAGGAGTACATGATGATTTATATCACCTATAGTCAGCCAGCACGTTATCATCAGCTGACATTTGAAGAAATGATGGCTGGTATTACAGTCAATGATATTGCCGAGCTGCGAACCGGTACTGTAAGCGGAACGCGAACCGTTTGTCTGAAACGAGTCCCCCAAAAATTCAGGGACGCAGCAAACATTCCATCTCTTCGCGCAAATCTTCAGATGTTCACGGATACATATAACACCATGATTTCCGATCCGAATCGCCAGTCTTATTACTACAAGTTCTTTATCCCGAAAAAGTCCGGCGGCCTACGCGAAATCAATGCCCCGCTCCCTGCGTTGAAGGCTGCGCTCGTTCAGCTTCATACGATTCTCTCCGGTGCGATGCTCGCCGACCATCATACAGCAGCGTTCGCCTATGTTACAGGCCGCTCTACACTGGATGCCGTCAAACAGCATCAGAAATGGGAATCCATGTGGTTCGTGAAGTTCGACCTTCATGATTTCTTCGGAAGCACGACACTTGATTTTCTGATGTCCACTTTTTCGAAAATCTACCCATTCTGCATCCTGTGTGAGAACAAGAGCGGTGAGGATCTTCTTCGGAAGGCTCTGAGCCTGTGCATGCTCAATGGTGGTCTTCCTCAGGGCACTCCGATCAGTCCATTCCTTACTAATGTAATGATGATTCCGTTTGATCATCGCATGTTCAACACGATGCGCAATTTCAGACTGAGTGAAAACAGAACTGACCGTTTTGTGTACACTCGGTACGCTGATGATATGTGTATCTCCTGCCGTGCTGGTTTCCGTTACAAAACAGTAGAAGACTTCATCGTCAGTACGCTCAAATGGATGGATGCGCCGTTTGAGTTGAACCGTGAAAAGACTCACTACGGAAGCCGGTGTGGTCGCAACTGGATCCTTGGTGTCATGCTTAACAAGGATAATGAGATTAGTGTTGGTGAAAGGGAAAAGAAATACTTCGAGTCGATGATAACCTCCTACTACATGAGCCATGGGCGCGGTGCATATCGCGGTCATTTCGATAAGGCTTTGATAAAGCCGTGGCCCATGGAGGATGTCAGAAGACTCCACGGTCTGTATTCCTATTATAAGATGGTAGAACCGGCTCGGATCGCCGAAATCATTGAGGAATACAACAAGAAATTTGGCATGAATTTTGAGGCACTTCTCAAAATGGATGAACAGTTAATAGCCTGATAGTCGCGCAAGCGATTTGTCATAGTTGAATTTTGTGTAACGCATACTTTGCAAAGCAATGCAAAGGCATCCGGTATTACCGAATGTTTCTTTTCGATAGATAGGATAACCTCCAACCGGCGGAAGCGAGGAAGCGGAGGCACCATCAGCTCCCCAGGATGTATGGCAGCCCCCACCCGGGAACGCTACGATTCCCCCCGGGAAGGCAACGATCCCGGAAATATTAACAACTAATAAGGCGTTCAACCAGATAATTCAATGATTTCGTCAGTTGGTTAGCCATTCCAGCTTACCCTAATTCGCCGACCTGAGGATCCTGACTCGGCACTCAAGTCACCAGCATTTAATTCAGGTTACATAAAATTCAACTTTTTTGTCACGAAGTATAGTTTGTAAAGTTTTGCAAACTCGTCCGGTATTACCGAACGAAAATTTTTGATAGGAAAAGGGAACGAAGGCAGCCTCGACCAGGTGGTCCTGGCAGCCGTCATCAGCTGAAGATCACCGATAACTTTCCCGAACAAGAAGGAGACAGCGATCAGTTAGACATTTTCCTTCAGGACAAAAGATCACTACCAATCCAATCCCCAAATTTTGAGCTTCTCGCGAGCCGGATCACCTGGATCCGGAAGCACCCGAGATGAGGACATTATTCTTCAGTTCGTGACAAGAACACCAAGCGTTTCAGCGTATAATATTCGGTTTCATGATCTCTCCATGGAAACGGATATGCTTCCGGTATTACCGAAAGTAAGTATTTGTTAAGAATTTATACTGACACCATATTGCGTTCCATGATCCGTCATGGAACAGAAGCTGAAACGCTTTATATTGCCATTATCCATTTTTACCATCTTTCTCCTAAGAAAATCCTGTGCCTACAGGTTGGCTTTCGGGTGGAATAGCAACCCGTTCATGATGGGCTTTCGCCAAATGGTAAGGCAGATGACTTTGACTCATCCAGTGTCGGTTCGATTCCGGCAAGCCCAATATCAAAATTTTAAACGCACACACGAAAGAAAGAAAGGATAGTAATCATGCTTATTTATGTAAAAGACTCGGTAGCCAACGAGAGCTATCTCATTATGCTGCAACAGGGTACGGGTGACAACCTCTTGGACAAAAACATTGAGGACGGATATGTCGGATATGTGGACTATTATGTCGATAGGTTCACCGGTCATTACGGAGACGATAACGGATTCCATTTTTATGATTGTGGAATGTATCTTTACACACAAGAAGAGTTCCGCCATATAGAGCAGGGAAACATGGAGTACCTGCTCGATGAAATTATTCCCTATATTTTTGCAAGCGGTTTGCGTAACATCAAACTGCCCGATGGCGTCACCTACAAAATCGTCGATAAAGAATTGGAGGAATAATTATGACAGGTTTCAAAAAGATCGTCAATCCGTGTACTTGTAATGTATATAACCGCAAAATTCCTGTCAATGCTTATGCAGAAATCGAATACAATGGCACTCGCCTGAGTATTCATGGTGTTGTTGGTCCTAAGCAAAACGGAGACTGCATCGGTAGTGCAGGCCAGTGCGTGGATGAAATTAGAAACGGTACACCCGCAGCGGGCTGGGACAATGAAATGCTTCGCAAATTTTGCGATTATTGGGATCTCTGGCATTTGAATGATACACGTCCGTATTGCCAGCATCAAAAGGCGCTTGGCTGGGATAAATTGGCAACCAAAAAGGTCACGCTTTATCATTACAGCCTCACGCATGAATATTTCATGAAACAGCGCGAGCTGAAGAACCGTGTAAACAATAAACTCGGCGCGGAGGGGCATGTTACTTTGACTGAGGAGGAAAAGGAACTTTGGAACCTTCCGATCAAAAAAACCTCATGGAAACCTCTCGATGACCCGCGATACGAACCGCGAAAGAAAGAAGATTGGTACAGCGGCGCGACAGAGGAAAAGACGCTCGGTTGGTTGTTTCCCGATGAACATCCCGATGGCATTCTCACGAAGCCGTGTCCTGTGTGCGGATATAAATATGGATCCGCATGGAAAACGGAGCAGGTTCCAGAGGATGTTCTGCAGTTTCTTTATAATCTGCCGGATAGTACAAAGGATCCGGCTTGGGTATGAGGTGATCATATTTTCGTGATATGAAAGTCATGTACAAATAGCCAGAAAGGAGTAAATGACTATGAATAATGACATTTGGTATGTCCTTACCCAGCATTGGGACGAAGATTGTTGCGATTACAGTGAAGTTGATTTTTTTACATCCGCAAAAGTTGCCGTTGATTATGCTACGAAGCTTTCTAATGAATTCCGTTCCATCTATGAAGCAGACCACTATGAAATTAAAGAAACCTCTGGTGGTGGTTGTGGCTGGCGTTTGGAAACCTATACAGAGATCAAGGTCACTTATCCCAACAGTGAGGATGTTGTCGCTTGCGAGTTATACAAAATCGGGAAAGTGATTCCGACTTCAGAAGTATGAAAAATCAACGCTACAGCAAAAAACAGTTCGACAGCAAAATCAAAATCGTATCCGCGTCGGAACTGTCAAAGGTGATTGATGCTCCTCGCAGTAATCGCGGCTTTTATCTGTCGTTGGAATCTGACGGAATCGATATCGTCCTCGTTGCCTGCGACAACAGCACCGGAGACGCATGGGTAGAAGAGTTCTACAGTACAAAAGACGCCATGAGATGGCTGGAAATAGCGTAAAAGAATGATTATGTAAATCGAGGTGAAGCACAATGAGAACGATAGGACACTATTATCGTTCAAGCAAAGAATATGAACGCATGACAGGCAGAAGCAGCAGCTACGTCAAAAACAACCCGTGCATCCATGCTACCGGAAGTGTTAAAGGAATGCGCAAGCAGTTCTGGGGCTATCGGTGCGATGTCGTTAGGGTTGGGAACTACATCTACAATGTTGGTTAAAGAGTGGTTTTATGAATTGAGGTGGCAACATGAATTGGTACAAAGTTGTTGGTGTTATGGATGACGGCGCAAGAATTTATGGTGAAGAAGTTATTCTTGCCGCCAACTCCAAACAGGAAGCCAGTGAAAAAGCAAAACGAGTTTTGCATAACAACGCCGAAGAAGTGTTTCGCACAGACCACGTTTTTGATCTTGACCCTAAGTTTGCTTATGTTTTTTCTCTCAGAAAGAATATCCCCATTCACTAAGAAATCGTTTTATGAATTGAGGTAACATTTATGACCAAGAAAGATTTGGAAGTAATGGTTAAGGAACACGAAAACAAAGCTGCTACCTATTTTCACAATGAAAACAACAACAGCGGTTATTTTGAGAAAGGTCTTGCCACTGCGCTCGCTTTTATTGTGGAACATCTTGATGAACTCTGTGAGGAAACCCATGAAGACAAACTCATGCAGCGTGCTACTGAAGAAGCCAAGTATTACATCCGTGAATACTTCCAAAGCAAATACGATTGCGAGTGGCTTGCAGATGAAATCGAAGACCGTATCCGGCGTGCCATTGATGAAGGCGACGCCGAGACGCTTGCCAACTCTTTCATCGACAGCGCAGATGACGGCATCCCGAATGATGAGTGGTGCGAAAGTATTGTAAGAGATTTCTACGATTAAGAGGTGATCGCCGATGTACAAAATCGAACTTGATGGATTCCAACTTCAAAGAGTAACAATAGCGCTCAACATGGCAAGGCAATACTTTGTCGATGCCGCTAATGACGAACTCAATCCCGTTCAGTCTGATAAATACATGTTTGTTGCTGGCGAGTATTACGATGTGTTTGATGACATCGTAAAACAAAAAGCAGTTCAAGACAATAACGATACTACGATAATTACAAATCCATAAAATTTATGTTTGATGGAAGTGCAAATCATGGAATGGCTTGTTTATATTGACATCACTGGCACTGCTAGATGCGGTTACTGTTGTTGTTCGCTTTGCTGCGATGAAAACGGTTACAGACCTATAAGGTGCCCACGTTGCGGCGCTGAACTTGATTATAGGCATTTACCCACATTGTACAAAATGGATAAAAACGATACCGGGATGTATCAGGTTTACTGATTGATGGAAAGGGATTTGCTATGGGAATGAGTTATGAATATGCCGGTAGCGCCAGCTATCCGCGCTTTGACGAGGAAGTCTGCGCAGTCGCTGCCGTCTTTGGTGGTGTCAAAACCAAAGAATTGAAAAAGCGTCAGGAGTCTATGCGTAAAGACACCTTTGACTACTGGTTTGGCTCTTACATTTCCGGTAATGAGAACGAAGAGCGCTTTGCATTTTCAGAAGATGCGAACGAAGTCGTTGCCAAGTGGCTCAATAACATTTATGAACCGCGCACCGCTGCGGAGACAAAAGAAATCTGGGACAATGTCCGCGTCAATTATGAAATCAAGGACATTTCCAGCCAGATTTGGAATGAGCTTAAAGAACGTTATCTGCGTGATGAGGGCTGGGAAATTTGCCAGTGATGGAGGTTGAATATGCGATACGTTTTTACTGTCAGTGGTTATCGGACTGCTGAACGCTTTATTGCAGAGTGCGCTGCCAAGCGAAAAGATGTTTTGGAGGCTGGCATTGATACTGCCGATGAAACCGAACTTCCAACTACGCAAGATATTTTGGATGATGTAAATGATGGCGTTGGCTTGTATGATGAAAACGAATACATCAACAGCTGGGGCATTACGGACCATTTTGGCTCTCAACCGCTCTTGCTGATCGTTGGCGAAGATATCATTTTAGCGGACGAATAAAATAAAGCTTTGATGGAGGTGCAATCATATGGAAACAATTTATATCGTAGCATACGACAGCTATGAAGGCCCTGACTATTACGCATTCCGCAACAAGGACACAGCGATCAAGGATGTTGACGCAGATTTCCACAATACGATTTCCAACCTAAAGGCTCAGGGATATCAGGCCACTGTAGCCTGTGATAAACCGTTCCGGAAGGAGCTTTGCGTTCCTGACACAGGGATCTATCACGAATGGAGCATCACAGAGTCAACACTGGAATGAAATGATGGAGGATAAAATGATTACTCTTACCAATAATTTGGACACTATCGGTATAACCAGGTTGAAAGACCTTCTTGTTGGCACCTTTTTTGAGTTTGAAAACAAAATTTACCAGCGTCTCGACTGGGAAGATGCTTCTAACTCCTACGTTTGCTGCTGTGTCCCTGATATGCGTTGCACTGAACTTTCTGGCAGCATCTATGTCCGTCAGGTTGATGTGCAGATCACCGTTACCGGTTACACCAAGGAGGATTGACCATGAAATTCGCAGTGCCAATGAATCTTTCTATCTATTTTGAAATCGATGCCGCAACCGCCGAGGGGGCTGCGCAGAAAATACAGAATGCCATCTATTATAAAGACGATGCCTTGTTTGAAGAAATCCGCAAGGAGTTTAACGATATAATCGACTGCCGTTATATCGAGGTACACGACGCCGACACACTAGAGGTGGTGTGATCTCGCAAATCACTTTGATGGATCATCAAGAAGCATATTGGAACGATGTTAAACAAAAGGGAGACATGATACATATGACAAACAGTGACAAGCTCGAATTCCTCGGCCAGATCATTGACATCTTTGAGGACTTCCTCGATGAAAAGGGTGTCAAGATCGACAATCCCGACCGCGACAGGGATGCCATCGGGGATGCTGCCTGTAGTGACACAAACATCTACGGCTGTGATTATGGTGACCTTTCTGACCGTATTGAATCAACCATGATCAACTGGGGCTTTTTCAAGGAGGAATCATAATGGATGACATGAAGACACCAAGCTTTGATATAGATTGGGCAGACCGCGCCGAGGCGCTCGCTCGTGACATTTATACGTGGTGTATCAAACATGATTGCTGGCAGGATGTCTATATCTACTATAACGGCAAGCGCATGGGTACGAGTGGTAAAGATAAAAACGACAAAAACGTGTATCGCTACGGTGGCAAGCCATTCATCGAAGACAATATGAATCCGCGTGACTATTTTGAATATGTACGTGAGCCGAATATTTTGAGCATGAGTTTCGAGGGCACTCTGTATGACATTCTTAACAATCATGACATGTTTTTCTTGCAAGATTTGTTCAGCAAATATGGCCTTTATTACGAGTGTGGTAATGCGTGGAATCTGAGCGCATATCCGATCAATGAATAACCTATCTGCTGTAATACCAGCCGCCAAGGGTGAGATATAAAAACTGAATATTGTATCCGCTCTTGTGCGCTGCCAAGAAAGGATACATAACATGAAAAACGATCGTGTCATAGAACAGATCTTTATTTCTCACCCGCAAGGCAAAATGAACGGCATTCCGACCATCACCACCAGTATGCTCTGCAACCCAATTTGTGAGCAACGTGCCAAGGATGAAACCAGCGTATGCGCACACTGCTATGCCAAGCGTGGGCTGGCCATTTATCCCGCCGCACGAAACCGCTATGCAGAAAACACCAAGATTCTTTCCAGTCATGACCTTGAGGTTTACGAACTGCCTGTTTTAAACAGCAGCATTGCCCGGTTTGAAAGTCACGGTGATCTTGTCAATGTGACACATGCTAAAAACTACATCCGCATTGCCAGGGCGAATCCGTGGTGTACGATTGCTATCTGGACAAAGAACGCAGCCCTCATGGATAAGGCCATTAAGGAGCTTGGCAAGCCGGACAATCTGATTTGCGTATATAGCTCTGACCACCTCAATCAGGTATCGCAGGATTTCTCCGACTACAGTTGGATCGATAAGGTGTTCACCGTCTACGATAAGGCGTACAGCAAGCAGCATAATGTCGAGATCAACTGCGGTGCCCGCAACTGCCTGACATGTCATAAGTGCTACGAACACAACGACATCTTTTTCGTAAACGAAACACTCAAATAAGGAGGCTCTACACCATGTTAAAGAATTACGACCAATATGAAGTCAAGATCACCCCCATGCAGGAGACCAGCTTTGACAACGGTACCTGGTTCTATTTTGTCGATATCTATTACCATGAAGCGCCGCTGTTTACATATGAATATGATGACCCCGATAAGATCAAACATCTCTACGCCCTGCGCATTATTGAAAGCGGTATGGACATGGCCGCAAAACACGCAGACAACATCATCCGTCAAGACATGGACGGCAACCATTTTCTGCCGAAGCTGTCAGACCTGAATCCCCACCTTGCAGATTGGATCGAATCCTGTTGGCAAAGTGAAAACGATATGTGGTTTGTCGAGCATGATGACCCAGAGGTTGACGAGATGACCAAACAGGACTGGCAGGAAATCGGCGAACAGGTCGAAAAATACTTCGGTTATGATGTCATCGAGTTTGTGGAGCCTGACGAGTGGACGCCTGACTTTGATTACCTCGTCTGCTGCTACGGTTCCTGCATCAATTTCGTTAATTGGCTTTAAATAAGGAGAATCACAATGAATGTATA
>UMAW01001269.1_pt1 | contig 46718 bp, 77 predicted proteins | sample 1963801 | NCBI WGS metagenome assembly UMAW01 (sample SAMEA4835925, study PRJEB28245) | human gut metagenome | biome: gut microbiome; material: fecal sample | place: Denmark | collected 2008 | reverse complement strand
ACACCCTTGCATTGCCGGACACCCTTGCATTGCCGAACACCTCTGCATTGCCGAACACCCATGCATCGCCGGACTGGTTTACATTTTCTTCTTTTTCTACCCATCCGCCAGTTTCTCCGGCTTCTACATTCCCAAATGATATGAGCGCCTTGATTCGAAAAAGCTTCTTCCCGAAAATGTTAATTTTGGTTTCTGATGTTAATTCAAATTTCTTCATGTTTTCCTCCTTAATTACTGTGAAGTTACAGATTCTTTCTTACCTGATTTTTTGCTCCAGTCAACTATTTTTCCTTTCTTTGTTTCGTTTTTTGGATTTTGTGTTATACTCTCCTTTGGAAAGGAGAGATGTTATGGAAATTTCTGGTTCACAAATCAAATTGTTAAAACGTCTTTATAAAACTGATATACTGTTGTCTGATTTTTCCGATTCAGAAAAAGGAGAAATAGAATATCTTGGGAAACGCGGGTTCATTAAATACAGTAAAGAAGATACCGATTCAAGAATCACACCAACCATTGTCTGCATTCAGTCAGCCGGAAAAGCTTTTTATGATTCTTATGTAAGAGACCGCAAACGGTGGTATATCCCTGTTGTCCTGTCCATTGTTGCCATCGTAATCAGCTTATTTGCACTGTACAAATCTGGACAGGTAATCAATGTTTACATTGACGAAAACAAAATGAATACGGTCACAGCTGAGAATCCTCCAGCAAATGCAGATAACAAATAGGGGAAATTCGGATATCTGTAAATAATTGGTAATCCGTCACCATACTTGCGTAACGCTCTGTGTGCTTGTCTAGCCATTTTCCCATGTGAATAATGAGGGTCACTGTTTATGGAATCCAGAATTTCCCATTTTGTCATGTTTTCATATTTTGACGGTGTTCTGTGGAACATTTGTTATCACCTCCTCGATTCTTACCACCCTAGCACTAAACGGATTAAAACTGTTGCCACACTTGCTACAATTGCTGGAACCACATATTCCATAATCGGATGGCGTTTCATTTTCTTCACCTCCCTACCTTGACTTTTCATATTTATTCTCCTATCCTTTAAGCGCAGGCACTGACATGCTGAGTATTGAGGAAAGGAGACGAATATGGTTGAAACAATCTCAAGACTGTACCACTGTCATAAAATTCATAAACACGTCACTATTTATGAGGAGTATGAGGTTTCTGGTAACAGTCGCCGCCTACTGCGGTGCTCATGTCCATATCATCAATACACGGAAATGAAGCCGCACTGTGATGGGTATAATGACCATGGCTTTCAATGTGGTTATGCAAAAAATCAATAACCAGGCTCACTAACTCATCTGGTCGCTCGCTGGGCGATAGGTAACAGTAAAGCCGCAGATCACAGTTGCAACAGTCTCCACCAGATTCTTTGCAGTGCCGACTGACGGCTTTATTAAATTGTAATGTGTCCATTTACGCTCCTTTCATATTTGTTTTTATGAACTCTTTTCACTTTTACTTTCTTCTTTCTCTTTTTAGTTTTGAACGAAGATTTCTTTCCAGTAAAGTGTGTAAAATTATTTGCTCCCATTATTTACCACCTATTTCTCTACGAAATAATTTCTTTTTTTGATATGTACTCACTCCCTTTTTATGCTATACTCTCCTTTGGAAAGGAGGAATTTGCTATGCCCGATAATTTTGGTTTAAGTTACAGTGAACTTTCAGAAATCCGTACTATAAATTCAGAACTGGCAGCACACAATATTGCTTTAGCTTATATCCAAGCAACTGCACAAGTTAATAAATTAAACAGAGAAGATGAAGTTAATTCTTCTGATGTACTGTCACTGTCCAACCAGTATGTACAAGCCTATAACTATGCTTATAATTTTGTCGTTCATGAAAATAAGATTATAAACGAGGCTGAATAGTATTTATTAAGGTGTCTTGACTCCGCTTATACATTTCTTCCATAACAGAGTCCAGATGCTTACGGGCAACTTTGCTTTCTGCGATTGTCAATTCTCCCATTGCCATTACGCAATTTTCTACTGCCTTGAGAATCTTTTCTTTATCATATCCAAGCATCTCAAAAGCATAGTCCGTAAGTCCGGCGATTGATTTTCCTTCCATCTTCATACACTCCTTTCTACTTAACTTCTGGCAACCTTGGTTCAAGAAACTTGTCGGTCCCAACGGATAACGCCCCACAAATTAGTTCGTATTCATCGAAATCTAATCTGCGATTTCCATTGAGAGAAAGATTGAGTTTCTGAACAGGAATTCCAGTTCTGTTGGCGACAAATGTCTGTGTTATGCCGTTGTTTTCAAGGTATGACTTGATTTTCTTACCAACGCACATTCTTCATTTCTCCTTTCTGTTTGAATTTCGTTCCTATCGAACAATTATAGTATAACTTCGAAATATCCGAATGTCAAGAAGAAGTTTCGAAAAAATCGAAATTATTTTATTGACAGTCCGAAATTTTTATATTATTATTAGTTATGAAGGGAGGAAACGATAATGACATTTGGCGAGAAAGTCAAGCAAGCCAGAACGGTAAAGAAGCTGACCCAGAAACAACTTGCAGAAAAAATCAATGCAAAGCACAATTCAATTAGTGACTGGGAAAAAGATAAGTGTAAGCCAGACATGGACACTATTGAACTTCTATGTGGCGTTTTGGAAGTAACACCGACATACCTCATGGGTTCTAAAAGCGATGATGATTATGCAACCATAATTGGAAATCTTATGTCGGAACCTGACATCTTAGATTTTATCGAGGAATACAAAGCACTCGATAAAGAAGATAAGAAAGCAATAAAACAAATAGTTTCATCGCTAAACAAAAGGAGCAAGGGTTAATCCCCTTGCTTCTTTGATTTCAGATATTTAATAAGAATCGTATAGACAAATTTTAACTTGCCCTCATTTTCAGTATTCTCTATCATTTCAATAATTTCCTTTTTGTAATCCATTTTCCGTCCCTCCAATATCACGCAAGCAAGAACATTTGTTCTCTTTTATTTCATCATACCCTCTTCTCAGTAACATAGAACGGATTGGATCATACTTCTCGCTCTTTGCTTAAAAAGTGCGCCCTCCTTTTGCCTTGAACGATTGAAAAAGAAATGGCATTTGCATTCCGCAGAAATATTGTTGCTTTTATTCACAATAAATGGCTGCTGCTCTGCTTCAGATACAACCGCCTGTGTATAATTATGTATCACATATTGATTGTTGGCACTCGCCTTAATAATCACTTCGGAATCTGTTGGATCAATGCTCTCACATAGCGGCGCATGAACAAGAAATGTGAGCATTATCCCAAACAGAAAAAATATAACCAGCTTTTTTATTCCTTTCATAAAATTCCTCCCAAATTAGTTTATATTATACTCTAAATATAACAATTATACAATATCTCAATCTTGCACAAATTTTCGTACATTAATTCTGTATTTGACGAAAATCGAGAAAATTCTACTTTTTTCGTTCAGTCGTCCCAGATTGAGTGCTGTCCGTTTATCATATAGATTTCATCCTGGAGATACAGAGGTGCGTCATATCGTGCGATCACGTTCAAAGCAGAGTCACACTGGTTTCGCTTGATTGACTTGTAGGAGCGCACACGGAAGTTCGCTTTTAAGTCTGCATAAATGTTACTGTATACTCGCTGCCTCATTGACCTGTCCTGGTATGCGTTCGAGCCTTTTCCACCCAGGATGTCCACGCCACGCTTGCGGACTGCTTCCGTGATACGATCAGCTTCGATCGGGAGAATTGGCAAATCAAATTCCAGGCGTTCAAGTTCCTGCCGGACAATATCCACTTTCTTCTCAACCTGGGTTACTCTCTTGTCTACTACGATAACAGCCTGTAATTCCTTGGAAATGCCAGAAAGAGGATTCTCGATTGCGTCCTCCATGTCGTGAAAACGGTTGATATATCTAGCTGTAAAAACGGCACCTTTAGCACCTGTCAGCTTATTTGCGATAAATTCACAGCCTTTCTTTGTAACATCAAAACAAGGTCTGCTTTGATTATTTGCGTCAAGATATGTGTTTTCTGTGAAAAAGTCGCCCAATCCAATTTTGGCTTCGGATAATTGTGCAGCATAATTTCTGATGTCTCTAAGTAATTTGCTGTGGTCTTTTCCAATCATTTCAGCCACTTCCATAGATGTGATAATATTTGTCTTTTCAATAATTTCGTTCATAATTTTTTATCCTTTCTATAAAAAAAATATTGATTTTTTACAGAAAGTGTGTTATCATGTACACGCTTCCGAAAAGCAATGTATAAAATAACACAACTTTCCATAATGGCATATTGGGTCTATGCCTTGGTAAGTTTTGCTTGTTCGACAATTCCACGGCGCACAATTTCGGCTTTAGATACGCCATGTTTGTGCGCTGTGGTAACAAGCAAATCATAAATTTCCTGTTCCATTCTGATTTGGAAGTATGTGTTTTTTGTAATCTCTTTTTTAGGTCTACCCATAGTTCTCCTTTCTGTCGTAAATTCCATTTTATTGTAATGATAAATAAATGTCAATTTACTCTAAGTATATAAATTATTGTAATTGGTTAGGTGCCCGCTTTTATGCAGGCACCATTTTCTTATTTCATGCTCTTTTCAAGCATATTCTTGATTTCGATAATTTCCTGCAAAATTCTATCTTCCTTATCTGCACGAATGTCTCCATCAATTAATCTTCGGATATAGTCGTTTTTGCTCACCCCCATTTCCTTTGCCTTTTCACCAACAAAATCAATTTGTTCCTCTGTGAGTCTTAACGTAAATGTTTTGATACTCATTGGTTTCTCCTTTCTTTTTGTGAAGTCGTATTGACTTCTTATGTTCAATATAGCATGAAGTCATTTAGAAGTCAAGTATTATTTTTGTCGAAATCTGTCAAGTTGTTATAAATTATTATGTTTTATTTTGTTTTGTGCTGTGGTACAATCAGATAAAATAAACCATATGAGGAGGATTTTCTATGGAAAAGACCAAAAAGTGCAAATATTGCAAAACAGAGATTCCGGCAGACGCTAAAGTGTGTCCGCAGTGCCGGAAGAAATTAAAAGGTGGAAAGTTTAAGTGGATTCTGCTTACCCTTATCATCCTTTGTGCTATAGGTGCGGTGACAGGCGGAAGTAATAGTAATTCCAGTACGAAATCTACAAATTCTACATCAAGTAAAAAAGAAGATATACCAAAAGAATACACTTCCGTATCAGTTAATGATATGATGGCAGATCTTGATAACAATGCCATGGGAGCGTCTGATAAATACAAAGATAAATATCTTGAAATTACTGGAAAACTTACAAACATTGACGCTTCTGGAAAGTATATTGACTTGATGGCTGATGGAGACTTTGAGATTATCGGAGTTCAATGCTACATAAAAAATGATGAACAAAAAACAAAAGTAGCTTCCATGACCAAAGGAGAGACAGTTACTTTAAAAGGGAAATGTACAGATGTTGGAGAAGTCTTTGGATATTCTCTTGATATTGATGAAATAGAATAAATAATAAAAAAGCCGGCTCCTGCGACCAACAGGAACCGGTTTTAATAAATAAGATAATCCGGAGAAAATCTTACCTACACCATAATTATATCATCTCCTGGATTATCGCACAAGTAAAAAAGGAGAATGATAAAATGAATGAATCAGTATGTATCTATCTAAGGAAATCCAGAGCTGATCGGGAAGCTGAAGCACATGGAGAGGGTGAAACACTTGCCAGGCATCAGAGGATCCTGTTAGATCTTGCAAAGAAAAAAGAGTACATTGTGGGCGCAATTTACCGCGAAGTGGTATCTGGAGAAACTATCGCCGATCGCCCTGTTATGCAGCAACTTCTTCACGAGGTAGAATCCGGCATGTGGGATGGAGTCCTGGTTGTAGAGGTGGAACGTCTTGCCAGAGGTGACACCATCGACCAAGGCGTTGTATCAAGGGCTTTCCAGTATTCTGACACGAAAATTATTACCCCCACAAAAATATATGATCCAAACAACGAATTCGATGAAGAGTATTTTGAGTTTGGACTATTTATGAGCCGAAGAGAATATAAAACCATCAAGCGCCGACTGAACGCCGGAAGGATCTCATCAGTAAAAGAAGGGAAATACTGTGGTAACAAACCACCTTACGGATACGAAAGAGTAAAACTTGAAAAAGAAAAAGGCTATACTCTCCGACCTGTTCCGACTCAAGCTGAGATTGTAAAAATGATCTACACCTGGTATGCCGGTGATGGCTGCGAACAAATTGGAGTTGCGAAGATTGCACGGAAATTAAATGAAATGGGAATGGAATCTGCATTGGGCGGTGATTGGACTCCTGCTAGTATACAGGGGATTCTGACAAATCCGGTATACATAGGAAAAATCCGGTGGAATGGCAGAAAAACAGTAAAGACTATACAGACTGGTCAAGTAATTAAGACACGCCCTCGATCAAAAGATACTCTTATTTGCGATGGATTACATCCGGCTATCATATCAGAGGATCTGTATAATTCCGTCCAGGAAATACGGGAAAAGAACCCACCTCGCCCAATCAGTATAAAAAACTCAATCCGCAACCCGCTTTCCGGAATTGTCTATTGCAGCAAATGTGGTCGCGCCATGGTTCGCCGCCCTTATCAAAAGCGCGGGCAGGAAGATACCCTCATGTGTCCATATACGTCTTGCCCCACAGTGAGCAGCAAGTTATCTCTGGTTGAAAAAGCTGTGCTTGATGGAATTAGGGAGATTGTGGAGAAATATAAGTTAAACAATGATATTAATACATCTTCACAGGCTATTGATTTAACAATAATTTCTAAACAAAATCTCATACATGAAAAAGAAAACGAGCTGGAAAGCTTAAACGCCCAAAAAGCAAAACAATATGACCTACTCGAACAGGGTATCTATACCACTGAGGTTTTCCTTGAACGTGCCAAAACAATATCCGCATCTATCCAGTCATGCTCCGATACTATAGAAAAATTAAAAGAAGAAATCAAACATGACGAGAACATTATAAAACAACAGTCGGATTTTATCCCGCGCTGTGAAGAGCTACTTGATAACTATTGGAGCCTTGACACAGAATCCAAGAATAAAATGCTTAAAAGTTTGATTGAAAAGGTTGCCTACTCAAAAGATACTAAAAACGCTTATGGGAAAGGCAACGAGATTGGTTTCCAGCTAGATATTTTCCCAAAAATCCAGAAGAATAATTAATGATATCTTCTATGAACTGACGAACTGGCGCATTGATGTTATCAGCAATTAAATAAAAGAAATTCCCGGGGTTAATTCCCCGGGATATTTTTACTGCTTCTTAACATATTTTGCAGACACAAATCCATAATATTTTCCAGCAATGCGAATGTAATACCACTTACTACCGTTTTTATCTTTCTGGGTAAAATTCATTACCTCTACTTCATTCCCCTGGTTGAGCTTTGGGTATTTTTTGATGTTCGGGTACTCAGTTCCAGCCCAGGTACGCACATTAAGCACAGTGGCGGTTACATTCCCCTTGAAAAGCACCTGTGTCTTGTCCTGTTTTCCTGTAATGGTAGCGGATGCGGGGCCACCCTCCTTTGCCAGATATCCAGTCCAGATCCAACCAATACCGATTCCATCAACCTTAACGTGTGTCCATTTGCCGTTTGTTTTTCCATCAATTTCAACAACGGTTCCTTTATTGATTGAACCCATTACATATCCATTCGGTGCCTCACGGACGTACAAGTCATTCACGACTGCTACTCTGGTTCCTGTTTTTTTCCAGGTTGCTGTATCTTCGTAGGATTTCCAATCAATCCAAACATATCCATCAATTGCTGGATCGTTGATGGAATAGGACTTATTGCGAACCGCTCCGCCATTTGCCACCACGCCAGCTACACTAGAAGTATTTCCTTCGTTTGTATAGATTCTCGAGCTGTCAAAACTCTTCACACTTCCAACATGAGAACCATTGCGAAAGATTACAAGTGCTCCGACTTTTGGCTTGCTGTGCCAAGTTCCGTTTGTTTTAGCATGATTAGTGATTGATACGCAATTGTAAAAACCTCCGCCCATAATCTGCAAGGCTTTTGTGATTCCTAGGATTTTCACCAATTTCCAAAACTGATATTCCGCACACCACGGCTGCTTCTGGCATCCTGGCTGCCCCCAGTTATTTACATCTCTTGCAAATTTAGTGTAATTGTTATATCCTGCATTTTTCTTAAAATCATCCAGATAGGCATTACTTTTCTTTTCAAGATATCCGCCGTTGGATGCGTAATAATCACCAAGGTTTAAAAATTCCTGTAATTTGCTCATTATATCATTCCTTTCATATTTGGTTCGCCCCTCAAAATTAAGGAGCGCAATGCTTCACTAAAAGTCGTGGTACATGTTTTAAAAATATGCTATAATCAACCTATTAAGGAGGTGTCGCAAAATGTTTTTAAAATTGAAAATTTTCTGTACTTGTAATTGCAACTATTACGTAAATGAACAAATTAACACGGAAAAGGTAATTTGTCCAAATTGCGGCAAGGAGCATCCGTCTTCATCACAAATCATATCTATGCTTCGCATGGCTAAGTGTATTAATGATGGCAATGTTCCTGGTGCAAATATAGTGAGGACATTTGCTGTATCTAAGCAAGAAGATTCTGGCTGTTAATAATGTCGCTGCAAAGTGGAGAGGGGTTTTAATCCTCCCCACTTTTTTTTACTTAATTCACTAAAGCTTCCTTATCCAGTCAGTACGTCCAACTTCTATTGCTTCCAGCACCAACGCGAATAAGTGTAACTGACCTTTTTTTCACATTTGCACAGATTACATCAAATGCTGTATCTGTCGTAGTACCTGACACACGGTTCACAACGCCGTTATCGTTGTAATTTGCACAGCAGTCACTTACGAAGTAGGTGACACCGTTTACAACGTGCATATAATCCGTGTGCTGGTGCCCGCACGCAAAGTAACAGACTGCGTGAGTGGTATCGGTATAATCCTCGTTGATTTTGACATCCCCAAATGTGGTGCTAATATTTTCCGAAAATGTAGTCTTTTTTTGGAGTGCGCTTATCCAATCCACAAGATACTGATACTTAGCATCAGATATAGCTCCGTCTTTTTCAAAGACGTTCCAGTGCATATAGAATGCAAAATGATAGTCTGTTGGTGTGCTTTTTATAGTGTCTCTAAGCCATTCAACAAACCAACTCTTATCTGTATCTGTGTAGTCGATTATAATGTGTCTTATCATTCCGACATTATCATCAACATAATAATAATGTTTTCTCGTTGAGATTCCTAAAGGGGATAAGTTAATCTGGTAATTTAATGCTTTCGCAATCATAACCATATTTGTTCCCCACGCATCACTATCAGAGATAACAAAGTCATGATTCCCCATGACATAAATCATTTTTTTGCCAAAAACAGAAAATGTCTTGTTCATCACCTCGCGCAAATCCGATATAAGATCCTCTTTTGTCCCCAATGCTCGCACATTATCTCCACAGTTAATCAGCATTTTTGCGTTGGTCAAGGCTCTTATTCGCTCAATTAGCGGCAAAAAAGTCCACGTGTTGGCGGGTGCATGAATATCAGTTACAAAAATATATCCAACGCCATAATAATCTTGACCCTCATCTTTGGCAATCGCGGAATTGATTTCATCGATTTTAACATCAAGATGATTTCTATAATAGCGCGGAAGAATATATTTATATTTTCTGTTGGTCAAAATGCTGGCACCAATAGAGCCGTTCTTGTTGGAATTTATCAGTGCTTTTACTGATCCTTCAGGTGCTTTTGCTCTGTAGTCAATATAAGTCTTCCATTTTGCTTGTTTGATGTAAGATTTTATTATATTATTACTTTTGTCTACAAACGCAATTCCAATCCAGTCATTTCCTATTTGCAAGTCAAAAGAATACAACTCGTTTGGCTTTACCGAAACTTCTATACACTTCATGTAACTCGATTCTGTTTTTTGCATAGGATTGCCATTCCATCCATATCCTTCATATCGGATTTCGGCAAGCTCTCCATCAAAATCATACCCATTTTTATAATAGGTTTCTAAAGCCCTCTTTAGTTAATTACCAGTAACCAAGTTCTTTTCCACGCTCAACAACAAGATTAGCAATTATATTGTAGCCTTTATCATTATAATGAACAGTATCATATAATAAAGATGGTGGTATTTTATCTTCTGAAATGGCTGTTGTATCTTCAACCGTTGGTGTAATTCCCGCATCAGATAAACCATATTCAATCATATATTTTCTTTGATTTATATAACGCCTACCAAAATGCATTGCCATATTTTTTTCTATCGTTTCAAACGTTTCGGTAACTGTACTAACTAAGTGATGGATTCCAATCACAATATATTTTTTGTTGATAGGACTCATATAGTCAATCATTGCTTCTATACATTCAATCAGTTCGGCTGAGGTAGTAAACCCACCATTAGTTCCAATCCATATAATGTTAATATTATCACGCATTGATTTCATTGCATAAGTAATTAAGGGAGTTGGGCGAGAAACAATTACGGACTCTCCATTTTCGGAACGAGAAAAATAATATTTTCCATTTTCATAGGTAAGTGTACCCTCTACTCCATTGATAGAACAGGGATTTATTTGTGCGGTCATAACATATTTACCTGTCGTTGGGTCTAATGCCGAACCACCTTGCAACAATATGCCAGTACTGCCACCATATATGTTAGTTAATTTAACTTCTACTTTACTTGCATTTGCAGGTATGGTAAATGGCTTTACAATATTTGGTAAACCACCTTGTCTTGAAGCTATGTTAATCGTATTTTCTCCGCCTACACCACAATTAATCACTTCTCTACCATCAAGTAAGCCATATAAAACATATGGGAATGCTTTAGAATATGAATCACCAACACCCACTCCACGAGTGAGTGAATCACCCCAACAATTTACAGTTTCTTTTCCATTTATTTTAGAAATATTTATAGTTTCTATTTTATTAACCACTAAGGGATATGTCTGTGTTGGAAATTCATTCAAATATAATTCAACACCATTCGATGGTATTGATATTTCAGTTGTGATATAAGTATTTGGCGATACACCCATTTTTGCTGAATTTATCACTTTACCGTTCGAATCACATATAGCATATAACAATGTGTTTACACTACCATGTGTTTGTGACAGTATTCTATATTTTTCTCCACTAATAACGATTTTGTGCATCACATAAGCGTTTGCGTTTTCATATGTCATAATTTCATTATTAGTATCAATATACGCAACTTTATTTTCTAATAAGTTGTAATCAGACGGCTCGACAGCAATTTCTTCCTTTTCTTTATTATACAATTCATTTGAATTGGCAACTATATCTTCCTTTAGCGAAGCAGTCTCACTGTCTATTTTCGCAAATTTATCCCCTACCGCTTTGGAATCTGCAAACCCGCCCTCTTTAGACAACGTTGCGTCAGAAACTGGCCTGTCCAACACTGCACCGTAAGGTAGCTGCCGTTTCTTTCCATCTGCTGTGATTATCCCTTTAAATGTATCAGCCATTATTGCTTACCTCCGTTGTTTTTAAACTCACATAGCCATCTGTATCCATGTTAAGTCCAACGCCCTTATCGGACAGGTACGTCTGGACTGCTTCTGCTACGGCTTCTTTACTGGTTCCAATTCCATCAATACACAGTTTATACAGATATCTTTCTTTCCTGGTTATTGGCTTTGGCACCTCCCCTGTATAATCTCCAGTTAACTTTGCGAGATACATTTCTTCTCGCGTGATAGGTTTGTTGTCAGACATTTTTTATACCTCCTTTTTTACTATGTATTGATTAATAAACTCTTTTAATTCAGTCAGTTCCGTTTTGATCGATTCTAATTCGGATTGCAATTCTTTGACTTTCTCATGCTCATTTTTCAGCATTGCAAACATACAAGGAATCATAATACGATAGTTCCAATTTTCAGCCTTGCCTTTTTCGTCATGGTCAACGGCAATTGGGAATCTTCGGTCAATGTCCTCGGCGATGAACATTGGCATTTCTTTACCGCACCGTTCGTCTTGCTCCATAAGATATCCGTCTTTGTACTTCGCCCAGATTACTTTGATTCTGTAGAGGTCTTCCAATTCGTCTTCTCTTACAGTTTTGCCAAGCACTTTGTAACGTTTAGAGGAAGCGGAGGAATATCCTGCATAATAACTTGAAGAATTATACAGCATTGAACTTCCACTTGTGACTGCTTTTAACCCCTCTATTCTAAAATATCGACTTATTTTAAAGATCAAATCTCCTGATATAGCAGATAATACCACATGTCTGCCATCATCATATTGAGCTGATAAATCGAGTACTCCGTCTGTAAGACTTCCATATCCTGCGCTGAATATAGATTCCTTTATTTGCGCCCATTCGCTTCCTTTTATATTTTTAAAACCATCTGTGTTATTTATTTTACAAATAACATTTCCGTCCGCATCATATACTTCAAATGTTCCATATCCATTGTTCGGACCGCCAAGCTTCAACGTTCCGCCTTTTGCATAAGTAAAGGATATGTATAATTGATTTCCCTCTTTATAAATTCCTTTAATCGCACCATCATTTGTTAAAAGATTTAAAATTTCCTCATGTGTAAGCGCATCAACATCAATCAATATTGGAATAGTTTGTATATCGAGCTGATTGCTGTTTCCTCCAGCTTCATACAACATAAATCTTATATATATAACACTTCTGTCCAATGATCCAACTGTATAAGATTTTTCTGATTCATCCACAATACTTGCTAAAACATCACTATAAGTAGATCCGTCAGTTGATGTTTGAACTTTCCATCTACCTTTATACTCTTTTCTTTCTGCCTTATCCCCATCTCTGTAATATGCTTTTGCAGTTATACTGTTTGGTGATACTTTATTATCCTGTCCACGTTTTAAAATACCCGATGACATTTCAATAAAATACGTTCTACCAGGTACGCCCTGGTCACCTTTTTCCCCGGCATATTGCTTTGATATAGAAAATCTTTTGCTAACGGATAAGGTTTCTAAATAAGTGGCTTTTATATCTATCCATCCATTATCTGTATTTAATCCAGTTACAGTATATGTTTTTGTTGAGATATCCCATGTTCCATCCACTCCATCAGATTTTGATATCGCATAACTACAATCAGTTGTAATATCCTGTGTTCCGTACATCACAACTGCCTGTGTAGTCACACCGTTTGGAAATGTCCCATAATTCCCGTCAGAATCAACAGATATTCCCTGATATTCATTGCTTAATTGTAATGTCATGTTCTTAGCAAGTGCAGCTGCTTTCATTGCATTTTCAGCTGTTTGTTCGATATCATTGATGGTCTTCCCGCCGCCTATCTGCACGGATCCATCGAGATATACTTTTTTTGTATTCATATCTGCCTGGAATATTATATTTCCATCAGAATCCCTAACAGTTAAAGCACCGGAATCTATATAATTCGCATTTATCCCTTCTGCGTATAAAAGCCTTGTTATCAATGTTCCGTCAACAACAAATCCGTATGGATAAGTTTCACCGCCATCATTGGAAACCCCTATAGCATTACTGGTTAGCTTTATCACAACTTTTGATTCTTCTAGTAATGGTTTATCGTGCAAATAAGTAATAACGCTTTTATCTTCAAGCACCTCAAGAGTTTCAAAAAGTCCCTCTGAATTAGCCAGCGCATTTTCAAGTTTTTTAACAGCTTGTTCTCTGGCTGTTTTTTCGTTTTCAATGATTTTTTTAGCAGCTATTAATGTTTTATCAGCAGATGATAAAAACTTACTGCTCCCTCTTATTGGATTTTCGGCTTTTGTTTTTACATCTGTTGTTCCGTTCAGCCTGCTTGATACATCGGTAATTGGCGTTATATACTTATTTTCTTTTCTGTCGTAAGTAAAAGCCATATCTCCAAATTCTGTTAATGGGTTGTAAATCAGACTTCCCTCCATGCTCCGGAATGATTTCCCGATTAGATTACCTCCGATCCAACCAGCTACAGTTTCAAGATCGGCATCACTAAGCAAATCATTCTCCAATTCCAGGACGTACCCATCTTTTCCGTACATGGCATTTGATTCCGTATTTTTTATCTTGATTCCAGTTATTACGATATCATCACTTGAGAGAGTCGGCGAAGAAAAATAATCTCTCAATCTGATAGGATTTCCAACTCCTTCTTTTAATGTGAGATATCCATCACTATCTAAGTACCAGTTTCCGGCGCTTGGAGAAATGAATCCGTTGGAATCTACGCTTGATCCTCCTCCAAACACAAGATATCCATCAGCCCCAACTGTCGCTCCGTAGTCTACTGATACAGAATCGAAATTCCATTTGATTAACTGTAAATTACCATTTACGTCCACCCTTGCATTAGCCGAATCTAACATAGCTACCCAGCCAATCAGCTGCCGGAAAGTGATCCCATCTGGAATACTGTTAATCACCACGTCCCCGTGTTCCATGGAGGAAAATCCCATAGAGATTCCAATAGTTTCGCAGGCATCCCGGAGCAATGTAAAAGCTGACTGTGGAAGCACAAGGTTGCTTGTGTAAGGCGCATTAGCTTTATACATATCATCTAGTGCTGTGAATTCAAGGACTTCACCGTACTGCTCAGGAGCTGTAATGGTGTAGGTTCCTTTTTTTATGGTTTCCACAACGCTATCAGTTACTTGCATTTTGAGGTAGGCGGTTAATTTTGCTTTGTAAAAGTAGTAATCCTTCCACTGGTCCTCTGTGTTATCCAGGCTCAGTGTCATGGACTTGCATATTGTGGTTCCAATCGGGAAACTGCTGCTTTCAGCGCAATCCGTAAAGCCTCCTCCGCCTACCAGAATTTCGCTGTCCAAGGTCTTTTTTCTTCCATCGGCAAAAGTGATATCCACTATTTCACATAGTATTTTACCTTCTGCAAGTGCGTTTTTAAATTCTTTAGACGCATTAATCAAGCGGATTCACCCCCTGCATATTGAATGATATTTCAGAATAATATTCTCCTACTTGAGCTATATTATATTGCATTTTTCCAACATAAAACTGTTCTGAACGCCATTCGTTTTTGTGTGCTAACCAGTGATACAACATAAACGGTTTCCCTTTAATTATTGCATTTACGAGATTGGTTGATTTCTCATCAACGCGAACATTTGTGGCTTTATAGCTATATTGCATAACTGTATAAAGTGGTACTATTATTGCTCTTCCATACTGTGTACGGTTACTTCCTTCTGAATATGTAGTTTCGAATTTACACTGCATATCCTTATCTGGCTGAGGAATGAGAAGTCCATTTATTTTATATCTATCAGTTATTGATTTGCTTATCGAAAATGCCACGTTCTCACCCCCCTATGCCAGTTCAAACGGATTTGTACCGCTTGCATCACGCCTTAACTTTGCTTCGTCAATCATCTCATCAAATATCGTTCTGCGGTTCAATTGCGCTGTAAATCTGTAATTTCCGCCACTACCATGATTTCCGCCAGTTTCTTCTCTTACGATCTGTCTTAACAGGTCTTCTGGTGCTTCCAGGTTGCGACCGTTCTTCTGGTCTCCAAGGACTGCCAGAAACTCTGATCTTGGCGGAATAACGGCACCTTTTGCAAGATATGGAATTGTAGGAACTCTTGGAAAATTAGCTGTAAATCCAATTGTTCTTGAACCAAAAGGAGTTGGAATCTTCCACGGTCCGAATGTAAATGCTGATTCAATTCCGCCGATCGCACTATTGACAGTTCCAATCGCACCGTTGACAATTCCGATGACCTTGTTAAGAATGTCACGGATGGTATCACGGATGCCGCCGAAGATTTCCACTACTCTGTCTCTTGCCGATGTAAATTTGTTTACAATAGCATCGCGGATAGCTGCAACTTTATTTCTCACAATCGCAATGATATTATCCCAAGTTTCTTTTACATTGGCTTTCATACCGTTCCATAAAGTTGACATCTTTTCTTTCATGCCACTAATTTTTCTGGTTGCCGCTTCTGCCATTTCTCGCGTCTTTGAAGTTACAAATTTAACTATCGAAGAAACGACATTTGAAACAAGCGTTCCTATCGCATCCAAGATTCCAGTAACAGTCTCTTTTAGATCAGAAAGAATCATACTTACACCTTCGCCCATTGTTTTAAAGAAACCAACAACAGCAGATGCTACGATTCCTGCAACCTCTTTGATTTTGTCCCAATTTTTGTACAGCAAAACACCAATCGCAATGCAAGCTCCAACGGCAATAGCGAATATTCCCCCCGGTCCGATAGCTGTTGCAATAGCTTTAATACCGCCTATAATTCCACCGGAACCAGTCATTAATGCTATGAGACCTTTTGCATACAACATGATCGTGCTGATGCTTTTACCAATACTCGAAGCTAATTCTGCTATTTTTGTAGCGGCAAATGCACCTATAAGAGCTGTGCCAAATGCTTCGATAATAGATTGATGGTCTGTAAAGAATCCAACCAAATCAGCAATTAAGTTAATTACTGTCGGGAGTCCTACCTCAATTACCCATTTGAGCATCGGAAGAATGATGTTGTTATATATCCGCTCAAGGACATTTCCTATCGCTTCATACATCGGTACCATTTTTGATGTCGAATTACTGATAGATTCTAGCAATGGATAGAAGTCCAAGTTTGCCGCCCATGTTGCCGTATCTGCGGCAATCCTTTCAACAAACTGCATAACTACTACAAGAGCATCTGCAATGTTCTGTATGATCTGCGTTCCGACATTGTTCTTGTTCCACGCATCAGCAAAACCGGATGCGATATTCCCGACGGTCTTAAGCACATTCTGGGCAATCTTAAGCATGGTCGTGAGCATTGTTGTGCCTGTGCCATTTGTCCAGACTTCCACAAGACTTTTACCTACGCTTACAGCGAGCTTTTTAAGTCCATCAAGTGCGGTTTTTGCCGCATTAATAGTATTCTTGCCCTCTTTCTTCCAAGCGTCCTGGAATGGCTTCCAGAGTTTTTTAAGTAAGTCTGCTAATTTCTTGGCAGAATCACTGATTTTATCCAGTGCATTTTCGCCCTCTGCTAGGCTGCCATAATCCACACTGCCAACCGAACTCGGCAATCCTCCGCCTCCAGAACCAGTTCCACCGGATCCAGAACCGGATGGAGTTGAAGATGTGCCCTCTGTGGAACTAGCCTTGTGTACTTCGTCAAGTGACGAAAGATAGTTTTTTGTTTCTTTATTTGCTTTTTTCGTGGCTGTTGCATTATCTCTATTGGCATCCGCCAATTTCTCTGCATTGTCCGCTGCCTGTCCATACTGATCCGCTGTATTTGCGATCGCGTCTGTTCCGGTAAGACCTGCTCCACTTCCACTTGTCTGACCTGATGATTTCTTGCCAGTAATAAGCTCCGTGAATGACTTGAACGCATTCGCCAGAGTTGCCAGTTTACCTAGCAAGATATTAATAACTTTCAGAACAGGTGTGAAAATATTAATCAATCCCTGTCCGACTGTTGCTTTGAGAGACCGCAACTGCAACTGCATCACTCGCACCTGGTTAGCCCAGCTGTCAGATGTTCGGATGAAGTCTCCAGATGCGGCCGATAACTGATTCTGTACAAAAGCTAGACGAAGAGCAACTTTCTCTTGCTCGGTCATTTCAGATGTGGTTTTGCCGTAGCCGTTTGCAAGCGCATACTGGTCAAGTGCGCTTTGCGTCATAACGACACCTAAATCTTTTAATGTTTCCGTTTCGCCTGTAAACACGGATTTCAGCTTGATATAGGCTAAATCTTGACTGATGTTATAGAATGATGCTACATCACCAGTCAGCTGTGTCAGAGCTGTTGACATGTCGTAAGCCTGTGCTTCTGAGAATCCGAACGACTTAGACATTGCTCCGAACGTACCGACATACCGTTTAGCCATAGTCTCAGATAATCCGGCTGAGGTCATGGCGTTCTTTGCGAATTCATTAACCTTATCGGACATGGTTGTAAATGTAACATCGACCACGTTCTGCACTTCGGCCAAATCAGAGCCAAGTTCCACGCACTCTTTGCCAAACTGTACCAATTTACCGACAGCAAACGCCCCACCAATCAACAGGCCGATTTTTTTTACAGCACTCCCAAGGCCGTTAAATGACTGTTTTATAGCTGATACGCCATTTTGGACACCGGTTGTATCCATTCTGGTATCAATAATGACTGAGCCATCAGCAGCCATGTGTCCACCTCCTAGCTATTTGAGGTTCAACATCTCATTCAGCGCGTCTTTATACGCTTGCTCTTCTTCGCTGAGACGTGTTTTTATGTCAATAATGTTCTTGTTATCGTGGTAGAATTTCTTTTCCCATTTATCCAACCGTTCACCTTTTGCCTTTTTTGACCGGATTCCAACAACCGTGTTGAACAGGCATTCACCAGATTCCATAAAGTATCCGAAGAACGTCCACCAGTGCATATAAGGCACTCCTCTGATTTCTTTTCCAGCAACCTTGTTTACAGCCGGTACGATCATATCTCCATCCTGTTCCCAGTCCATTAAGCGGGGCTTCGGTTTGTTTGGATCATTGTCAGCTTGGCCACAGTCGATGAATTCACAAGCCTTTTGACAGGCCTCATCCAGACACTCAACCGGTATGCTCTGCCAGTCCTCAAACAGAATCTGTAACATGACAACTGATTTCGCTTGTTCATCCAGTCCTGGGTCGTTCATGGCAATGAGAATATCAATGATTGCCCGAAAGTCCGTTCTGATAGAAAAATCCACCCCACTTATGTTAAGCGAGGTGGGAAGCTCATAGGCGGTCATTTTGTATACTTCTCCGTATACTTATTGACCGCTGCTTGCATTTTCTTTTTCCTCTTTTCGATTTCCGGCGCGATTGCTTCTGCGATCTTATCAAGTACGATATAAGCAAACACCTGACCATTTCCAAACACGGTAGTTGCTGTGATCGGTTCCTTGAACAGATCCTTTGATGCTTCATATCCGAGCAGATAGTTGATTTTATCCTCGATCTGTTTGTTCAGTTCAGCCATTTCTTTGCCAGAAGCGACTTTCTGGATAGAATCTTTGAGCTGTTCAAAGTATTCTGCCAGTTCCTCTGCACGTGCTGCCACGTTAATGTCCGTCGGGTTCAGCTTGAAAGAAGAAAAAACTTCGTCTTCGTTGTTGGTAAATGTAAAAATGAGAATTCCATCATCAATTTTGACATTAATTACTTTTGCCATTCAGCATGTCCTCCTTGTATATGTGCTTATTCGCTGTCAGCTGTGAATGTACCGGAACTGATATCAAATTTTCCCTTTACACGTTCACCGGTATAGTTGACGGTAAATGGAATCTGATATCCGGATGTATCACCGCCGTAGGAGGTCGGCACAACGTAGCAATCCTGCTGGTATGCTTCATATTTGCCTGCTGTGGCTTCTGTCCAGAGATGAACTTCAACTGCTTTTGTCTTGAGGTTGTCGTCTTTGAGACGTCCATCTACGATCTTCTGTAATGCTGTGAACAGGCCTGATGTGGTATCTGCATAGAACGGATCAGCGTCAGAAGAAACTTCATAGCCATTATGTTTAAATGTGGATTCTCCAAGAATATTTTTAGATGTTTCGGTGTCTGGATTGAGTTCTACATTGTACTCTTCCAGATCTTTTCCAAGACGCTCATACTTCGGTGTCAGTCCTCCACAGAGAGAACCTGCATCGATATAATGAGCCATGTATTTACGGTCAATTTTGCCTGTAACTGCCATAGAAATGTCCTTTCTGCCTATAACTCTTAAAAGGCTGTGTAGGTTAGCGACTATCTCCGATTGATAGCCGGTTAGTTATTATATTTAATTGGTGTAATCACCATTTTTCCCAGTCATATTCATATTTGACTGTGATCGGAAGTAACCAGTCCTGTACACCGTTCTCCTGCGGCTCTGTACCGTAGGAATTATCGCGAATGATGCGTTTTATCACTCGTCCTCTGGAAAGCTCTGGAAAAGCGGATAAGCGCGTCTCAGTGCCATCTACTGTGACTGGTTCACGGCAAATCCACTTGCCAAGGTTGTCCAGAAACTTCTGAACAGATAGCTTCTGGCGCTCCTTTTCGGAAGCTGTACGGTAAACCACGATAAACGGATACTGGCACACCTGGTGCATCGTTCCGCATACATCCTCTTTTTCTGAATAGATTAATGCTCCTGTATCCGCAAAGAATGAGATACCGCTATCAGTTCCAAGTTCCTCATATTTGATTGTTTCGTTTTCATACAGTCCAGGATACTGATTCAGTAAAGCTTTCATGGCTTCTGTCAGAATCTCATATCCCTCTGCGTCCTTGCCGATCGGTTTATCCGCCATATTGCATCCTACTTTCCTAATATTTCAAAATGTGGTATCAGTGTATACGGACCGCCCACGCTGGTGATTTTAAATACATTGTCCTTGTTCTGGTTTATGTACTGATAAAATCCATTTCGATAATCACCATCAGATACCGTTCCACCAGTCCACTCACCCTCCCAGAAGAACGATTCATCTGAGAATGTGATAGTGTCTTCCAGAGCGTTGTTAATCTGTCTTTTCCACTCTTTAGGCGGTACGTATGGAAGAATCTTGCCGTCCTTGTCAGTAATGGTTATATCGCCGTTCTGGACAGTGTATCGAACGTGTAACTGTGCGTTGTCGGTTGCGTCTGGTCCGTACTTTTTGAGAATTGCTCCCTTGTCCGTAATGAGGTCAACGCCAGATAACACATGAGGATACCAGTACGCATCTCCCGTTGTGGCACTTTCGTAATAGTTGAAAATCGTCACCGTTTTTTCGTACATGATACCCTCCTATCCTTCACATATTGCTTTTGAAAATCTATCAGAGAATGGTTTTATTCGGACAATATTGCCTTTGCACTCTTCCGGCACTTTCCCGTAAAAGATAATGCTTTCTGGGTGCAGCTTTTCAATCATGGCATTGTATCCAGATAAGAATAGGCATTTTTTGCCCTTGCTGTTCATACAACCTACTGAGCTGACCGCCACCGTTCTGCCCTCTGGCTCCCCATCGAAACACCAATCGTAAGAATCCGGTGTACTCCATGATATTGTTGGAATCACACGGCAACCATATTCTTGCAGATATGCACCTATCCAGTGTTTTCGGTAATGGTTGTATATCTGGATGACTTTCGGGAAATCAGTGTAAGTGCTGAAATCCGGTGTTAGAATGTACCGGAATTTGCTCAGCTTATCCACATATCTGTCTGGATTTCTCCATAGTGCATCAAACTGATAATCGTCCAAAAAGAAATGAACAGCTTTCTCTTCTGGGTTATTGCATTTTTTTCTGGCATAATTAAAACCGACAAATTCACAGTTGCCCTCGAATGCCTCAGGTTCTATCTGCGGTATACCGTATTCACCAACGCCGGGGAAAATACGGCGGTTCAGATTTTCATAGGCTATACTGGTTTGTTTGTTTGCCATAATTTACCGTTTTCCTCTTTTTATAAGGGTTTCTGTTTTGACTGGTTTGTTTTCTCGACGTAATCCATCTTTCATAATTTTCCCAGTTATAACTTCTGTGCGACGGTAAACATCGTTCTTTTCAGCACTTTGCATTTTCCCGCCATGAACATGATTGATTATCTGTTCCTTTTTATACTCATAAGAAACCGAACCATCCTTGTTTTTTGTGAATTTTGGTGTTGAATACATAGAGTATTTAGCATTACGTTTCTGCAAGTTACTCATAAGACGTTTTTGTTCTGGACTTACAGATGTTAATCCACTACTTCCGCCACGTCCGCCCATAAAATCACTCTTTCTGCACTGTCTGCTTAATAACCTGATTCACACCAGTAGCTGACAATCCGTTAAACATACCGACCGCAACTGCTGTTATATAATCCGTTGCCGGGAAATCCGGGATAACTCCCATTCCGACAGCTCCAAGAATCCCACCAATAACCGCCATGATTACCGGAATCCATTCATCGGAGATTCTTTTTGATGCTTTGCAGCCCATTCCTGCAATGTAGCAGATCATAACGATTGCCACGCATGAGCCTAATGTTGAAATGTCCATATAATCACTCCTTTACGCTCCAAAATTCAGAGAAAAAGGCTCTCGCAAAGCCTTATATATTTCTCTTTCAATATCATCTTTATATACCGTTGTGAGTACACCACCGACATTTATAGTCTTTGTTTCTCTCATAAGTGGCTGTGATGCCTCTTCTATAATGCTTGCATCTAAATAGGCTACTCCAACATTTTTACCGCTCCAACACTGTTGTTTGTCTGGGCAGCTTTCACAGTCTTTTCGCATATCTGAATAAGCCTTTTTATTGCAAATCATACTCACACCCCCGCATATAAAATCGGTATTCCATCATCTGTCCTTACTCCCATTAGAAGTGGCAAAGCTGTCTTTAAGAGTAAGTCATTCGTTTTTTGTACATCTCCGGCGGCGGCATATACTGCGCTCCATTCCTTTGCGCTTGCTCCAATCTGCTGAGGTGTTGCGTAAGAGATGGATTCACTGCCGGAACTTACAGATGTTACAATGCCTGTCGTGCTACCACCGGACCCGATTGTGGTTGATGTACCACTCACAGCGGCATTGGTAGCATTCTTCTCAGCAAGCTCAATCTGATACATTAATTCAACCAATGAACAGACCGCCTTTTTGATACGCTTCTGTGAGCGTTCGTTTGTTGGCAGTCCGTCCACCAACCTGTCAAATGTCATTGTGTCCACAAAATCACTGGCTCTTTCTGCCAGCCGTGGAAAGCCGGCTTCTGGCACGACATTGCCGAATGATTCTGTATAGAATTTATAATCTGCATAAGCCATGCCAGCTACCTCCTACTTGATCATCATTTTGCTGTTACAGTCGCGTGTCCAGCGCTAAGTGCTTTATAAGTGCTGTCACACTCAACCACTGTGATTACCTGTCCTGTTGCTGCAGTAATGTCGGATTCGCCATCCCATGCGCTCCAGTTTTTCACGTTCTGTCCGTAGTCTACGGAAGTCTCAGAAGATGCAACTTTGTACTTGTACACATTTCCCGCGTTTGCTTTTGCCGGAGTAATGGTTACTTTAGTATCTCCGCTTTTGCTTCCTGCCGCAGAGTTTACAGTCAGAGTTCCAAGTGTCTGAGTTGCGTTGATGGTTCCGACAGCAATAGCATCAATGTACTCTGCGAAGAGTGTAAGTCCCATGATTGCAAACGCTTCGGATACTGCTGTGTGGTAGTTACCCTGTGTGTGGAATCCGATCAGATTTGTCTCGCCGGAAACGGTATACACCAGCCCAGCTCTCGCAAAGTCAGATTCATTCGGGTCAACATAGTAAAGTACGATGTTCTCAACGGGTGTCGCAATAATCTGTCCTCTTGGAATCTCACTGTCAGATAACAGGAAGATGGTATTGAAGCCCATGAAATCTTTCATGTACTGGAATCCGAACTGATTCTGAATAGAAATCTCAGCTGCTCCAATATACTCATACACATCAAGAATATTCACAAATCCAACAACGCCAGTCACATTTCTGTGCATCTGTTTGAATTTGTTTTCTACACGGCCTTTAGCCATTGCCAGAGCCATCTGGAAAGTAGTTTCTGTGAATGTGAGGGTACCTGTTTTCAGATAATCGTAAAATCTTTCAGTAACATTGGTCTGAAGCTGGAAAAGGAATTCATCATCGGTCATCTGAACAGCGTTCTCATAACCGTGATCCTTGATTGCTTCGATAGATACAGCCTTTGCGTACTTCTCAATATTCATTTCTGCATAAGGCTTTTCTTTTACAGTGAATTTGCTGTAAGGGATTTCCTCACCCTCTTTAACATTTCCGTCCTGTAATGTGCCTTCTGCGTATTTCGATTTAAGAACCGCTCCGGGTGTCTTTTTGATTGGACGCATGATACCAAGAATCTCGCGCAAGTGTTCCCAGTTTCTTTCAAATCTGGTTACAAAGTCAATCTCACGTGCTGTGACTTGGATATCATTTGTCATAATAAGATTAGCTTTTGCTGCCATATAAAAATCCTTTCTACCCATAATTGTTAAGGCATTGGGTTAGCGGCTATACTCTGTCGTATAGTCGGTGTAAAAATCACTGGAATAACTGGATATTCTGAGCGATTGCAGCCTGTCTCTCGGACGGGTCTTTGATTGCTTCGATATCTTTCTTTGTCATGCTTCCCGGTGTCTGCTGCTGTCCAACGTGAGTGGTAAATCTTGCCTGGTTCTGCTGAGCCTGTTGCTGAGATTCGTCTACAAAAGCGGATGCGTCAGTCTGTTTCATTTGCTCGATCAAGTCATTCAGCCCAAGGATTTTATCGTCTTTCAGCTTCAATCCGGCTTCTTTAATGTCTGCCATAACAGACTTCTTTGCAGCCTCACTGGAAAATTTAACATCATCAAGTGCTGTTTTAAGTGCGTCTGAAAAATCGCGGTCATAGATCTTCGCATTGAATTCCTTTTCTGCATCCTCGGCTTTCTTCTTCCATTCAGCAAGCTCTGTCTGAATGTTCGCCGGGTCGATACCGTCAAAACCTTTCAGAGTTTCTTCTACTGTCTCAGCACGTTCTTTCCAGTCATCACGTTCTCCCTCGACTTTTGACAGAGTTTTCGCTACTTCTTTCGCATTTTTGTAATGCTCAGAGAGTGCTTTCTTAACATCTGCCTGCTTGTCCTCCGGGATCTCAATTCCAAATGATTTTAATGTGTCAATAAGTTTCTGCATATATATCCTCCTGGCCGTTTTTATTGACCTGCCGCCGCAGGTATGGATTAAGCCAGTTAGACCACTGGCAAGGTAATCGGAAGGGCAGGAATCGAACCTGCGGCACATAGCTTATAAGGCTACTGCTCTACCACTGAGCTACATTCCATTAACCCGGATTCCCGGGTTAGCAAGGTATTTATCGTGTTATGCCTGCCACTATCCGACTTTCACGGAGATGTTGTTTCATTTACAAAGAGGTGTTACCAGTCAGTCAAACCGGCTAATGAATATGCCGGAAATTGCATCCGCTTTTCAACCTCCAGATTCCGCTCGAATCTGTTTCTCTTAAGGACATATTCACAAAGAAAGGAGGACATGAAACGAAAAAGAAAGCAAAAACTTCTAATCAGCAAGCCCTACAAGGTTCACCATGCCTTGCAAGATTATAGTATCACATTTTTTTTAAAAAGTTGTCCCCACATTTGCAAGAGTCAAAGCATACTTCTCAGTTTTTCAACGTATCTTTTAACAAGATCACGCTCTTCCCGGCACTCTGCATCCTTGGACATATCGCTCATTTCTGTAGTAAGTTCGTCAAGATGTTCTTCCAGAGCGGCAAGCATCTTCCTCTTGCAGTCCTCAGACTTTCCAGAACGATAATTCTGTTTCTGTGTCATATAGTCACTGTAAGTGTCTCGTCCATCAGATCGGCTATAATTTCCTCTTCCGGTTCCGTAGTCGCGACTTTCATCACCGTAAGAGGTGCCACGATCATAATCTGGGTACATCATTCTTCCATCACTGCGGCTGTATCTCCCCATGCCGCCACGTTTTCTTCCGCGCTCGCTGTAATCGTCATTGTATCCGCTACGCATTTCATCAAGGACGGCGTTGTAATACTCCACCTTTTTGTCCCAGTACTGCGTATTTTTTATATCTTTGTACATATCAATCAACTTATATGTCATTTCCAAGTTTCCAGTGGTCAGCCCACTATCTGCGATTTTTGCAAGCTCGTCTTCTATCCTTGCGCATAAATCCTTGATATCTCTCATAACTGCACCTCCTACGCTTCTCTAGTCACGACAATATTTGCGTTCGCAACAGAAATAGCCTGATCGCTTGTGTTCTCTACTGCAATATTAACGCAACATCCGCGTGGTACATCCACGTAAATTCCGGAAGACACATTATTATACTGATCTACTGCTGCCGGTGTGGAAATCATCTGAGAAGAAAGAACCGGCTCACCAGAGATTGCAATAGCCAGAGAAATAGCTCCGACAGTACCGCCTGTTGGAATCGCGATATTACCGGAAAAATCCACGAAAAATCTCGCTTTACACTGGTTAGTAAGTCCTCTTAGCGTAATAATTCCGCTTCCCTCTCTGTGCTGAATGCAGTTAGAGCCTTTAACTGCTGTGTTTGAAAATACTACGTTTCCATTTGCTGCTACGGTCTGAGCAGCTATATTTGTAAATTCTGCCATAATTTTTACCCCTTTCATATCACAAAAGGACAGGTCTCAGCCTGCCCCTCTGTGTAATACGGCAAAAGCCGACATTCGAATCAATCGAAAGATACTCTCGATATGAAGTTATTAGCAATTACATCCAGTATTGCATCCGCATCCGTAGAATGTATTCGGGTTAGGAACCTGATATGCCGGAATTGGTGCTGGATTAATCGCATTAATAAGCTGCTGTGTCTGTGAAGCCATTGCAGTTGTGAGAAGTGCACTCTGGCGATCCTGAGAAGCAGCGCGTCTGAGATCATTGTTTTCAGCCTGCAGGTTAGAAATCTTTTCATTGCAAAGATAGTCAAGAATGGCTCTTGTCCCTGCGTTCTGGCTGTCGATAATGTCTCTTGTGTTGCTGTTCATGGTGTTCTGCAATGCACAGGTGTTCTGTGCCATATTGTAGTTTACGCCCTGGATAGCTTCCCTGGTTTCACAACAGCAGTTCGCAAGCTGTGCCTGCAAAGCATTTGTATTCTGCATATTCGCTACAGTATCAGCATTGATTGCCTGCTGGATTCCGAAGCCAGTCTGCATGATGTTGGTGTTAATTCCGTTAAAGCCGGTAAGCATACCGTTATTCACTGCATAGAATCCATCACAGAGTCCATTGTTGATCCCGTCAAGTTTGCTGATTACTGCGGAATTGTCAAATCCTCTCTGAATATCTGCCTGAGTAGCTGCTGTGGCTGCATATCCGCCACCATTGCCATTATTGCCCCAGCCGTTGTTTCCCCATCCAAAGAAAGCAAAAATGAATAAAACAATAATCCACCAGCTACCATCTCCACCAAACATGCCGTCATTATTTCTACCGTTTCCAGTAGCAGCGGCAATATCTGCTAAGCTATAATTTCCATCCATAGTTATAATCTCCTTTTTGTGTATTTACATCAATCTGGCCAGATTGTAATGTACTATTTCATATTCTTCAGCAGATTTTGAAACTGCCCTGCCATCTGTTGAACTTGATTGAGTTGCTGTTGGGAAATCTTCCCAGACTGTAACATCTTCTGAACTTCTTCCTTCGGGTCTCCCTTAAAATTCTGTTTGAACTGCATAAACTGCTGTATCATCTGCATTAGCCCATTTCCCTGCGGCATCCCGCCACCAAGCGCGTTAAACAATGGATTACTCATCTGCATTTCCTCCCTTGACCGCTGATTCCTGTGCGGTATTAGCTCTAACAGGTTCAGAAAAAGAATTTAATCGGTTTATGATAGCTTCGTATTTACCCTTTAAATCGTCATATTCCTGTCTGGTGACGTATTTACTGTCCATGTTCTGAACAGGCTGTTTAGGCGGCATCTGAGTGCCTATTTCATGATACTCAAACGTCCGTAATGGTTGTGGCATACCAGAAACGTCTGTGGATTTTATGTAGAACTTTTCACTTTCACTGTCCATCAGCAAAACACTTGTCCCGGGTGCTACCAGATAGGATTTTGCGCCGACTTCGCCGGATACCCACAGGATACCGCTATTATTCTGCTGTGGTTGCTGTACTGGTTGAGCTGGAATCTGGACAGGCTGTTGCTGGAACTGGTTCATCTGCCCAGGAACGCCAAAACTATATTGATAAGGATTGTTATATAATGCCATCTTATACACCGCCTTTCTGATTATATTTTTACATAAAAAAAGAACCGGAAACAGGTCGTTTCTGGCTCTAATTAGTATCCAAAAAGTATCAGCACACTTTGATTATTTTATTGTTTACTCGGCGGCTTAATCGTTTCGCCGTAGATATGCTCACGTTCATCTGTTCAGCGCAGTATTCAAGCGTGTATTCTTTACATCTCAACCGAAACAATCTTTCTTCGTCCGGCGTGAAATTACACTCTACTAAGAATCTGTCTATATCTTTCTTTGTGAACACATATAATTTCATGAGCATACCTCTTATTAATGCAATTAACGCTGATTCTGTGCAAGATAATTTGTAAGCTTCTGTTTTGTTTTTTTTAATTCCTCTACATTGTCGCTGCTAATCTGGCTGTCCAACATGGTTGACATGACTTCCAAAATAAGGGAATCTCTCTCAGCTATTCTTTTTAACGTTTCAAAATCTCTTTTATCGTGGTCTTCCAGAATTTCCACTCTCTTATTAAGCCGAAATGCCGGAGCAATCCATTTAAAAATAACAGCTGCTGCCCCTCCAATAATTGATACCCCTCCACAAATTGAAAGAAAAAATTGAATAAATTCCTGTATGCTCATTCAGTTACTCCTTTTCCCAGTAGTATACCGGGATCTCGTTACCACTATCCCATGTATCATAATATTTGCCGTCTTGTACCGTCACCACATGGCCATCTATGCAAAGGATGTATGTGCCAGAAGGATGATCTGAACAGAAGTCATTTACTGTATAAATATACCTCTCTGACTGCTCCACAAGCTTCCTGTGATATCCATGCCTTGCCAAATATGATCCCCATACATAATTAGCACTTGGCATATCTGATAGCGAGCAAGCATATACCATTAATCCTGTAAATACCGTCTCCCAGTCAAGCTCTAACGCCTTGCATATCGCCCGGACAGCACAGTCACCTACACGATTCCCGGCTGGATTCGGATTAAAATATACCCATCTTTCCATATCTACCTCACTTTGCCCTCATAAATCTTTTTGCTCCTGCATTTGCCCTGGACTGCTGCTTATATCCAAAGTCTGCTACCTTGTTACGGTAATATTGTGCTGCAAGATTGTTTTCCTCGCAGAATTTATTATACTCCTTATTCTGTTTAGTCAGCTTAAAAGCCATTCGATCATATTCCGATCTTAGTTTTTCTTTTTCAGAGTCTGGTATATCGTCTGAGTTGATTTCTTCGTTTTTCATTATCAGCTGGCGTTTAGTTGCTCTAATAGAGCGCTCCATAGCTCGCTGCTTCTGGGTATCTTCGTAGATCTTCTTATTCTCTTCAGAATCAATCTTGTGTTCGTCCGCCCATGGATTCCGTAATCCTTTTGCCCATGGCTGGTGACTATGCTTGCAATTCCACCCATGCAGTCCGTGCGGATCCACAACTGTTCCCTGTCCGGTTTTCGGGCTTATATCATATCCAGTGTTTTCCAAAAGATTAGGATATCCCGGTTCCGATCCAACTATTGAGTAAGGCTTTCCCTGCCAGGATGAATGATCTCCGCAAGGGGGCTGTCCTTTCTGTGCTGTTCTGGCTCCCATATGCGCTGATACAAGGACATAATTTGTCTTTGCCTGTGCAATGTACTGATTCGTTACCTGTGCCGCCGTTTGATTCATACTTGTTACCACGCAACACCTCACAGCTGCTTCAAGGGTTCTTTTTGCACCGCTTGTTGGATAATCCACCATGATTCCTTTTTGTGCATAATTGTCCAACACATCACAAATTGCAGTGGTGTAGGATTGCACACCGGAAGCAACACGGATTTCGGCTTTGTCCAGCAGATTAATTAGATCACGTTGAGATTGATTTATGGTTGTCCTGCTCAGGTTGCTAAGCTCTCCCAATGTCTTTTTAAACTCTGCATCCATCACCGCTATCACTTCTGGATTCTCCAATGGTGGACTTATATTCTCATCAATCCCTAAAAGGATATCTTTATCATTGTCCCAGGAAGTCATCACGGCATTTCGCAGAATCCGTCTAAGCTCTGGCTGTGTCATTTTTGTAAGCTTCTGCAGTTTCTGTTCAATGGCAACTCTGCTTTCTCCCATTTGCGTGAGCTTCCAAATGAGCCGATCAGCTGTGGCGGTCATACCGCCAGTCTGGAGAATACGCCTAGAAATGTCCGTCATTATAAAATCTTCCAGTTCCTGGTAAATCGCAAGGATCCTTTTTTCTTTTCCGTGGAAATACTCTGGTGGAAGCATTATTTACCACCTGCCGTTTCTTTTACAAGCCGCACCCAATCAGATAGATGTTCCTGCTTAGCACGATCAAACCAGTGATCGGACGTTCCTGGTGTATGATATTGTAATCTTCTCCCTGTGGGTGATTTTTTAGGCGGAGATGTCCATCCGATAATATTGCCCTGTGCATCCTTGAGCGGAATGTTCGGACCATATACTTCTCCCGCGTACAGATAATGAGCATAAGAAGTATTGTATTCAATCTCTCCGCCATCAATTCCCTGCGGATATCTTACGCTGCTTCTCAATGCTCCTTGCTGGAAAGGTACATAAGGCTCGCAGTCCGCTACGATCTGCATGTTCAGCTTCTTCTGAGCTTCTTTCAAATTACCATCAATCCGCTTTGTATCAAATTTGATATGTACATTTCCAACATGATTATTGATCTTCATAGGCTATTCATCCCCAAATAATCCGCTTGCTTTGTTTTCTTTATTCGCTTCATTTGCGAGAGCTTTCGCATCCTCTTCGCTGAATCCTTCAAATTTTACCAGATAGTACCAGAACGGAACCCTTCCGGTGTTTACATAGCTAAGCCAAGTCTGCTTATCCTCTGCAAAAGAATATGTGATGTCTCCGAAATCATAATTGACTTCATAGGCTCCGACAGGTGCAAGTCCGTACAAATCAGCATGGACATTCAGTGCGTAGATTACTTGATCTAAACAGGATTCTAGTTTATCCCTTACATCCTTGATAAACTGTATGGTCCTCTGCTGTTCTGCTTCTACCCCTGTGGCTGTCTGTATGCCGCTTGTTTCGTTAAAGACAAAATACCCATTGGAGAATCCAATCTTGTACCCTAACTGGCTTAAAAGGGCATTTATCCCGCTTATGCGGGTATCAGTGTTTAAAATCGGATTGATTTCTTGATAAAACTCTTTTTCATCCTGTCCGAATACATTTTTCACATAATCCGGCAAGCTCATTTCTTTGCATCTGTGTTCCATGGCCTGCGGTGTCATAGCTGCTACTGGTGATCCACTCGGCATGAGTATTCTATCATCAGCCAGAACGGTTCTCTTAGAATCAAGGATTTCTTTTGCATTACGGCTGTATGCAATGTCCAGGTCTTTCAACTCTTCAATTGCTTCTGCAAATATCGGTAAGCCAAGTGGCGTACTGATATCCACATTGTTCGCCTGTGGAGTCCGCAGCACTCCGTACAGAGGTCCATTCAACTTCTCTCCGTTCGCCTTAAGAATCGGCGGCGTGTCTGCTATGAGGTCAGCCCACTTGGTCTGTTTAAGGTCAATCTTATCGCCGATTGACTGCGGGGATTTTGATACATAGGCTCTGTTGGAAACATAATACGGATAGGTTGTCACTCCGTCCACTGTTGTCTCAACAAACCTGTGATACTCGAGTCTTGTGTAGTATTTTCTACCAACGGTATAAGAATCCTTAAATATAATCCCTTTGATTTCTTGGTTGTCGTAATCCACGATCATCACATCTGCCGGAGTAAATACGTCAAGGTTCTCACCGTTTGGTTTAATAAAAACTGTTCCATAAGCACAGCCATATTCTACCCAGTGACGTATTTGGAAATACACTTTATCAATCTGCTCCTGTAGCCATGTAGCTCTTGCGGAACCATCAATCTGAATGCCGATTGCCAGTGTTGCGAGCCGAGCTGTTTCTGAGCAGACAGATTTAGCGAAATTAATCGTCTTAATATTATTCTTATCATCTAGCCAGTATGGAACGCCTCGATATATGTTCGCACATTTATTAATTAACGATTCCATTTCCGGGAATTCTGCTGCTTGGATATTAAAATCCTCTTCGGCTTGTTTTTTGAATATCATGTTAAACCACCTTTTTAGTGTTGTTATAAGTCCCATTTAATCTACCTTTTAAAATCCATCCATCTTACAGAAGTATCTCGCACAATAATGTCTTCATATTCTACAACTTTTAATATTTCGTTAATGTCAGATGATCCATATATTTTTAAACCGATGCTTAAGAATTTATTTATTTTATCTGAAAAGTACCTATCTAACATTTTAGTCACCTGTCGCTATCTTTTTTCCACACATCGGACAATAATTAAGGTCAAACGGTCTGGAAGTAATGCTCCCTTTTCGGTCTTTCATGTATATGTACAACATACAGCCGTATATATATTTATTCTTCTTGTATTCTGGATTATCATGGCATTCTTTCCAAGAAGCTAATTCATCGCAAAATTTACACATTATGCACTGTTCCCCCTTCTGTTAAATAACGGCTCATAAGCATACCTAAGTGCCGAGATTGCATGATCGTTTCCGTCAGGATAACCACTTATTACATTTCCCTCTTTGTCCCGATCGTACTCATATTCCGTAATTTCCTTGTATGCGTTCGGTGTCCGCTTCGGGTCAATGACAAGTGTCTTTGTCTGTAAGAATTTAAAACCATACTCGATACTTCCCGGCCCTTTGATTGCTCCTCTAGCAGGAAGTCCGGCGTCCCGGAAGTCGTTCACGGATTTAGGCTCCGCAGAATCACATATCATCGTATAATCGTCATAGCCTTTTTTCTTGATCCAATCAGCGGTCTTGGAGTTGCTCCATTTATTTACATATAGCTCGTCAATTAGATATATCTTCTCTCTGGCGGAATCATAATAAGTTCGGAGATAGCAGAAGGCATCCGGGTACCATCCATAATCTACTCCAGGGAAAATACGGTCCATGTGACTGATTTCTTCATCTGTAATATCTCTAATCTCCAGATATTCAAATACGTTTCCGCCGTCACCATTCGGAACACCCAGGTATTCATGCTCATATGCTTCTGGATTGACTTCCTTTAAGTGCTCTGCATCATTAAGGAATTTCTGACCTAGCCACTCCTCCGGGGCTTCCAGATAACTTGAATGATGAATAACTCTTTTCGGGTTAGGCGTGAGCTTGATCCTGTTTACCCAGTTTGATTTTGATTTTGGTGGATTGTATGATGAAAAATCATAGGATTCATCGCCACCACGAAGCACTGACTGATTAACAGAACGCTCCTGGGCATCTCCCTTCATTTGATCTTTTTCTTCTTTCCAGAGAATTCCGATATATCCGAATTCTGGCTTAATGGATTTCAGTTTAGTTTCATCATCCAGACCACGGAAGTATATTGTCTGCCCGGTTTTAATGTATTTGATCTCAAGTGGCGACACCTTGCATTCAAATTCTTCCATCAGTCCCAGTTCATTGATAGCCCATTTCATCTGAGCATACACAGAATCTTTCAGCGTCGCACCCACCTGGCGAGTAATGCAAGCGTGCATCTGAGGATTATTTTTGATAAGTTCAGTAATCTTAAAAGCTACGTACGAAGATTTCAAACCGCCTCGACCGCCCTCGAATACATATTCAATGTTAGGCTTAATCTGTCGGTTAATATCCACGAATGCCTTGCCGAGTACTCTGGCAGGAAGTTCATATTTGCTTTCGTCTGATTTTGATACGGCTACCAACTGTTCCCATTTGTCCACTGCCTGCATATTTCCTTTGATAGCTTTATCATATACGGCAGCTACAATACAGGCATTGTTATTTGCGTCCTCGTCAGATATACCCATCTTCGTGAGTTTCTTCTTTGCAGCAGTCGGGGCAGGGTTCTCAGCTATCATTTTGGCTAATTCAGAAAGGGTTTTCTTTTGGCGGCGAGACTGACCAGAAGCAATGCCACCTTTTTGACCGTTCTTCACTGCTTCCTCACTGCTTCGACCAGGTTTAAAAGGTTTTAAATTTTCCTCGTTTGCCATTCTATCAACATCCAATCATACCCTTTCTGAAAATAAAAATTCTGCCACGTATAGCTATAGATATATACTATATTACCATACATGGCAGAAAAATTTGTCCCCACATTTTAATATTAATTGTAGTATTATATTTCTCTTAGTTTTCTTAAAGTATCATAAAACATAGCCATTGCCTTGCGCTTGTATGCATAGAAATCATCTCGCTTTGCCGGTATGTATTTTGTCTTCATGATACGGTCATAGGATTTGTTTGTTACAATAGATTCGTACACCAGAAGTTCAATCCCTGGAGGGCAAGAGCTTATGCAGCAGTGTAAAATATCATGTCTCTGCTCCGGTGTAGCTTTCTGGCATATATCCTTTAAACGGTTAATGTCTTCTGGATATACGCCAAAATCAACAAGTGACTTTTGCCTGGTCCGCATATCATCACTCCTTTTTATTTCTATTTACGCTTGCCACCAAAATGTGTAATCAAGTAAATAGTGCCAAATGATCCGAATATTATTCCAAATGTAAATGCTATTAAACTATCAATCATTCTTCTTCATCTCCTCCAACTTCTTTTTAGCTTCTTCACGAGAAAAATAAACCTTTGCTTCTTGCTTCTTTTCTAAAACTCCGTTAATAATTTGTAAATGAAAGCCTTTTTTATCAATATGAAAAGCATCCACTTTGTGTTCTACGATTCTAAGAGGTTTTCCTATAATATCATACATTGTATCTCCAACCTTACACGGCAGCCTCACAAGCAAGCCCTGTTCTTCTAAGTCTTCATATTCGGCAAGTTTATTACAGCATTTGTTATGACCGTTGTTTCTAATGTCAGTTTTTGGAATTGCCTGCCGATGTTCACCATCGTCAATCCACTCTGTTAATCTCTCCATCTACTTCACCTCCTGAAATCTTCTCATGAAATGAACTTTCCACGATTCATCTACTTCCACGAAATTTTCTTTTTCATACTCTGAAATCGCATTTTTAAGGTTCAAAATTTCCTGTTTAAAAGGTTCACTTTCCTGCTCTAAATATTTATTCTTTTCAAATCGTTTGCAATACTGCTCATGTGCCATCTGTTTGGTTTTCATGCTGTATCCACATACTCCTGTAGTAGAAGCCAATTTGAAAACTCTTTTGGCGCATTCGTAGTTATATTTATCTACTCGCTCAGGCAAAGCCCAACCTAAAAAAGAAGCACACTCACAGCACTTCACTTTCTTACTCATCTACTTCACCTCTTTCATCCAATTCTGAAATTCTTTCATACAGTCAGGGCATAAGTCCGTTACGCCATGTGAATAATACTTTCTATCAACATCTAAATTCACTGGAATAAATCCATTGATGTTTTTATTATCTTTTTTAGTGTTGTATGATTCATATAACTTTCCGCATCGATCACATTTCATTGCATTCGCCATCTCTCATTCCTCCTGTAATCTCATCAATACACTGGTTCCATCCTTCTGCAAAGCCAGCATCAGACGTATTAGCTGGATAATCTCCATTGTCTTTTTCTGGCAAATCCATAAGCGGACACCAGTCTGGTCTTGATTTACTTTCACAATCATAATGTTCTTCTGTCATCAGAATTACATCGCAATCTAAACAGTCAGCTAATTCACACAAACCCTCATATTCAAGAGCGCTACAGTATGCAGTTCCGAACGGGCAAACATAGCAATTCTCTGGTGTTTCCATCACTAATACTGATTTACTCATTCCGGCACCTCCATTCCTAAATCAAATAATGTTAATTGTGATCTGAACTCGTTCAACCGTTTTTGAGCTGAATCGTAATAATCTTTATTGATTTCATAACCAACATATTCCAGGCCGTATTCCTCATATGCAATCAGTGAGCTTGCACTCCCCACATGGGTATCAAGAATCTTCATTCCTTTCTGCAGATATTTATGACATATCCAACGATATAAATTTACAGGCTTTTGAGTTGGGTGGATTCGCTTTTCATTCAGTTTTTTGTTGCCCTGCATTATTTCTCCGTGCGCGATACTCTTTCCCTGTAGCATACCATTCCACATATACCTAAAAAGTCTTACACTGTCATGGAAACTGCAAGCAGCTATCTCACAATCGGAAAAGCTTGAATTCCCATTGCACTTATCCCATACAATTCTTCCTGGTGGGAAGCTGTATTCAAAATAATTGCAGCCCCACACAATTTGATTTTTGGAAACTCTAAAGAGCTGGTCGAAATATTCCTGGTTCGGTATAATCCATTGTTCAGAGACTTTGTATATTCTCTGTACTCCTATTGGACTTATCTTTCTTCCGTAGAATCCTCTCTTTTCTGGGCCGCTGTAATACGGTGGATCTACAACTGCCACATCGAAGTAATTATCTGGAAAGTCCGGGAGAAAATTCATGCAGTCACCGCAAATAAATTCTCTTTGCATCAGTGTTCCTCCTGTAATAATTCTGGGTTGTCAAACACGTTTCCGGAAGTTTCAACCTTTCTGCGCCAATACCCAAGTTCTTTTCGGTAAAATGTCTCTTCTGGAAAATCAACATAAAATCCTAAATTATAGCTTCCGTAATCAAAGCTTGAACAATACATTCCAAATTTTACCAGGGCATATTCTCCGTTATGATTAACGATGTCATTTTCCCAGATTCTCTTATTGCTCTTATCAGTCAGTCCGGTGAACTGGCAGAGGGTTTCTGAATCAATTTCAATCTGTACTATCTGATTTGGGAGTCCCCAGTCAGTCATTCTCTCTTGCAAAATATAGTGATGTTCTGATACTGGTTTTCGTTCATAGTCCTCTTTAAAACAATAGGTTGTTTCAGACATTTTCTGATAATATCCCTCAACCCATTTTCCATTATCAATCCGCTTTGCCTTGAAAAGAATTTCTCTCATTCAACTCCACCGCCTTTCACAATCTCCACAGCATCATTCAAAATTACGATTTCATAAGATTTTGTCCATCCCACAGGTTTTGCTAATGTACTCCGTTTTTCTAATTGCTGAACAACCTTATCCACATCAAATGCCGTTGGCTGTTTATTAACACAATCAATAAACTCCTTCTGGCCAGAACTAACACTTGTTCCAATTTCCCAAATTTTGATGTATTTAATTAATTCGTCTGCATCTATCAGTCTGCTCATATTTTATTCCTCCCACACTCCCAACAACCTCATCCTCTCATACAGTACAGCGACGGTCTTGCGCCTGTATCCATAGAAGTCCTTCGGATTCATCGGGATATATCTTTCTTTGCTGATTTTTCTGTAACTTTTCCGGTGTAGAATATTCTCGATAACCATATCCGCTATCACCGTGTTTTTCGGGCAAGCTGACAAGGCGGCACTGGTAAGCAGGTATCCGTACTCTGCCGGGAAGTCTTTCAGCATCGTATTCAGTTTTTTCAATGTCCTCTGCCGGAATACCGTAGTCTTTCAACTTCTTGTTCCTTGTCAGCATACTGTTCTCCTTTCTAATCGTCTGGGTGGTGTTTGTCGTACATGATCGCTATGCATACAAGACCGGCCACTCCGACTATGATTCCAAGGGTGAACCCTAATAAGAATGTAATCATGTTTCTTCCTCCTTTGCATAATCCTCACACTCCTCCGCGTATTCATAACTGTCCATATCATCACATCTGCACTGGCAGGAATCCTGTTTATCACAGCAAATGCAGCACTCTGTTTCACCATCCGGGCAGGTTAATTTACATCTTCCCATTTAGTCCTCCTTATATGGTTCTGGAATCGGCATCCAAGCCACGACGTCTGTCCAATCAATTTTATTTTTACAATTTGTACAATCCGCAAGAATCCACTCTTTTTCGGGCGTCCAGTATGCCATCCAGCAAAATCTGCCGTCTGTGACTAAATAGCATTCCGCATAATTCTTGATTTCTGGTACTCTCTCGCTGACTGGAATCCAGTCAGTAGACAAACGCTCAATAACTTTCTTCTGTTCCTCTTCTGTCTCGCAGTGTATTACAACGTCATAGGTATCATCGCATGCACTAAATGCGCCGTCTTCATTCTGAATAAGTTCCATTACATCACTCATTTCTATCCTCACTTTCCACATGTAAGCAACTGACACGCTATTGTGCAGTTGGTACATGATTAATCGGTCTCTACCTTTGAATAACTCAATCTATACGCCCTCTGCTCTGTCGGATCCTCGCTTACCAACAAACCATTATCAAGCAATAAATTAATATAATTCCTGGCAGTAGCCATTGAAATGTCTAATCCATCTGCAATATTTCTTGTAGACGGCATATAGTGGTGCTTTCGGTAATATTTCAAGATAAAGTGATATACCGCTTTATACATCTCCTGTCCCTCTTTGTGTTTACGCTCTGTATTGTATTTTCCCATCAGTAACACCTCACTTAATCGTTAATGCGGAATCTCAAATCAAGATTCAGTTCCTCTTTGATTGATCTTCTGTAATCCTCCCAGGTTGCCATATCATCCATCAGATAATCAGCCCCCCCTGTCCATGCCGTCCATGAATTTCTGACAGCGTTTCTGTCCAAATCCGAAATCATCATGCAAAACGGCAATTCCAAGGATTGCAAATGTATCAAGTGTCATTTCTTTGATCTTCTGTGCAGCTTTATCCAGGTCTTTACTGGCTAAAGAGGTATGTACTCCTGTAATCCCTCGGAATTTTATTTCCCTCTCAAGTGCTTCTATACCGCCATCTCTAACAATTCTGAGTGCCAGGTCAAGGCCGTCCTCTCTCCCTCGCTCATACTCCTTCATTTTGTTCATTGGTTTTCTCCTTGTTCAGATTTTTAGCTTTCTTATGCATCTTGTCCAGATAATCCGCATAGGCTGTAAGCATGTGATCCACAAAGCCGTTTTTATTATATTTGTCCGATACAACGTGTATCTGCTCAACTACCTGCTGCCAGTATTCGTCCCTTTCTTCTATTCCGGCAGTTTGAAGGACCAGTGCCGGAAAGTCGATTTGTAAAAACTTTATGGTGTTCGGTATCTGCTCATGCGTCACTCTCATACTTATACACCTTCTTCTACCTCAAAACTCTGTTCAAGAAGTCGCTCATTATCCTTGCTAAACGCCTTTATATAGCTCTGTTTTATCGGTCTGATAAAATGTATGCCGTTAGCTGATTTAGCCCGGGAAACAGCTACATAGAACTGTCCAGGATCCCAACAGCAAGGATCAATATTAATCTTTTCAAATGTCTGTCCCTGTGATTTATGAATACTGATCGCCCAGGCAAGTTTTACCGGGAACTGAGAGAAAGAACCAGCTTTCTTACGGACTATCTTTTCTTTTACGATCTTCTGTCCATCTTTTTCCTGTTCAGTTTCCTCAATAACCTGTTTCTCAATGTCTTTACTGTATCTGTACAAGTTAACTGTTTTACCCTTATCAGTCTTGATAACCAGATAGGATTCTTCAAATTCTCCGTTATCCACAATTTTCTGAATGATGCCAATCGTTCCATTGACGTAGTTTCCAGACAGATCATTGACTGTAATCATCACTTTTGCACCGATGTTAAGAATTAAGTCCTCTCTGGCAAATGCAATGTTCTTAATATCAGCAGACGTTAATTCTCCGTCAACTGCTGCATGAAACACTTTTTCGGTCTTTTTATCCAGTTTTCCGAGAAAAGTATTATTAATCCGATCAGCTTCAGCATTTGTTCCGACCAGAAACGGTGCTTCTGGTATAACCTTGTCTGATTCGTTATTCTCCAGATATGCAATGGATTTTCTAATATTGTTGCCATATTTAATATCATTCAGCACATACTTAAATCCCTCATCATTCTGCCTGCATACTTCATCAAGTTTAATATATTCAAACCCCATTTCTTTCCAGTACTCAGACATGAAAGCATATCCGTGTTCGTACTTTCCACCCTTTCCATAATCAGATCCATACATCCGGCAGAGAATTTTACGGTCATCTGTTGTAATGACTGGTGGAAGCTGGTAGAAATCCCCAATTACGATCAGTTGAACGTCTTCTTTATCCTCTCCGCTCAAAAGTCTATCAACCGCTCTCTCTTCATTTTCTGTAATGATCGTCTTCGCAATCATATTAAACAGGTCGAACCGGCACATGCTGATCTCGTCAATAATAAGAATATCCGCTTCCTTCAACAGTTCAGCTCTGGATTTCACTTTTTTCTTGTAATCCTCAAATTTGATTGAGATATTCAATGCACGATGCACGGTAGTCGCTCCATATCCGATATTGTCCGCAGCTATTCCAGTAGTAGCAGATACCAGAACACTTTTACCAGTTTTTTCCGCCTCATCAATGAATGTCTGAATAACCGTTGTCTTGCCTGTTCCTGCATCTCCTGTAAGGAAAACATTACTGCCAGACAACATTGTGTCCAATGCGTACCGCTGTTTTTTATTAAGCTTCTCTTTTTCCATTTTTGTAACCACTCCTTATGCCTTAGTAACCAATTGTAACAATCTGAATTTTCATGCAATTTAATTTTATTTTTTAATTTGTGTAATCATTTTATTTTTGTAACCAATGTGTAACCAACTTTTCAACCACCTTGGTTACACCGCAAACCCTTATTTTATGCGGGTTTCAGAGTTGTGTAACCGTGTAACCAATGTAACCAATGTTTTCCTATAGGAGATTGCAATGTGTATATGATTTTTTTATATATTTTTTTATTCCCTATACACATGCTTTTCCGCGGGTTACATGGTTACATGGTTACAAATCACGAAAACGGAACACTTGTTCCAGTATTAGCAGGTATAAAATCAGCTTCAACATGCTCATTTTCCTGTTCGTCTTCAAGATCTTTTATATCAATAATCTTTACAGCAACAAGTCTCATTACACTTCCCCCATCTCTTTTTATTACCGTATCCCTTTTTCCTGTATGCTTAATTAATTCTCGATTAATCGCCCATGCTGAAAAGGCTTTTCTGGAGAATCCGTTGTTTTTTAGGAGATTTTCAAGAGGTTTCGGATAAAAATACACATATACATCTCCATACTCATCTGGTGTTTCCTTAAATCCCCACTGATCGCAACTGAATTGCGCATCAAAGTGCTGCCCGTACACAGAAAGACTTTCGATGATAAACTCATAGCATCTCTGTCCTTCCGATACGTCTTTCTTGCGTGTAGGTATGTCCACAACATCCTCGACTGTCAGCTCACGTCCATCCTTAAATATGAAATCTGTAGCTAATTTGTCAGCCAGTAGGAGCGTGGATATAGCCATGACCTGTTTTGCCGGAAAATTATATCCATCAAAGCCCTTTTCAATCTCAGACTTCATTTCTTTTAACTCATCCGGTGTAAATTTTTTAAGATTTCCAACAAATACTCTTCCAGCAAAACCATAATTTTTCATTACAGTGCTGTTAATCTCTGCCGGATTCTCGTAAATATCCTCGCAACACTCAATTTCAACAATTCTGTTGATTGCTCCACCGGAATCTGCAAATTCCGAAATAGGGTTCTCACCGTTACAAATGGTTACATTACACCATGTATTCTCCTTAGCTGCTCCGAGGTCCTTATTTGATCTTCCTTTCCCTTTACCGGAACAGAGATTGTAAATCAATGTTTCGTAGTTGTCCCGAATATATTGAGAAGCGTTCTTAGAGTCATCGAGGATCATCGGAAGGTTATTGAGCATATCTGCCCTTGTCTCCAATGATGTATCTGTTGAACGAAAATTCCCAACGTAGGCTCCCGGTGCCGGATTCCCCCAAACCGATGCCGCTATATTGATTGTTACCGTCTTTCCGCCTCCTGTCTGCCCATAGAAATCTACAATGAACGGCAGCACATCAAGTGGCTGTATAAGAACACTCGCAAAAGATGCCGCCAGTGCTATTCGTGGTTCCAATCGCCCACATGACCGTAGCTGCTTAGCCAGCGTCACCCACTTGAAGTAATCTCCGCTTTCCTGTATACTCTGGAATAGTGTTTTAAAGCGGTATTCGCCATCAAAAACGATTGAAAGGTCGTAAGGCACAAATACATTGCCATGCCACCCTAACTTGCTTGTAGAGTGCTGTATGTCAATCATATCGGCATTGTACATTTCCACATCTGCCAGATACTTCACAAGAAGCCTTGCATTCTCTGAATTTACCTGCACTCCGAACCTTGCAAGATTAGTTATTGCTCTGGAAGTCACAATGTCAATTTTTGGAACGGTTATTTCCGTCCAATATCCGTCTCTTTTGAAAGCAACTGTAATTTGCTCTTCGCCTGTCTCGATGTTCTTTAGTCGGCGAATCGGCATGATCGGGTGGTGGCACACAAGTTCCCTTGCCTTGGATGTCTCGGAAGAAAATATTCCGTTTTCCGTAGCTATCCAGCTTCCGCAAGCCATGTTAGGATATTCTTTTCCAATATCATCCTCATAAAAATTTGTTATATTCTCAACCAGTTGCATGGAACGATTTGCTTTTTCTTCCTTTTCCTTGTCCTGTTCTGCTTTCTGGAATTCTTTTATGAATTCCTCGGCTATGCTTTTTACTCTTACGTTCTTTGCTCTGTCCATCAACTTAAATTTAACTTCCGAGCGGTCGATTTTACTTTTTATCGCAAAAAGTTCTTCATATAACTTCTTCTGCATAAAATCATTTGCTTGCAAATTTTCAATATTTTCAAGAATGCTTCTCACCTCCTGCCTTAGCTGATAATATTTCATATCTGCTTTTTTCTTTTTCAAGGTTGAACTGGCACATATACCACTCTTCTGAACCAGGAGGGAAAGTTTTTAGTGCTGTTTCGTACATAAACATGTTCTTTTCTACCTGTTCAAGTTCGCTGGGATCCTGAGCGGGATTGCATTTTTTTGATTTGATATCTCTCATTTCATGTCTGATCTGGTTGCGGCTTTTACCTTTTTTTGATACATAAGTACCGCCCAGTTCAATAAATGCAGTACTAAAAGGAACGGATTCGTATTGCATCACGAAATCAAACACATCACCGCCGATTCCACAGCCGAAACAGTAGAAAGAATCATCGTAGATTTTGCAGGATGCTGACTTTTCCTTGTGAAAAGGGCAACATATAAATCCCGCTCTGTTCGGTTTCAGTCCATATCTGGAAAGAATTTCCGGCATTTTCACTGACTGTTTGATTTCTTCCTTAGTCATGACAGCAACTCCACGATTCTCCGCCCGGTTTCTTCTTTTGTACAGAATTCAAATCTGACACCGTATTTATCTCTAATCGTGCAAAGAGATTTATATAGCTGACAGCCATCAACAGCCTTGTCAGATATCACAGTCTTTACTCTCTTGCCGTTTACAGTTCTCCAGATAACTTTATGTTTTCGGGGATTCTCCCAAAAATACACATCACCAACAGATTTAATATCTGGACCATGCTCGCATAGGATGATTAACTGTATACCTGCTTCACGCGCTCTAATCAGCTCCGCTTTGAATCTTTCATGCTGCTGGCATACATTTCCGCATAACTCCTGCAAATCCTTTTTGCGGTCAATACAGAGCTTTGCATTGTCCAAAGATTGATAGTCTCCGCAGTATAACTTTGATCGGAAATATTGTACTTCAAGGCTGTCAAACTGATTCTGAATCCGTTCCCATTCTGATTTATGTTCCCTTGTGTCTACTTGTATAACCATTAAAAACACATCCTTTTAATTGAATGGAAGTTCTTCCTGTACACTGTCTGGAATATTCATAAAGTCAGTACCTGCCGGATTCGCTCCCATGATAGCTTCTTCCTTCAGATGATCGTCATAGGCTTTTGTGGTGCGCTCTTCTGGGATGTCCGCATCCTTAATTCCTTCAATACTGCGGAACCATGCAAGTTTGTGACGTTTTACTTCTCTGTTGTCGTACCAGTCTTTCTCCAGACGGAAGATACCGCCGATTAGCTTACCTTTAAACTGCTGTCCGAAGTTGTCACCCCACTTAACAGCAAAACCCGGATTTGACTTTTCTACGCATGTGATAAATGTTTTAAGGTTACGGACACCATAATCTACGCTCTCGTCAATAACCATATAGTTAGTACCGGCATTCGGATACTTCTTGTCCGGACGAATGTCATTTTCAAACTGCTTCATAAAGTAGCCCGCCTGTTCGTCTCCTTCTGCGAAATCAAACAAGATAACAAGCATATCAAGTCCACCCTGGGATTTTTTCTCTGATACCTGCTTAATAACCATCTTGTGTCCGCCAAGAGCAATCGGTTCAAATTCTCCTGCTGCCTGTGTTGTGTCATAGCTATTTGGTTTCTGCATTATTGTTTTCTCCTTTTCCTAATTCGTAATAGTCTCTAATGATCTTGTCTACTTCTGCGAGATCATTATCAATAGTTAAACTGTCAAACATTCCGATCGGAGACTTACTTACTGCTCCCTGGCTGGACTGAGTGACAAATAAGTGTTTTCCGCTTTCTTCAATACAGCGAAGAACGATGGTAAAAAGACCTTCCAAACAAATTTTTTCATCAAGTAGCTTTCCTATGGTCTTTGGTTTCACATCTCCAGAATCATCCTTTTCTTCGTGCATCATCATATATACGATCTTGTCCTGCGGTACTTTCGTGACGATAAACTGGATAAGATTCCAGAAATAGTCTCCAATATCATTGTACAGAGCAAACACTGCATTGCCTTTTCCGGCAGAAGCATGCCCTCTCATAAAGTGATTAGTGATAAGATAGCCTGCATCATCAATAACAATTGACTCTGCTTTTGATGCGATCAGGCACTTCATTACCTGCTGGTAATCATCCGTAAACCATCCGTCAATCTTTCCTTTAAACGGAAGTGGTTTATTCAATACTCTAATAAGGTTCCAGTCAGAATTCTGGCAGTTTCTCAAACTGGTACTCTTGCCAGAACCAGATTTTCCAATAATTAATACTGGTGTTGCCATTGCTATTCCTCCTTGTCATAAACCACATGCTTGCTTGCAATATCTTTCATTGATATGGTTGATTCGTTATAAATCTCAACCAGTGCGTTGTACGCTTCCGGCGAAACTTTCACGACAGGGTTATCCTTATCGGTTGCCGGCTGCTTCTTTCTTGCCGGAATACGGATTTCAAATTCACTCACTAATACTTTCCTCCTTATATGATTTCTGAGCCGTTAAAAGCCCATTCAGAGCCTGTACGTAGCTCGCCAATGTTCTTGCCTTGTATGATTCCTCTATCGGATTATCCGGCACAATAGCAAGCTGGGTGTCAATCAATCTAACAATCTCATTAATGCGCTCTTCCATGTTTACACCGCCTTAAAAAAGCAATACACATTGTCGGAACCATCCCCTCTCACCGGATTTTTTTTGCCATTCGAAAATGTTCCGCCGGCACAGTGATATTCGAGGTGGTTTAGATACATATCCGGGTTTTCCCAGTCAAGAATGTACGATTTCCGTCTGTTCAGCTCCTCTAGAAGCTCGTTCGCCGTTGTTATCAGTTCCATTGTCGGCAGGAGCTTCAATTCTATCTGATTCAGCATTTAACGGACACCTCCCATCTATTAAGAACCTAAGAAGATGTGCTTTTGCAAGTTTGCACTGCTCAGCTGATTCCTCTTCAAGCAATTTACTATCAAAATAAATTATATAATTGCCATCCATTTTCTTACCCGAATTCCACTTTGAATTCATAATGTTGATATCGCAAGCATGCACATGCGAAGCAATATCGAACGAAACAAAATAATCTGTTTCGTTCGAAACTCTCCACGCTAATTCAAAAAGCTCTTTAATTTCTTTTTCAAACATTTCCGTTCTCCTTTCTTAAAGCAGTGCTAAATACGTAAACAGTGCGAATACGATACTTGCCAGGATCTGCTGCAAGTTCTTCTCCCACATCCACACCGGAAGAAAAGTAAGCAAAATCCCAATAATCACACTAACTACGATATCCCTTCTATTTTGTCTAGGTGATTTCATTCTTTTCCCTCCAAAAAGAAAAAAGATTACAGACTGTAAGCAATATACCAGAAGATATTAGTAATGATTAACAGCGCGGCAGTCAAAAGCCATGCACTGAACCACTTCTTAGTCTCTCTCTTTGCTTTTTTTACGATTTCGGTAGCCAACATTGTTTCCAAATCGTTCCATGTAATCTTTTCATTGTTTGTTGCATTTTTTTTATTTTCCATGTTATTTTCCTCTCGCTTAATATTGACTTTTTAGCGGATAGAGGATTATAATTTACCTGTATCCACTAAGGTTGGTTTAGTGGTTTACTGCTCCGGGGTGGAGGTCGTAGCTCCCTCCGGGGCGCTTATGCCAAATTTGCTTCTTTTCTTCTGTAGTAGTCCAAGATAATTCTCGAACATTCATCGACAATCCTTTGATTGTCTTCCGGTGTATTATCCTTGCAGTAATCATCATGTATTCTAATTATCCCGCCAGATTCATTCTTAATTGTTTTAATTACTGCCATAAGAATCTCTCCTTTCTACGATAGATTATGATGCTTCTTCTATTTTGCTTCTTCTGCAAAATGTTTCTCCATGAGATCGGCAATCATCAAGTATTCTTCGGCGATTTTGCCTTTTCTGGTATTTTTCACCTGTTCGCGGAACTCTGGAATTGTTCCATAGAAGCAGCCGCAAGACACTTTAACTTGTTTGTCCTTACATCTGAAGAATGTAGTTGTGCGGAATTGAGTACCGAATCCATGAATAGTTGCGTAATCTGCATTGCCGGACACCCATGCATTGTCGGACACCCATGCATTGTCGAACACCTCTGCATTGCCGAACACCTCTGCATTGCCGAACACCCTTGCATTGCCGAACACCCATGCAT
>UMAW01039603.1_pt1 | contig 56863 bp, 100 predicted proteins | sample 1963801 | NCBI WGS metagenome assembly UMAW01 (sample SAMEA4835925, study PRJEB28245) | human gut metagenome | biome: gut microbiome; material: fecal sample | place: Denmark | collected 2008 | reverse complement strand
TTTCGAGTGGAAGCAAGGGGGCTCGAACCCCACTCTATTCCTCTTACTTTCCGCATATTTACTGGCTTTCTAGGTGTTTTTTGTTGATTACTTTTGACTACTTTCGCAAAATAGTAGTCAAATCACCTTGCCTGTAAATCTGGTATACTACTCAAAATAGACGATTTCTTTTCAATGGTTTTCCTGTTCCTATGATAGTGTATTTCTGATGTCATAATATCTGTATGCCCCATCTGATCCATAACAAGTCTCTTATCCACATTGTTATCCATAAGAATAGTTCCATATGTCTTTCTTACTTTGTGCGGTGGCTTTGGATAAATTTTCAATTTCCTGCAAAGCCTTTTCTGCCTTTGCCTAACCGCCTGTGCGGTGATCCTAATATCATTTTTGGTAAAAATGTAATCTCCAAACGGATTCATGTGTTTTATTTTATCGCAAATCCATACATAATCACTTGGTATAATTGCTGTTCTGATTCCTGCCTTGGTTTTAGGATACTCTTTTACTTCAACAACATTGTTTCCGTTTTCATCTTTATACTTCGTCTCCGTTCTGCGAACGTTAAAAGTATTATCAGAAAAATCGGAATGCCTTAATGTTACAACTTCTCCGATACGTACACCAGTTAAAAACATAAGCAATATCGCAACATTAGAAGTATCAAGGTGGCTGACAAGATACTTAATCATTACATCAGTTTCATATTCGTCGAATACTTCTTCATAGTCTTCTTTTATTACTTTTTTAAAATCACTATCAGATACGTCAAGATTATCAAACAGTTCTACGATATTAAAATCAATAAGTTTGCGTTTTTTCGCTCTTTTAAGAAATGTTCTTGTAATTCCTTTTAGACCGGAAAATGATTTAGGTGTCAACTCTTTATCGGCAATTTCTTCCTCTAAAAAATCCCCCCATTCATCTTCTGATATTGATTTTATTCTTCGCTTTCCCAACTCTCCATAGTGTCTGAGAAAATATCTCTCGTCTCTGTCGTATGTTGCTTTACATATCTTTTTAAGAGACAATCTCCGGTCTTCACATTCGTAAAACACTTCTGTAACTGTTGGATTTTGCTCTTTTTGGTAGTAAAACTCAATAACTTCTTCTTTGAGATCTTCCTCGCTTTTCTTTTTTACAAGTCTCCTTCCTTTTTCTTCATCTGGCAAATAAGTTCTCCAGTATCCGTCTTTGCCTTTGTTGATTGCGTATTGGTGTTTCTTCAGATACTCCTCTTTCTTTTTCATTTCAATGCTTTTTTGCAAAGATTCCGTGTCAATCATACCATTGCTAACGGCATATTGCAATATTTCCATATCAGAAAGTTCCAAATCTATCACCTTCTAACCGCTTAAGTTTATTTTTTATAGACCTCACTCTTCTTTCTACAGTAGTTACAGAAATGGAATGTCTAAAGGATATTTCTTTTTGAGAAATTCCTTTAGACAAATCCCAAAACACTTTCTCTTCCTCTTCCGTGAAATTGGCGTTCCGAAAGATTTCTTCAAGTTCTGGCTTAGTCAGTTTTGACAACTTCATAAGCCATTCTCCTCTACTAACTTTCAGTTTAGATGTTCATAACACCAGAATTCCATCCTGCTTTTTTAGCCTCTTCTGAAAGAATCTCATTTTCTTCAGCTATAGCCATCCTTTTTTTAGGTTTACATTTTATTTTTTCCGTACATTCTTTATTTAGCCTTACACACCATCCACATGGTGTTTCATATTGGCAAAACATTGTTCCAAACATATTACATTCCTCCACTAAATCCTAATATTTCAGTTTACCTTAACCAGCATATCAGCCTTAATCAAATCATATATAATATCTAGTGAATCTCTATGATCTCTGTATTTGCAATTTGGATTTTTATGTATTCGTGGATCATCGTTTTTCCAATCATTAACACAAAAACAACAATTACTTACGAAAAGCATTTTGCACCCTCTGGCAACGCACAAATAATAACATTCGCTTTCTTTTGCTGTTCCTTTACAACGCTTAAATCCGTACTTTTCAAATTCTTTTGCTTCACAATTTGGTTTTAACATTTCATTCCTCCGCTAAATTTCAAAATCCATGCATAAATACTTGCCATTGTCCATCTTCCAATAATACTGTCCTATGTACCAGTCCTCGCCCAAAATTGACTGCTTACAATATTCCCCCTCTTCAATCTGTTCTTCTCCTTTCGGTTCATCAACCACATAAGCGTTTTTTATATCGCATCCATAAGCATCTACATTCTCCTGGAACCAACCAGCTATCTCTTCATCAAGCTGATTTCTCTGTTCTATTTTTTCTCTTATTTCTCTTGGAATTATCATGTTTCTCCTTTCTACTGTAAATTTCAGTTTAGATGTTCATAACACCAGACTTCCATCCTGCTTTTTTAGCCTCTTCTGAAAGAATCTCATTTTCTTCAGCTATAGCCATTTTTCTTTGTTGTTTTTCTAAACAATATATTGATAAAATTTCATCCACCAACTCATTAATACTACATAACATATCTCCGTCAACCTCTTCGGTTCGTTCTGCATCATTTAAAATATTTTTTATATCTTCTGCACATTCATGTATTTTTCTCATACAAATGCCTCCATAAATCTTAATATTCCAGTTTACTTCATAAAAAGCAACCAACGGGTCTTACCTCTCTGATCTCCCAACAATGGTTTCGTACCAAATGCTTTCAGCACTTCCGATAATTTGATCTGATCCTCATTCCATTTAAAGACAAGTAGTCCATACGGTTCAAGCACCCTCATGCACTCATCAAATCCGGTTTTCAAGTACGTTGGCCAATCTGCCGGAAGCACTCCGTATTTCTGCCGGAGCCATGACCCTGTACCGGCATGGATAAGATGCGGAGGATCAAATACCACGATCTTAAAACTGTTATCAGTGTACGGCATATCTCGGAAATCCATATGCACATCCGGCTTTACCAGAAGAGATCTACCGTCACACAAGGTTGTTTCTACCTCCCGGTTGTCTGCAAATATGACATCCGGGTTCTGGCGGTCAAACCAAAACATCCTGCTACCGCAACAGGCATCCAGTATTTTTTTCATATTTTGTCTCTCTTTCATTTTTCATAACTAACAGATAAACCATATTTTCCTTTGTTTGCGGCATTCACAACACCAATATTCATGATATGCTAATCCGATTCTAAATCTTGTATTATGAAACAAAACAAATCGCTCTGCCATACACACAGATTCAGGGTGGTGTATTTTCATACATCTTCTTTTTGTCATTTTTATTTCTCCACTAAATCCTAAGAGCATTACCGCAAAATCTACAGTACTTTGCCAATATCACACACTTGGAACCGCCTGTATAATGGCTTTCCACATATTTGTGTACTACTGCTCCACAATATTTACACGTTATTCTTGCCATAACAGCGTAGCTGTCATTTATTTCTTTCTGTTCATCGTGTGACCACATTTCTCGCTTAACTCCTTTGCTAAATTCTAAGTTACATCAATTTTCCCACTCATCAGATCTGGAATCAGTGCATCCCTCAATTCAGCCAAATATCTGTTTTCTTGCTGGTTCAAGTAATATATGTGCTGTTTCCATGTCTGCATAATCATCACCAAGATGCTTGACAGAATATCTTTGCTGTTATTCTCAAATCGGATTTCGTTTTTATTCTTTGATGTTGAAAAATAATTATCTTTTTCAATCTGTGGTGCTCCTAGTTTTACAAGCAGTTCATTCAGTCCAGTATCTTGCTGATCATTTTTATACATTTCGATATCGAATCCCACTCCTTTCGCTAGACTTTCGTTGATTGTTAGTTTACATGCGTTTTTTTCTCTCACCACCCTGTTCAGGTCTTCTACAATATCTTCATAACTTCTATGCTTTACTTCCTCTTCCTGTATATCAAGATAGTGACTCGCCAAAAGAGAATATTTATCCTCTTTTATTTTTTCAATGCTTACTGGTTTGCAAAAATCTGGAATACTTTTTCTTTTCCCGATTGCATCCATCACATCTTCCATTATTTTTTCCGGAATAATCTTTATTTTTTTCTGATAGATCCTGTTAGTATGAGAGTTTCCACCATATTGCCCTTTTTGATCTCTGATTTCCTCTACATATCTATTCCTAATGTCTATCATTTCCGTGGTTGCATGTCCTTTGTTTTTGTCCAGAACAACAATACAGGTTCCCACCCCAGTGGACTCAAACATGTTGTCCGGGCAGACAATCACCGCTTCTACCAGATTTTCCTCTACTAACCATTCTCTTATTGCCTTTTCCTCCTTTTGATTGCTGCTCATTATAGAAGCCGGCAGAAGGAAAACACACCTGTCATGTTTTTCCAGCCCTGTTAGTACAAATGCATAATTCGCATTATTTGCTGGTGGCACTACATAACATTTAGCAAATCGTGGTTGTATCTGTGCGAATGGCGGTATTTCCCATTTCATGTTATACGGTGGATTTGATATTAAGGTTTTCTTCATTTTCATATTTCCGTAAATCTCCCGAATTTTTCTCCTCTTGCGATTTTGTATGTGTGAAATACTTCCTGTTTCAATACATCTGAATGATATACTTTACATTCAATATTTCTAACTGCCATATTGAACAGTAGAAATGGCATTACCTTGCTGTCATATTCATATAATTCAAATTTTTGGTTCTTGTCCATATTCCATTTTTGAATTGTCAATGCCCCTGATCCAGCGCACATATCTGTAACTATATCTGATTTTCCTGCAAGTTTTCCCATAAACACAGCTAAGCTCTTAGGTGTATAATCCTGCATTTTTTCCGTTCTATCTGCATGGTAATACTGAAAAATCATTTGTAACCAGTCGATGCTCAAATCTTTTACATTCTCACAAAATTTTTCATACACTGTCTCATCATTATTTTGAACTGCAGCCAGCAATTTCTCTGGCAGATCTTCGGTTGTCTTCGCATCAAATAATCTCAGTACTTTATTTGTAAGTTCCTGTAATTCCATCCCTGCTGCCTCCTTTACCATCCGATGATACAGTAACCCTGCATCAGTCCATATTCCGGTACATCCCGGAGCACATACCGGATCCGGCGCACCTCTGTCCTGCCAGTATATTCTCCATTCTCCCATTCCATTAGTATCAGGACATCTCCCGGCTGTATATTGTCTTCATCCTTACGAAGCTCAAAGTTTTTTCTCTCATCCCTCACTGCCTGGAAGTATTTCGGCAGGATTTTCTTCTCCACTGTCTTCATTCTTCTTTTTCCTCTTCTTTCGGTAGTTTTCCGGATCATAATCTGGGTTAAAAGAGCTGCGTGTCATGGATATGCTCTCTTTCCGCTGATCCTTGGCATATGATCTACGCATGGTCTCTATTTCCGGATCCTGGTTCTCCAATCCCATTGTCAGAAGATCTCCGTAAGAAAAGCCCCGGCGGAATCCGGTCTTTTTATCCCTGGTCAGCACGTTCCGTGGGTAAACTCCTATGACTTCGTATTCGCAGTATTTGCTCGTGCGGCCGATACGGTCCTCGTCATTTATTTTGATCTTTATGATATCTCCTATATGTACATGCTGGACCGTAGGTGCCGGATCCAGAAGAAGGGTTCCATCCCAGTCTTTATACTCCTGCATATTTCTCCTTTCCGGACGACTGCTGCCTCTTGGATTTTCAGCTGTCGTCCCGTGACTATGTTTATGGTTGTTCGTGAGTACACTCCAAAAGGCTTATTTAATTAACTCAAATACCAATATTACATTTCAGCTTCCGCTCACCCCGTCATGATGCTGCCTGCCGTCTGCGTAAGCGGATCCACGGGCGGCTCCATGACCACCCCGACTTCCGCGAGTAATGCACGGGACCATTCCCGGACGGTGGTCTTGTCCTCTTGGTATTGCAGCAACAGCTCATTCATGTATTCTTCCACTCTGGTGAGCCGATCTTTACCAAATCCGTACTCATCCATCAAGGCTGTGAATAAGAACAGCATATACCTCGTTGCCTGCTCATTGATGGTATTCTGCGGTGCAATCTGCTTGCTATCTAGCCAGTACTGATAGGATCCCTTCCGGGCGGTGATATCATCGACCGTATATGCCTTATACTCTATGGTCCAGTCGGCTTTGTCATACAATCGCTTGCTGATCTCCTTAAGGTCTATCTTGCCGTCCGCCCAGTCCGCTTCCATCTCATTTACCTTGTTTGCAATTCTGGAGATTCTCTGCCCCTTGAATCCTTCCTTTCGCATGATCACATACGACAGCATGATTCCCATTGCTGTCCACGGTGTCCGGTCAGCCATACGGCTTTCCCTGGCGATCCGCTTGCACTGCTCTTTAATCTCTGCCGGTGTCAAATGTCTCTTCTTTCCCATACTATGTATACCTCCTATGCAAACCGGAGCTGTCCGGTCTGTTCTGCCTTAATCATCATGTTCGGTGTACGCTCTGCCACGCACAGTTCCGGTAAATTTGCTCTGACCAATGCCGCTGGTATAGGCGGACAAACAGCGTTACCGCATCTGCGCACCTGTTCGCTTCTTGGATAGGTCTTGCCGGTGTAATCATGATCTATGATGTAATCTTCCGGAAATCCCTGGCATCCGTACAGTTCTTTGGGTTCCAGCATCCTCAATCCGATGTCAACGATCTGATAATCTACACCCTCAATAGTCACAAGTCCAAATCTATCTCTGGATGTCACTGTATCAAGAGGTTCCTCAATGTCCTGTCCGGTTCCCTGCCCATAATATTTAATCAAAAATGCTCTGACTTCACCGAAGTGACCATCCCCAGCGGTGATTGTTGGTATAGGATCTCGTAAATCCCGCCCATCACAATGATTATTCATCTGAATAAGATTTGCTGTAACTACACTGTTATGATCCCACGCTGTTACCGTTGGCAACGGCTTTTCCACACTGTCTCCTGCACCTTTGTAACCACCGTCATAATATTTGTGCAAGAATGATGTAACCAGACCGTACCGGTTGGATCCGTCTACCGTCATAATTGGTTCTTTAATTGTCTGCCCCCGGACTTCTCCCTGCGCTGTCTCAGAATGGTACTGGATCAATGTGGGACTGATTAAGCAATGCTCATTTTTGCTCACAATCGTAGTCAGAGGATCCCTTACATCCTTACTTCTGTCCGCCGTGAATCCGGTCTGACCGATCTGTACCATATACGGTTCTACGATTCCATACCCGTGCTTTCCGGTAATGGTCGGCATCGGCTCCCGGATGTCGTTCGGCCTACGCTCACCGCCATGATTGCACTGGATAATAAAAGGTTCCGGATTTTCCAGTACGAATTTTTTCAATCCTCTGGCAATACGCTCCATAGTCTTGGGAGCCAGCGGACGTACCGCCCGGATCCCGTACTTTTCCTTGATTTCTTCTGATGTGTCAAAAATGCTCGGACAAGGAAGAGAAAAATCAAGTTGTGTATATGCTCCAACATACGGTTTGAGAAGTCCTGCTTTTACCTCTTCGCTGTCCGCAGGTGCGTGTGTCGGTTCCGGCCACACAATCGGCTTTCCGTCACATCTGGCAATGAGGAAAAATCTTTTTCTCATGGTCGGTGCTCCGTAATCAGCAGCTACCAACTCACGGAACTGTACATCATATCCCAAATCTGTAAGCTGTTGTACAAACTTCTCAAAAGTCTTGCCCTGTTTTGCCTTAATAGGATGATGTCCTCTGTTGAGTGGTCCCCAGGTTTTAAATTCTTCCACGTTCTCCAACATGATTACCCTCGGTCGTACAAGTCCAGCCCAACGACAAGCCACCCATGCAAGACCACGGATAAACTTGTCTTTCGGCTTACCGCCTTTGGCTTTGGAAAAGTGTTTGCAGTCCGGAGAGAACCAGGCAAGTCCTACCGGATGCCCGTTACATGCCTTAACCGGATCGACCTGCCAAACATCCTCACAGTAATGTTTCGTATTGGGATGATTAGCCTTGTGCATCCAAATAGCTTTTGGATCATGGTTGATTGCAATATCCACGCTATAGCCGGTTGCAAGTTCTATCCCGGTGGAAGCCCCACCGCCCCCGGCAAAGTTATCTACTATCAATTCTCCGTTTATCATTCTATCTTCCAGGAACCCGATATATCGTTACCCCAGCTGGAGGTTCGGCTCCTTTCTTGGTTTTATCTAACTATCGTTTCTGCTTGTTCCTTGTACATCTTCCCCGCCATCTGCACCAGATAATGCTGTAAGGCTTCTGCAACGCTGACACGATGCTTGGTGCAGTATCGGTCAACGTACCGCTTAAAGTCGTTATTTTTTTGATAAAGTACTTCATATTCATCAAACTTAACCTCGATATTTTCAATGTTGGTACAATCAACTCGTTCCATCTGCATCACACTCCTTCCGGCTTCTCGCACCGTTCAAATTCGATAACCCACACCCACGGATTAGCGCCCCAACCGTAGCGGTCAAGGTCAGATTTATTGATGGTTGAATCCCAAAGGTCATGAAACATCCCTTTTACAAAATCTTCTCCAACGTGTTTTAAAGGTTCTTCTTCAATTCCTTCTTTCACACACCCTTTTCCGTCAATATTCTGCAACCGCTCCACTTTTACATCCGTAACTTTCAGCCAGATACGTGCGGCTTCTTTCGGCATGTGGATGGATGGGTGCTTAGCCCAACTATAATTCCACCCCGTTTCTGGCTTTTCGTCTGATGCGACGTACTTAAACTCGTTATACCATGACGGTTTTGTCTCTCCGTCAATATCCAAATAGTACCCTATTTTCTGCCATACAGTTTCCCGGACATACAGGATGTCGCCCGGACAGATAGGACAGGTTCTTTCTGCTATGCTTAACTGCTCCGTATGTTTCTTATCTGCAAAGTTATGTACTGCATAAGTTCTCTTGTCGGCATTGTAAAATTCCATATCCGGTACGGTATACTCATTTGCATCTTTGCATATCCGCCGGGTGCAAGTCTTTCTTCCGTCCAGAATTGCCCGAACCATTTCTGTATTGAATAAAATCGGTTTAATTGCCATCTGTTCCACCTTCCTTTACGATCCTAGCAATTTCTGCATCACCCTCTACGCAGTATTTTTCAAAAAGATATTCTTCCAACTGCTCCACAACTTTGTTCTGGTCGTAGGCGGTCGGTTCATCATTAACAGCATCAACCATCATATCTAAATCTGATGTATTTCTGCGTAATTTCTTCCGCAACTCTATCGCAGAGTTGAGAAGAAACAACAAATGATCCGCATCAATCAATCTCATCGTTCGCCTGCCCATTGCTTCATTCTCTGTCATGGCTACCCTCACTTTCTTTGATTCCCAGCACAACGTATCCGTTCTTTATGCCCCATCCATTCATCACAAAGGTAATGAGATATAATTTATCATTGATACAATGATGATTCGGTGTACCGTTTTTTTCTATTGCCAGAAATTTGATGTAATCTCCCTTCTGATATCCACGGTCATTCTCCCTGATCTCAAAAGTCTTGTCTCCCATTGCTACTGCATCTGCAAAATCATTTAAAATTTTAAGATTGTGTACTCGCATGGCTACTCCTCCAACAGTTCCGGATTGTCAAATACGTTTCCGACAACCTCATAAATACAATCACTGCTTATACGTGGCTTCGATAATCCGTACTCATTACTTGTCCGATAAAATCCGGCATAATTTTCATCCCAAAGTACAGTTCCGGTGCAATAGCCTTCTGGATGTGCATCATCATTGTAGTGTTTAACAATATCATTCTCCAAAATCAGCTTGCCGTTCTTGTCCTTAAGTCCGGTGCACTGGCAGATGGTGGATGGTGCTACCTCAAATGCCACAAACTGCAAACACCCTTCTTCTCCGACCTTATCACTCTCATTTACCGAGTTACCAACTGCATGAATAAATACTTGCCTTGTTACACCATCATCAATACAATTTCCAACAACCCACTCTCCGTTATCAATCCGCTTTCCACGGAATAAATATCTATCCTGCATCCTCATCCCTCACTTTCTTTCTGTAACCATGACAATGTACAATCCTTACATACCTTGTCACTTTTTAATAAATTCCGCAGGACACATAATAGCGCCATTGCCAACTCCTCGTCCGTCATGCTCCTGATCCGGTCTGCGTTGGTCATGGGTATGTAATCCTCGCAGTCTCTTTCTATATCCTCATGCGGACAGTCGTTGATTTTCTCGCACCATGAATACGCATCGAAACCATTATCCTTTGTTTCTAAATTCTTGCAATTATTACATTTCACCATCTTCCAACTACTTTTCTTGCAAAAATCTCTTGATGACATCAATATCTCTGTCCAGCACGCTTAAATGCTCTTTGTTCATTTTTTGATAGACAATCAAGGGATTCTGTCTTCCTGCCTTTTTCGCTCTTAATACTTCCCATATACCTTTGGGTTCTTCAATCGTCCATCCGGTTTTGATAAGCCATTTGCGAAAAGCATCCAATTTGTTGCTATGCAGTGTGTTCCTATTTGCCATATTCTACCTCACTTTCCCGGTACGTCTCCGGCAGTGGAATCCAAGCCGTAACCTCACATTTTTGCCAACCATTCGTGAAAAACTTCCCATTCCAAAACGCTCTGAATGGGTAGGGATCGCCTTTAATTGATACAAGATATAACTCCAATGGCTTGTTATCAAATATTTCATTTTCTTCCGGCTCTTCCGGCAGTCTCTCGATTACCGGAATCCAAAACGGCTGATTCTGTAAGGCAGTGATTGCCATCTGTAATGCATCCTCACAGCAATGATCTACTCCAGTTTGTCCGTACAGAGGACATTCTTCGCAAACCTCTGAGTACCGTTCACTCTGAGCCTTTAAGCAGTAAATAGCTTCTTCTCTCTTCATTCCGCACCTTCCATTTCTGCCAGTTTGGCTTCAGCTTCCTCTTGTGTGAAGAATACCGTTTTACCAAAATCGCATTCTCTAAAATATGCTCCTATAAAATGATTTGTTACCTTAGAGTAAATTCTATATTGTTCTCCACTTTCATAAAATGATACACTAGAAACATAAGCTTCATAGACTTCGTCTTTCATGTTCTCATCATATTCAATATCATCAAACACATTAAATGGAGAAGTGACTACATAAACGGTATCTCCCACCTTGCACGTTAATCGCAGTAGTAATCCCTGTTCCTCGGCATCCTCATATGCTGCTAATTTTGTAAGTACTTTTGATGCATAATCACTTACCGTAGGATATCCTTCTCTGTCTATCATTGACTTTTTGCTTATAGCAGTGCCATTAAAATTTCTTTTTCTTTCTGTCAGTCTCTCCATCCTTGCTCCTTTACTCATAGTGCAAATTTAACTCAATACCATCAATGTTGCCGTTCAGCTTATTCTGACAGTGGCACAGCAGTAAATCCAATTCATTTGAGTCCGTAATTTTCTTTGTGCGAATGTACGATAAAACTCTGTCTACGCTATCTCTGCGATATTCTGATAGCATTTTTTCATGCTCATGTTTGCACTCTTCAAGTTCTAATTTTGCAGTTTTAACCGATTGCGTTCTGATTTTTACTTCATCAAACTTATTACGGCATTTTTCATAGTCTTTTTCCAGTTCTATACGTCTACTTTCTGCAACTTCGTCTGCTGTGTATCCTCTAATCCCTGCTGCTTTTCCCATCCTTACTCCTTTCCGAGATCCTCGGCTTGCTCTCCATCACTGGATATTTGCACTCATACGGCTTCGTGCGTCCGATTCTAATAGCATCAGCAACCGGATGTGTAGCCATGTAGAGTAAGTCACCGTTCTGAAAGTTTCCTGTTCCCTCTCTCATACAGCTACACTCCTTTTTCCGTATGTACTTGCGATTCTGTATACATTGCAAATTTCTCTGTAATATTTTTCCTGTGCATGGATATTAGCATCCACACGGTCAAGTTCCGTCTCACACCACTTTGCAAATTCTTCTGTGGACAATGGTGTCTCTGAAACATCGAATTTCTCTCTGTTGTCAATCACAAACGCACCATGTCAACCGGGATGTGGTTCAAATCCGCAAGAATCTGAATCTGTTTGTCCTTGTCCTCTGCTTTTTCATAGTTCGCCAACAGTTCATATCCTGTCATCTGCATTTATATCACCTCTTATCAAGTTTGATTTCTTTGTCGTAACAACTCTTTTTCGGATTTCCCTCTACTGGGGAAACCATCTTTTTAGGGTCTGTAGTGTATGATCCGTTTAGTTTCACACCTATTTTGCTTTTTTCGTCCATATAGCATGACGGCTTGTAACGATCCGGTGGAATGTAGTTGTGAATGCGCCAGTGTTTTACAAGCATAACACCACTATCGAAAGATAAAAGGAATCTATTGTCTATCAAGGATTTCAAATCATCTTCTGAAGCACCGCACATCCTTATGATTTTCCGTGGGTTGTTTACAAATCCGTCATCATCAGCGTTCATACAGATATGGAAATAAAGCATTTGAGCCGTAGCAGGAATATCCAAAAAAGCATCACTCTCAATTATTTTTGCGCTGAACATTCTTTTTTCTGCCATATAGAACTCCTTACTCAAAAATAGGCTTCTCAATATAGATCCCGGTATTTTCCACCAGTTCTCTCCATAAATCCATGAAATCCTTTCCGTTGCACTTGTCTCCAGCTTTGTCCATGTGGTCAGAAAACTTATCCTTGAAATTCGTCAGCTTCTTCTTACCGAATCCATCTTCCATAAGGATCACCATTCCATATAGGATGTACCTGGTGGACAATTCATTGATAAGGTTGTTACATCTGACCTGTTTCCGGATGCATTTCTGCGCTACCGCCGACTTGTAATGTGGATAATCAGCTTCGGTAAATTCCTTGTACTCAATCGTCCAGTCTGCAAAATCGTTAAGCCTGCTCTGTAACTCCGTATAAGGCTCATTCTCGTACTTTTCGTTGTACTCGGTGAATTTACCGCAGAAGTCGGAAAGTCTCGTCTGTGAGTACTTGTAGTCTTTCCACAAGGTATAGCAGAACAGTGTCAGTATTCCGGTGAATGGACTTCTTTCCGCAGACTGCTTCAAAAGTTCTGTCTGCCGCATGATTTTCAAAATTTCCTGCGGATTGTCATATCGTTTTGGCATTTTATGTATCACCTCCAAGTTCTGTGATTTTCAAGTTCTTTCAGTGGCACATCCGCAGCATTCATCTTCGTATTTCACCATTTTCTGAAAAACTCCTTTAATTTATTGCAGACTTGCTGAAATCTATACTTAAACAAGTACTTTTTAAAAGATTCAGTTCCATATTGATAGCAAAGATACATAATTTGTTTTTGAGTAGAAAGAGATTCATAAAACTCCTTGTTAGTTTCTTCAACGTATTGTAAAAGTACTTCATAGTCTGTTTTATTCATTACTTTCACCGTCCTTTTCTCCATGCAAAAGTTCCATAAACTTCTGATACTGTTTCTGTGAAACTGAATTGTTCTGCTTCTCAGGCTTCAAACTGATGACCAAATGCTTGTCGGCAATGTTCGACAGTTCCCTTGCAAGGTTGATTCTGCCTTGCGCCAGTCCATCACGGTAACCTTTTCCCGGTCGGTACTCTGCGATCTGCTTCTTTCCATCACCTTGACCACCGGCTGTTTTGTTGCGAAGCTGATAACCCTCGTCCGCATAACGCTTAATCCAGTACTGCTCCCACTTGTCCAGTTCTTCTACCGGATAATGTAGGAATCCGATTTTCCAACCGTGTATGTTCTCCGCAGAATACAATCCGTGGCTCTTCATGGATAAATCAATGTGCTGGTATCCATTAAGATGCCCTGCCAGTCTTTGGAGTAGGTGTACCGCCTGACCAACATACGCAAAACGAAAACCATCCTCGTCTGTTCTTGTCAGAAAGTAAATTCCACTTCCATCGTCCACATGTGGATTGACTGCCAGTATTCTTTCACGATTCTTTCTCTCTATGGATTTTGCTTTTGCTATATTCTTCCAATCAGCCAACCGAATCACCGCCTTTCAAATGGAATCAAATATCCGTCCGGCAAGGCATTTATAATATTTCTCAATGCCCCATATCCTGTTTTTTGCATATTGACTAAAGCATTGCTTTGACAGGTATTCAGTTCGGATATGTTAGAATCAATGCTCTGCATTATTTCACTTCTTAATTGCGGTGTAAGTGGTCTATAAAATGTGTCAGCCATTCGCACCACCATTTCTGTACTTTTCCAGTTCTGCAATCATGGTCTCTCTGCCAATATCTGCGCTCTCATACCACTCTACCGCATGAAAAACACCGTTAAGATTCTCGCTCAAAACCTCAATTCTGATACTTGCCGACCGGATATACTCAATCAACCGCTGTGTATCTCGTGCTATGTCCTCGTAACCGTACAACTGTAAGTGTTGCACCATAATTTCAAGGTTGGAGATACTTGACGGCTCCATTAGCTCATTGACATCCTTGTAGCACAAATAACCAAAACTTCCACCACTCAAAACGGGCACTCCTTTCCATTCTGTAAAATCCATTCCTTGCCTGCTGCCGCATAGTCTACATTCGCCAATGGATCAATCTTTTTTACCTCTGTGACACATTCTTTGGCATCAGAATTATCACGGCTTAAATGGCACAATATGACGTTCTGCAAGGCATCTGATTTGTTCGCAAGAACAAATTCCTTTACTGTTTCCAGTTCCATATGACCACGGTACACATGGGATTTCTTAGCATCGTTGGAATCCTCTGTAATGTACTTCTTCTGATAGTTACATGAAATAAGGATGTGGTTTAATTCATGGAACCGCCACTTAACAAATTCCGTGTCAGTTACATAAAGCAATTTTCCAATTTCCGGGTGAGTAATCAGAAATCCATAACAAGGGCATTCCGTACCATCTGCATTCGTGTGTGTCCATTTGCCGTCCAATGTTGTCAAATCAAATGCCATTATTTCTCCACCAGTAAACCCTATTTCCATAGGTTCTAAACTCTCATATGGTTTAAATACTGGTATTCCCATGTGTTCAAGGTCTGATACGGATAATGAGTGGTCTTTGTGCGTATGGGTGCATATCGCACCCACAACACACTTAATATTCCAGTTAAGACCACGTTTTATGTCCATGATAGGAAGTCCTGCATCCAGTAAAAGTGTTTCACCGTTATCTGCCGTCAGAAGATAGCAGTTACCGGAAGAACCGGAGCCTAAGCATTTTAGCTTCATGTTTCTACCTCAATTTCGTCATCGTTCGGAAACTGAAAACAGCCATATATATTAACAGAATCTCCAACGTATTTTTTGTACTGTTCTCTAAGTATTTCCATAGATTTCTCCGCTTTTTTGTCAGTAGAATAGGTTGCAAGGACTGTCTTAGTAGTGTTATCTCCACACATATCGCACATAATAACCGAACCACGACACCATACAGCACATATTTCATACGGCATATCAAGTTTTCCATCCTGCGATATAATTCTCATGGTGCCCTCCTACTTAAAGCAATCCGGTGTCTCTGCGCTGGCAATGTCAGTCTCTGCGGTCTGCGGTACTTCCTCAAATGTTGCGTCAGGAAACTCGATAGTGTTTGCATTTGCCTGTACCTCTTCTGCCACAACTTTTTCCACATCAAGTTTCACATCGGAAACATCAGGAAATTCTTCCTGCGCATACAAACCTTGGAATTTATCCGGAAAAGCTTCTCTTAATGCCTGTACAACAGCAACTTTTCTTATCATTGTTGCAGGCTTTTTAGACCATTGACCGTTGATTGTTCCATCTTTTTTTCTTCCAACATATTCATCGAAAGATACTGACTGGTACTCCGGTGTCTCTCTTCCTTTGATAAACACTTTAGCCCAACCTCCTACAATAGATTCGTCCTTAAGGACAAAAGATCCTTCTCTTTCTTCAACGGAACCATCTTTCTTCTGAACAATAATTCCTGCTTTTTTTCCTGCATAATTCGGATTTGCATCGGCTCTTTTTGTAAAAACATCTTTTCCGGTAACAATCGTAGCAGGATCATTGTTTCCAAACTTAATGAGGTATGCTTCTTTCAAAAAAGGATTAAGATGCTGATATCTGCAAAGAGACATAAACATCATTACTTCCTGATCCGATACGTTTCCACCACCGCTTACAAGGTACTTTCTTACCGTTGTTGGGGAAATTTTTACAATTTCCCCATTTGATTCGTATTCCACAATTCCTGTGTTTTCCTGCTTCTTTTCGTCTGCCATGTTTCTACCTACCTTTCTACCTTTTTGATGCCGTCAATTCCTATGATGAATACCTGGCTTGTCTTTGGATTCTGAATAAGTGCAAGAGTTTTCCGCTTATCGTCATCGTGTTGCGAAATGTTCAAAACCTTTGCAACCATTCCATTTTCAACAGAAACTCCATTAACAAAATTTTGTCTATAACTTCCAAGACCGCTCCATGTATAGTATGTTGAATAGCATTTACCTCTATGTGTTACCTCTACCATGTCACCGACACGGATTTCGCTGTCATCATCTTCCTGCGATTTTTCTTCCGGTTTGTAGTTTTCAAGGACAACGTACTCTCTGTGCCATGCCGATGTAACTGCTTTTCCATCTTTCTCAATTTCAACTCCAGATTTACCTGTAGAAATAACCTTAAATATATCTCCGTTTTTATAGGGAATCATCGAAGGCATTGCATCAACAATTTTGATGTACTCACCGACTTTAGCTTTTCTCTTAACCTCACGAACACCGTTATCAGGCTTCACATCTTCGCCAATCAGCCGATTAAAAGCCAACTTAGCACCAGTACGGAAATCAAATTCATCAGCCGGATTACATTTTGCTTCTGCTTTCTCGCCAGTGGATTTGTCCAACGCAACTACTTTGTTGTCATTGCGGTAGATGACGATGGTTTCATTCTGAGTTTTAACTAAATCAAGCGCATCTTCTGCGTGATTCCATCCGTGCCCTTCTTTGGCGAATCCATTGCAATCATGACCGCCTACAAATTCGTCAAACTCAACCGAGCAGTAATTATCCGTCAATAGTTCTTTGACTGTTCCGCATTTCCCCACAGTTCTTCTGTTGAGTGTAACAATATCCTTTTTTACTTTTACTCTGTCTCCAACCTTAAATTTATGTTTTTCCATCTTACAATCCCCACTTTCTGTCAAAATCTTTCATTGACTTTGTAACCTTTGCATTAACCACGACAGCCGAAATCACCATGATTGCATAGACAACAAATGCTAAAATCTCCGGCAGTAGTACAAGCCACCATGACCATCTAATCACTCCAAGTAACTTCAGAGCAATGAAAACGATCGTTAAAACCTCTGTAAATCCCATGCTATTCTTCCTCGCTTCCTAAATCTCATTGAATGCCTGCACAGCAAACAACTCATTAGCAGTTTCCTTGTAAACCTTGTCATCGACACGGACAACGTAAATTCCATTCTCAAAAGAAAGGCTCTTATCAAAAATTCCAACCTTGGGAATAAAAACTCTCTGCATCTTCAAAACATTAGATTTTCTCATATTATTTTTCCTCACTTTCCGGCTCATTCATAAATCCACTTGCAACTCCCTGATGCACTGTCACATCAGCTTTGTAAATCTCCTTGATGCTTCTAGGCATCACATGGAATGTCACATCCGTATCAGCAATCTTTCCTTTGAATTTCAAGGCTCCACGATCTGAAAGTCCCAGGTACACACCCACGCAACACTTGTCATCAAAATTGAATATCACAGTGTCACCGGCATTGATTGTCTCTCCGCTTGTTGTCAAAACGGAAATGACTGTCTCTTTCTTAATCTGCATTCTCCGCAGCTCCTTTCTTTATCTCGTCACAAAATATCTTGGCAGAAATTTTCGCTCCAAAAAAAGAAAAAATAAAATTCATTGCAGGGTCCTTCGTAATAGCAGAAACAAACGGCTCTTCTGCCATTACTTTTGCAATTACCTTGCACATTTCATCAGCAGAAATCTCAACTTTTTTATCCATATCATAATCATCATTAGGCATTAGGTACTTCCTCCACTTTCAAACTCGCATCATCACTTCTGCGGAACATAATCAACTGACTGTCAACATCCGGAATCTTCCAAGGGTCAAGGCTCTCGGTATCGTCAACCATAATAGGCAATTCCACACCACACCGCTTCTGAAACGCATTGCAAATGTCAATCTCCGTCAGAATCCTTGCTCCGTGGTTCATGTTACGGTTGTAAGGCTCTCCACGGTATGTAAAGTCACAACATTCCTCCGTGTCACCATTCACAAGAGGTCTAAACATCCGCACAGTACAGAAAGAAAGATACTTGTTCACATCAGCTTCCAACAGTTCGTTTTTCTTCCGGCTGAATTTCTTTAACAGGTCAAGCTGTGCCTGCACATCCGTAATCTTCTGTGCAATGTTCTTGCGCTCCTGTTCCAGTTCTGTGATACGCTTATCCACACTCTCGTTAATGCTTACACTCGCCAAAGACTTATCAACCACAGAAATATCATTGCGGATTTGCTCTTCATCACCTTTTAACTGGATTCTAAGAAGATTCATGTCAGTGAATTTGTTCATGGAAGCTTCTTTCTCTGCAATCTGTGACTGGACAGCTTTGTATTCTTCTGTGTTGGAAATATCCACGCTTGCCGGAATGGAATTTAAGGCATTATCAGCAATGGCAATCTCTTTCTCCAAACGCTCCAATTCATCCTCTGTCTTTTTCAGTTCCTCACGCTTATGTTCCAGTTCTGCCTGATCCGCTTTGATATGGTCAGCACAGGAAGAACCCTCTTTGGTAATCAGTTCCAATTCATGTGCCTTATGCGTATCAAACTCCGTTCTTAACTGCTCTTTCTTCTCTTCCGGATATTCCTGTCCACAGTAGGAGCAAATCAAAGAGTTTTCATCAAATTTAAGGCTTTTATTCAAATCCCAACTCTTCTTCAATTCCTGTCTCTTCTGCTCATACTGTGCGATACGCTTTTCCAGTGCCGTGATTTCTTCACGAATGGTATCTGCCTTAAGCAACTCTTTCTGATTCTCATTCTGAACCAGGTTCAGTGCCGTGCGCTTCTCTCTTCTGTCCGCATCCAGTTTTTCATTTGCTTTCTGCTGCAATGCGCTCAACTGACCTTTTAACTCAATAATTCCATCAGAAAGCTTATCGTAGGAAATCATGCTGTTCTGCGTATTTGTCTGCTGCTTAATGTTCTCTGACAGCTTATCCAGTAAAGCTTTCTTTTTCAGTTCCAGATCCGCAAGGTCAATATCCACTCTCTGACGGCTCACCTCGTCAATACGGCTCGGAATTTCATCTAACAGATCCTGCAATCCCTTGGTTCCATTTCTTCCCCTTGTGCCGTACAACTGCGTATTGCAACGCTTTTTCAGTTCATCAACCGTGCCGTCCTGCAGAACAGTCCTTAATGCTTCAAACTCCGGAAATTGATTGCAAATGTCATCATTACTGTGCTGACCGAACATATCAGCAAGAATTGCTCTCTGATCCGTGCCACCTTTCAGCAGAAGTGTCATGGCATTGATGCAAAGTGAAAACTTTTCTTTTCCGCATACACTCTCTTCCAAAAACGCTTCAAAATCTGCTGCCTTTTTTGGAATATCATTCACATAGTAATCCGTGACATTTCCGGTAAACTCGCCTTTCTTATTGAAGTTCTGACGGCATACTTTTTTCAGAACCTTGTCTGTACCGTCAATCTCCACGGTAACTTCTGCGGTAATATCTCCGTCGATGTCATTGCCGTCCTTATCGTGCGGTCTGATTCCGGTGATCTCTCTGCCGTTCTCGTCACGGCATCCAAAAATATACTGAATTGCTCTTTTGATCGTGGACTTACCTGTTTCATTTACACCGGAAACCTCTGTCCGGTCGTATAAATCAGTGTCCACTACGTTAGAACCATAGAATTTGCAGAAATTCTGCAAAAAGGTGTGTTTAATCCTCATTTTTCCTATCCTCCCAAAGATATAAATACAGTGAATTAACAAACATATAGATTGAGACCGGCTTGTCTGTCTCATTGATTTTCTTGTACAACTCTGTGGTTGGGTTCATCTTATCAACAGCCCACTTGATTGCCCGGTACACGCTTTCCTTGGTTGTGCTGTGTTCCTCTCCGATAATCCGGTAGATTTCAGAAAGTCTTCTGTTCCGGTTCTCAAACATCAGCGTTTCAACCTCGATGATGTACTGGAATCCCGGCAAGTACTGTTTCAGCCCCAGTTCTACCAAGATTTTTCTGATTTTCCTTTCCATTTCCTCACTCCTCCGGCTTTCAGTCTTCTGTTACGTGGATCACGTTGTCTTCTCCGATATACAAGATTCCTGCATCTAACAGTCTTGCAATTAGAATCTCATTCGCACGGACGATGGGGATAATCTGACTTTTCTGCATAAAAATACTCCTTTCTTAACCATTTTTTCTTCCCGGTATTGCGGTTTACAATTCTGTAATAGAATGCTGTTTCACGGTCAACTTCCCATTCTTTCGGACTGTAAAATATCTTTCCGATGCACCCTTTGACGGTAAACCGCTTTTTGGCACTCATACGGTATCCTCCGCAAGTTTTCCTTGATTCCACCATGAGAAATCACAAACGCTGTCCCTTGAAAAAGAAGTAGCACCATTAGTCCATGTAAATATTTCCCCACCTTCAAATTTTGCAAAATATCTAGGTTTCCAAGGGTCACTATCGGAATCTCTTACGTACACTTTCGTGTCCACAGGCACTTTCGACCAGTCAACAGGTGGTTCAACATATTCCTGCTCTGCCCATTCTTTGAACCTTTCCCTGCATCTGCTTTTATCACTCCATGCGCAATCGGAACAAAGTATTACATTGCAATCACATAACTTTCCTTCTTTGTCCACAGCTATCTCTATACTATCAAGTGCCATGTCAATAATCTGTTCCGCATACTTCTCTCTGTTCGTCATTTTCCATTCATCCTTTCCAGTTCTGCGCTCCTGGTTAATATCCAGTCTGCGTAATCACTTAATTCTGTCTTTGTAGCTGCGTTCTTCTCTCCGTGGTAAACCATGAGGACAATTCCTACATCACAGTACTTTTCAAATAATTCCGACAAGTAGTCGGCTCCCACATGGATATTGCCGTCCACAGAGTAGATGTCCGTCACTCCCAAACGTTCCATGCGGTCTTTATGCCATCTGTCAGAAATCTGCATCAGACCTTTGCAACCGCCACTTTCCACATCCGGTCTGCCGGAAGATTCTTTCTCGATCATTGCCATAAGCAGTTCCGGGCAGATGCCATATTCCTCACCGTACTTTACACACGATTCCTGTGCTTCCTCGGAGATGAAACTACCTTTCGGCTGTGCCGTGGATGTAAATGTGATGGAGAGTGCTATTATAATAGGAAGAAACAGCTTCAATGTTGTTCTCATATCACTACTTACCTTTCTGTTAAAATTCTTCCATCTTGGAAGACATACAGACTTTTTACTTTGAAAAATTCTGATTCTTCTAATTCCAAATCATTACAGTATAAATAGTGTGCTCCGGTTTTTTCATCGTTTTCTCCAAAAACATCATCTGTATAATACAAAACCATTGAAGAAAATTCTTTTATGTCATTTTCCGTAACAGGTCTGAGAAGAAGCTTTGATTCTTCCTCTTCATTTGCATGGTCAATGATTGCAATGTGTTGTCCATCTAAACAATCATCCCTTAAGTAAACAGCAACATTTCGTTCATTGCTTTCAAACCATACAACGACTTCTGCATCATCAGCGTTGGAATTTACATCCGAAACAGTAAGCCCTACCAAATCCCTTAAATCACTACCATGAAGTACTTTGTTGCCATATTTAAGTCCTCTATCATAATTTGCTTTTCTTACATTTTTACAGATTCCGCTATTCACTGAAATATCTCCTTTCATTTAAGCACTTCGCTTTGCTTCTATTTTTCTTCTGATTGCATCAACACCTTTTTGATAAACAAGTGTTTTTATAGATATATGCTCCTCTCCATTCTTGGTGTATTTCTGCTCTATTACACGAAACCATCCGCAATCAATGTATTTCTGATATGGCACATTCCATCTATCCAGGATTGCATTATCACGAAGAAATTCAAATAGGTTGTTACGTCCGAGCCCTTTGATTCCCAATACCTTTGAAACCTCATTCATGGAAATTGCAGTCTTGCTGTCTGCAACTGCATCAAAGAAATCTGCTTTCGGTCGCATTTCTTCGATTTGCTTATCTTTCTGCGAAATAATGTTCTGTGCTACGATAAGTGCATTCGCTACAATCTGCTCTGGGGTCATATTCTCTTGGTTTGCTATGTACCCACCATTCTTTCTGATGGACGGGATCACTTCATCCACAACCCACGATTCAAATTTCTCCGCTGATGGCAACTTCGATCTCATAATAAGGCGGTAAACGTCACCCTCATTTATGTATGACAACTCTTGTTTACCACCAGATGTAGGGGTGTCACGTTTCGTTACTCCCTTACAGTGGTCTATGACTGCCTTTCTGGGGTTTGCATATCCAAGTGCTGTTGCAACATCAGAAGCCACAAAGTAAGGCTTACCGTTGATTTCTGCTGTTCTGATTGTTCCAAATTCTTCATTATTAAAAATTTGTAATTCGTTCATTGTTCTCCTTTCTGTGGTATACTCTCCTATAAGGAGGTGATAGTTTGGTATACAATGGTTTTTGCGATAAGCAAAATAAAAATTACTCTGTTGAATTTTCTTCCATAAATGCAACCTCTAAAGAGGATTTAAGTAGAAAAACCATAAATGGAAGATTGAATTGTATTTATGCAGGTTTGACTGGATGTTGCGACCATCCTAACCAATGCTCAATTCTCAAAAACATCAACAAGTAATGGAATGGCTCTCTGAAATATGGGAGCCTATTCTTTCGAAAAGCTGATAGGAATTTCTCTGCTCCTAAGCTTTATGCTTTCGATTTCTCCTAACCCATCCTGCATAATCCGCAACACTCTCATATCCGTTGCAATATTAAGTGCATTAAGGTCAAGTGTCAGAGTAGGAATATCATCCCCAACCCCTTGTTTCAGTGTGAAGCTTCTCACACCGTTAATTTTGTGACCGTCAATGAGTACTTCTGTAAAAACTCCCTCTTCACCGTCACACTGGTGAATCTCAATTTTTGATGTTTTCACTCTTCTCACCTCTCTCGGCAAATTCCTCCGCCATTTTTTCTTTTTCACTCATTCAATTAACTCCCTATTTGTGGTATACTCTCCTTATTCTGATATAAGGAGGTGAATTACATTGGATTCCAAAGAATACGCATCCGCTTACGCCATTGCTAAAATTTGTGGATATACCGGAAGTTTTGATGATTTTAAGAACCTGTACGACCAATACTATTCAGAAATCGTCAATTCTTTACCGGAAGAAAAACCACAATTAGCAATAGCAGCGGCAATTAATAATCCTTTCCATATACAGAGCCGTTCCTAAAAGGTGAAATGGCGGTAAGGACTTTGATAGACAAATCAATATTTGTTTCTTCGATTTTCTTATCGCCATCTATAATGCTTTTGTAATCTTCGATAATATCAAACGCAATGTGCTGTGCCATCTCGTCAATTCCAACAAAACGTGAATCAGCTTTCTGAACTATATTTGCTTTACCGTTTTTGTCTAATACCACATATCTCTGTTTTTCCATGTTTTTACCTCCCTATTCCAGTAACTCGTCTACTTTTACTCCAAGGACTTTTGCAACAGCCTTTAAATTGTCAACTTGCGGAGCAGATTCATTCCACTTTCGGATAATTCCATTGCTCAATCCGGCTTTCTGCTCCACTTGATAAATATTTGTTCCTTTCTTATCACAAATTTCCTTGATTCTGTCGTAACAATTCAATCTATCACTTCCTTTCTCTTGATTTAGGAATTTAGAGAAAAACTTGACAAAATTTAGAGAATGTTCTAATATAGTAACTGCCAAGAAACCACAGAGAACATTTTTAAATTTAGGCTTTCCTCTAAATCCTAAATTTATTATATAGAGTGTTCTCTATTTTGTCAAGCATATTTTTAGAGTATCATCTAAATTTTAGGAGGACACTATGACTACGGTAGAAAGAGTAAAATCTATATGTAAAGAAAGGGGAATAGCAATTTCTAAATTAGAGACTTCTTGCGGATTTGGTAATGGATATATAAGAAGTTTAAAAAAGGGAGTTATCCCGGATGACCGTATAGAAGTAATTGCGAATTTTTTAGGAGTTTCTATTGAATTTTTGCTGACTGGTAAAGAAGACGGGAAAAAATATTCCGAAAAATACGCTAGATTAGTTTATTTTTTAAGAAACGATCCCAATATGGAAGATTTATTGATTAAGTACTACAATCTTTCTGAGCAAAAAAGAAGTACTGCATTTTCCGCATTTAAAATGATAATCGGAGGTGCGGAATGAAGAGAAAAATAAAAGATTCTAATGATTTTTTTGGCTATTTAATATCAATAAAAAATAAAGACAACAATGTTGTATTAGGTAGGATTTCAAAAGATTATGGTGATTCTGCCATAGATGATTTTATTGATTACATAAATGAACTAGAAGAAATGAAATATATAAAAATAAATTCATTAGAAGACATACATATAGTAAAAAGTAAAGAGCATAATTACATAAGTCCTTTAAAAAAAATTATTGATTATATAGGTCCAAAACTTGTTTACGTTTTAGTGTACTTTATGGGATTATGCTCTCCAATATTTACAGAATATTTAAAGAAAATATTAGGTCTATCTTAAGAAATAATTTGTTAATAATCCTAAAAAGTAAATCAAAATTATTAACGCCCAATTTATTTTTTTTCGATTTTTCATTTTTCCCCCTCTATATCAGAGACAATGACATAGACATATTTCAATATGTCATTGTCTTCTATTCCAGATAGTATTCTTGCAATTTCCTCTCTGTAAAATTCATTGCTTTCGTTCATTGTAACCACACCCCTCTCCCCTTTAATTCTCCGCAGAATCTAAAGTAGCGATACATCAAATTATAGAACATATGTTCTTAACAATCAATATATTTGACTCACGTTTTTTATTGTTGTAAAATATCAACAAAAGAGGACGGTGAAAACGCCAATAAACACCGCCCTCGCCAGAACTTGAAGTCCCTTGAAACAAGGGATGTTACAAGTGTATCATGTGAAAGGGGGATAAAAAACATGATGAAAAAAGACCGAATCAAAGAAATATCGACACATTTATCAGTCAACCGCATTAATTATATGTTAAGTTTTCGTGGGAATCTCCATGAATTTCTCAATGAGCCGGACATGACGGTGTACAAGCTTGCTGATGAAGCTAATTTGCCTTATTCTACGCTTAATTCACTACTATACGGTAATTCCAACGACACAAAGCTATCGACCGCTGTTGCGCTTGCTAGAGCCTTCGGAATCAGTGTAGACGAACTGGTAGGTTGCGGCACTATGGAAGATAAGATGTTGGAATCTGTCAAGATATGCCGAAGTCTGCCGGAGCACTCTCTGTACCTTATCCGTTACTTCATACGTCACCAAGCTAAAATCTATTCCAGTCTTGAAAAATCGCACAAGTATATTTCTGTTCTTAATCCACAACTTATGAATGGAATTATCGCAACCACAAATGCTGTGGAACCCATGTGCATAGACAGTTTGCCGGAAGACATAAAATCCAAGGCTTATATCGGTGTGAAAATTCCGTGCGACTACTATATGCCGTTTTATCTGCCTGGGGAAATTATTCTCCTTGCAGCGGATCGTGAGCCGCAAGACGGTGAACGATGTATTGTGACCAGTAATGGTGGGATTTATATTGTCGTGAAAACACATATAATTAAAGATGGTGTAAGAAAATGGAGACATGTTCCGCTTATGTCTCCGAACAGCATACTCCCGGAAAATCTTATTGATGACATGATAGGATATGTGGTTGGTTTCGTCAACAATGACGGTGACTGGGGAATCAGATAAATAGATTAAGAGCATGGCTTTTACACCATGCTCTTTTTTGTTGTTATTTCGCAAATATTTTTTATGACTGCTTCTGTAAATAGCAAGTTAAGCACCGGGTATGTGCCAAAAAGCGTACCATCGAATATAAATAACGATGTTGATCCAAATACTACATTTTTGCCTGTGGTGCGTACTACACATGCAAATTGTCCAATAGCAAATGCGACTTTTATCATATACACATCAGTTACCGATAGTGATATTGAAGCGTCCGAACGTAGACAAATTGCAATCGAGTGTGTAACTAATACTCCACATATATACATACGAGCAAAACCGTGGGGTCTTGCTTGGGGAGAGTGGTTAATAATAGCCACCCATACAGATACTAACAATGTCAATTAATGATGCCATAATGTTTCTGACTTTTTAGTATTATTACAGTGGTAGATATACGCATATAAATTCCGGAACAAAATTAGGATTACCGGTATTCGAATATACTTCAATTCTACCAGTTTTATCATACAGGAATTGATTCCTTAAAAGATAATTTCCATATACGTTTCCACTAGTCCATGCGATTTCATAATATGCAAAGAAGAACTTATATCCTTCTTTTTCGGGAATTTCATATGTTTTGTAATAACGTTCTGGATATTGAGAATCCTGTACCCAATCATCACCAATCCCAGATAAAAAACTATAGGTAACCAAAAAATTGCCTAACTTGCTATTTACATCACTTAATCCCCCAGTAACAGTCCCATCACCAATAGCCGAAATATCGGTAGTTCCGATAAGGCTTATAAGTGATTTGAGGTTTTTTACGGCCAGTTTAATTTTTCCCAAAATAGATGATAACTTTTCTCCTGTCGTTAATTCCTCTAAAGTTGTTGCTTCTTCAAACGCCGCAGTCAAATTACTACCATCACCAGTTTTGGTCAAATAGTTTGTCAAATCTGGTTTTGGAATTGCATCTATTTTTTTATCAACAGTGGTTTTGTCATAATAATTTGTCAAATCAGAAACTTTTTTTGTAATGTATCCAGCATCATTTTCTAATTCGCTAACTTTTGTTGGTATTCCTCCTGTTTGCAGTTTTGCCTGCTCCATATAATACTTTGCGTTATCGGTATCTTCTCCTTCTCTTGTTCCGGTTCCACCTATGGCATAAGATTCAGCCAATACAGATTTTGCATTTGCGGATTGCGCATAAGCAGATGCATTTGCGGATTCTACTCTAATATCTGCTAAATAATTAGGCTGAAGCATATCATCTGTTACTGATCCTGTTTTTATCGAAAAAGAATAAGTCTTATTCTTTCCAGTACCATTCACGGAAACAGCTATAGTTGCAGAATCTTCAAATGTCAACACCGGAATCATAGAACCAATATCAGCCGTAAACTTTGTTCCGTCTTCTGTAGTCATGGTAATGATTCCGTCATCAGACATGGAAAAGCCAACAGGTATTTTTTCAATATTAAGGTCAAAAATTACTTTTTCACCATTGTACTTTGTAATGGTAATAATACCGGTTGTTTCGTCCATAGTCCAACCTGCAATTTTGTCGTTGATTGTGGTCTTATCAACCTTAATGGCATCCTGTGATACGATACGGTTGTCCAACGCATCAATGGCAGAATCCATTTTATTAAGATTTATTTCATCAATGTCTGTGTTTTCACTGGGGTAATCTTCCCAGTTAATTCTGGTATAAACCTTATTCAACGTCATCTGCAGATACCTCGCTTTCCTCTTTCATAATCTGCATATCTGATAACTGTTTAGTCTCCGAATACACTTCATACAGTACAAGCCTTTTCACCTCGATAGGCAACGGTGTTTGATTTAATACTGTCACAAGGTTGCTTTTTAATTTCTTAATCTCAAAGTTTGCTGCCATATCAATTCTCCCTTACATAGATTTCTTTTCCTTGCTCTTCTGCATATGCATACAGATTTTTGCACAGTTCAGATACCTCATATCCGCTCTGTGCAACCACTGTATCCGACATGTCAATCAGTTGCTTCATAAACTCTTCAAAACCATCGCCATCTTCCGTGCTAAACAATGTGGCATTGATTTCCGTAAACGTGGAAATTCCAATGGTAAAAGCTATATATTGCTGAATTTCTTGCCTTTCTTCCATTACTTCTTTCATTGTTTTTCCAATAATCGTTTGAAGAATAAATATTTTTTTTACCATAATAAATCTCCTACGTCATAAGTGTGACAATTCCAGATGTTGCAGTGAGCAAACCTCCAAGTGATGAAACTCCTGTAATAAAATTAACATTATGTCCAGGATAATCAGCAACATTGGCTGTTTGTGTTACCAAAGATACATCTGATACGGTTCCATTTATATAATTTTTTGTGACACTTAATGTGGCACTTGTCAGTACTGTCTTACTGCCCAATATTTGAGAAGTTGTTGATATGTTTTTTACATATTGTGAATCATATGTTGCTCCATTTCCTACCACTAAAATTCCGCTTACACTTACCATTGAAGCATCAATAGTAAGATATTGTCCCAATCCTTTTATAGATCCTGTGCTTTGCAATAGTTCGTTATAAAATTTAATTTCACCTGATGATACTTCTGTGTAACTTCCGTCTTCCCCTATAGACTTAAAACTACCAGTCATTACTGCGTTTTTAGCTGTTATAGTTCCATCTGCTGATATGCTACAGTTATCTGCTTCCAATACAAAACGGTTTCCAGAAATACTTACCTGTCCACTTTCAACACTTAACTGAGAACTGACATCACCTTTTGATACTTTTAATTTGATTTGGTCTGCCTGCAAAGATATTGCCGCTGCCAATTCTACTTCTGTATCTGTTGCCCTTTTCGCTTCTGCTTCAATTTTTCCTGCATTTTGCGTAATTTTCGTATCCAATCCGCTCTCTACATCCTTGATCTCAGATCGTGTTTCCTCAACAGTACGTTCTAACTCATTTGTTTTTCCACGGAGTTGAATTATACTTTTGTTAATTCCATTTACCTGTTCACTGTACTTTGGAGATTTTCCGCTTGCTGATATGGTGTCTGTCGGTTGTTGGATTCCTTTGTATGTTCTGCTCAACACATAGCTTTCTATGATTTCTTTAGCCGTATATACATTGACTGCTTCTCCAAGGCTCAAACAAGGATTTCCTATTTTTTCACAGTTATAAGGTCTATATTTTACAACTTTAATAACCTCATACAGATTTCTTGCAACCGTTTCTAGGGCATCTGCACCCATTCCATAAACAAGGAAATTATCTTGCAAAATATAACTGTTGTCGTTCTCGGTAATCTCTGTATCCGGGTAAACTGCACCAATATCATTTTCTGATTGTCTTATCTGCACTTTTGTAACTTTTTGGCAGACAAAATCTTCATATTTAACTGATTTGTATTTTCCACCAGTAACCTTTTCTTTTTCAGAACCTTTTCTAGGGTATAATCCTTTCTGTGGATATAATCCTTTTTGTGGATATAATCCGGATATTATTGCTTTAAGGAAAACATATTCAAATTTTCCATCATGGTTAATGTGACCAAAGCATCCATTTATTGAGCAGATTGCTTCCATGACCGTCTGGCCAGAAAGTTCACTTGGCTTTATGGTTTCTGCCACTTCCATGCTGTCATTAGGTAATGTGGTTGCTACTTGCTCAACGCCAAAATGTGAAAAAAAACTGTCTCTGAACTGCTTTAAGGTCAGAGGAAATTTCAATCCGTTATACCAGGAAGATACTTCTGATTCTCCAATATCGTATATAGCGTCATATGCCGTCACATTCCTGTAACGCTTATCATCTGTTGGTTTATCGGAAACGACACGGTATTTGCCGAAAATGAACGGTGTTTCAGTATGTCCATTAATCACAACAGAAACATTTATCTGTTTCCCAATCATGCTTGTGAACACGTTGGAAATTTTGAATTTCAGCTGTGATGCATTGCACTGTCCAAATGTAAGGTAATCATCATCACATAGTATTTCTTTTAATTCAAACTGTTCAAAATGGATTTCGCTGTTGGTGATTTTTACAGACTTGTCCTCTGTTTCAATCGTGATTTCCTTTTTGGATGCGCTTTTATCAAACAAATCCGCATAGGTATAGTTACTCATTCGCTACACCTCCGACAAATGAAAATTCTATCTGATTGTATTTAATCTCTCCGTCATAAGTTCCGTAGATTGTAGGCTTTATATCAGCCATATATCCATATTGTGTGACATATTGACCTAAAAATGGAATGTATGCCGTGATATTACATCCCTGTTCCGTTGCATCAATAAAGTTTCTTCGTATCCCGGACAGTAACTCTTGCAAATCGTCATCCGTCAGCATCGCAGGCGTGGAAAAATCAACACTTAATGCTTTTAGCTCCACAGCATTTCTATGTACGTATCCATTTGCATCAGTCCACGGGTCTACATCTTGCATATTTACGGCCGGCTGATAACTTTCAGCGGCTATAAATCTTGACTGGTCAATAACGTAATCTCCAATTTTTAAAAGCCATCCTTGATATGCTGACATACGCTCACCGCCTCATTGCATAAAAATAGACAGCACCCATCCAGAGTGCTGTCTGTGTTAAAATACATATACATTCTTGTGTTTTTGGTTAAATTGCTCTTGACCGTATTGTCTTGCGGCAATTCCAATTTGATCTGTTGTTATTCCAAACTCTTTCTCAAGGATTCCTTGCAGTAGCTGATTATTCTGTTTCAGAAGTGCAATTTCCTGTTGTGCCGTGGAATTAATAGCATCTTTGATTCCAGTGATTTCAACTCCACCGGCAACCGCTGTCTTGCCTCCTACTGTCCCGGCAATCTCCGGTACACCGTTTTCTCCTGCCATAAACATTGTGTATCGGCTCGGAACATAACCACCTTTTTCAAATGTAGGTATTCTTCCAACACTAATGTGTTGTATATTATTCGGAACTGCGTCACCAATTTTAGGTATTAACCTTGCTGCAGACATCAAACCATTAATAAGGTCTATGGCATTGTTTATCATGGTTTCTATTCCACTTATTACAAGGTTCAAAGGAGCTATTGCAACGTTAGCTGCTGTTTTAAATGCTGTTCTAAACGCCGTTGGAATGTTTTCAAGCAATTTATTCCATTTTGTTGGTCCAAACTGCTCTGAAATTTTTTTCCACCAATTTGAAAATCCTGTTTGGTTCCACCATGTTGTAAAAGAAGTCCATTTTTCAGAAAGTGATGACTCTATAGTTTGACCCATTCCTTGCCACTTTTCCTTTGTGAACCAAGGAGATACATTTTCATTAAACCAGTTTCCAACAAGTGGTGCTATATTGATAAGTGCAGATGACAGACCAAAAGTATCTGACATATCTACTTTTGTATTTTTTATTTTATCAATTAGCCAATCAATTTTATCTCCAAAATCATCAAGAGTGCTATGTTTTGGAAGCAACATTGTTCCTGTCAAGAATCTATACAAATCATTATCTGTTATATCTTTGTATAAATCATCCCACGCAGTTTTTAATGTGGTAAAATCAGTATTTTTTAATGTATCAAAAAAACCATTTTCACCAAACCACGTAAAATTGTCGTAGTACTCTGCGTCTTCTGGGAACAATGCTTTCCCTAAAGATTTTCCTACATTAAATCCAATCTCCCAAGTAACAGCAGCTATTGCAATTGTCGGAACTATTCCTATACTTGATCCTAGTACTTTGGCTGATAACTTGTCCGATATTTTTCCCCATATGATATCTCCAACACCAGTAAACTTTAAAAGACCTATTGCTGTGATAATCGTGGTTTCAATCGGTGCAGCATCAAAACTTCCTTTCCACAAATCGATAGCCGCATCTATGGCAGTCTCTATGAAGTTTCCGGCAGATGTAAACACAGCAGTCCAGTCAATACCAGCAAGAAACTGTCCTATGTTTTGCCCAATCTGATACCAATCTACAGATGCAATAGCATCAGACATCCAGTTAAATATTCCAGTTACAATCCCGGATAAATCTTGTCCGGCTTCAAAGAAATCACCATTGAATAAATCTTTGAATAACTTTTTCACAGGCTCAAGAAGTTTTTCTATCTTATCAGCCCAGCCAAGAGCTGTATTCTGCATCTTGTCAAATGCTTCCTGCCATACTTTTTCGTACTCTGCAGTAGCATCCATGATTTCTTTGGTAAGGTCAATTCCTGCTCCACCAGCACCACTTCCGGAACCACTGGATTTTGGCATTGAAATAACTTTCAATTTATCAAATGCTCTGATTCCGCTTTGAGCATTTTTTGCGCTTGTACCAACTTTATCCAGTGCATCTGCAGTGCCTTCCAACTCTTCATTGTACCCGGATACACCTTGACCGAATGACGAAAAGTCAATCTTGATTCCCAGTAAATTTGCCACACTGACAAGCAGTCTCTTAATCGCAATTACGACACCGTTAATGACAGGAAGTACTTTCTGCAATACCGGGATAAACAACTGCCCCAGTACCATGCCGGCTTCTTTTACGTTGTTGGTAAACTGGCGAATCATGTTACTTGGAGAATTGATTGTATTCGCCAAGTCTCCCCATGATACTTTGGACTGGTCTAATATTGCCAGTAGACGCAACTGTTGTTTTTCTGCTTGTGACATTTCAGATACAGCCTTTTCAATGCCGTATTTGTAAGCATAAGTCTGCAGTGTGGCATTTGTGATATCAATACCATACTTATACAGTGCTCTTGACTGACCGATCAAACCGGACTGTAAGTTTGTTGCGACTGTACTGAAATCCACGTTAAACAGAGATGAAATGTCCCCGGCAAGCATTGTCATGGACTTTGAAATTGCCGTAGTGACTTCTCCGGTCTGCCCTAAAGAGTTGGTAATAGATGCAAGCTGTGAAGCGTACTGCGTAATCTCCTGTAAATTCAGTCCCAGGTTTTTCATTCCGCTTTCAGAAATCAGTCCACTATCCACATCTACTTTCAGACCGGACATTTTACCAAGCAGTTCATTTACACGGTTTCCGAAACTCTGTGCATAATCCTCTGCGTTGTCGTAACCGAATTTTTCAAAATCCTTGCCCCATTCCTTGCCGACTTTATTAAATGCTACCGTGTAGTAGTTAAATGCTTCGATATAGTCCGTAGTTCCCTCTATGGACTTCCACAGACTTTTAATTCCACGGATCACAAGGAAATATGTTGCGTAGAATCTGCCGAAAGCCGCAGCAAGGCTAAATGTGCTTTTCGTGGCTCTTCTTGCGCTTACCGTATAGGTGTTCAGATTACGTCCTAAAGAGTTTGCGGCTCTCCCGGATGCTGCACCGGTAGATGCCAGTCCTGCCAGTGCGTTTGTCATTCGGATAATGTTCTCACTGACATTTGGAACGGTTGAAAGAGTTGTAAATAACTGCTTCAAATTCTTTGCCAGTAAAGGAATGTTCGTGATTGCTCTGCCGGATGCCACACCACCAAGTCTTGAAATCGAAGATGCTATGCTAGCAATATCCCCTACTCCATCTACTTTAGTTCCTGCCATGTCAGCAGAAAAAGTCTTCAGTGCAGATGAAATCCTGCTTAATCCGCTTGTATCTATTTTCCCCATTCTGTTAATGGAATTTGTCAATGTGGAGATATTCTTAATACCGCTCGCATTCATTGAACTGGCGGCATTTGCGATACTCTGTATGCTATTAGAAATGCTTGTCAGTTTGGACGTATCAATAGACAAGCTTTTCTGAAAATTCGTAAGGCTATTTGCCAACTTATCCAGTGCGTTACTTGCGTTATTCGCATCCGCTTTTATTTTAATCTGCAAAGAATCAATATCTGTCATACCGCACCGCCTTTACCGCAATAAAAAAGGAAGTGTCTGTCACTTCCAAGAAAAAGAGCGGCAAGCTGTGACACCTACCGCTCCTAAAATTACTTTTTGAGATATGCCCTTGTAACCGCACCGATTTTTCCGTCCACTTTGATACCGACACTCTTTTGGAATGCTTTTACTGCATCAGAAGTGGTTTTTCCGAAATATCCGTCAATGTTCTTCTTACCTTTCGCATTTACAGACGGCATAAAGCCTTTCCTTACAAGTTCGTACTGCGACCACTTGACATCATTTCCCTTCATCATTGCCAGACGCTTGTAATAAAGAAGTCTTTCCGGCTCTGTATAAGGGTTGCTATGGCTTGTAGAATCCTCATATACGGCATCTAATTCCTTGTACCATACATTCATGTCTACATTTCCTACAATACCGCCTACACGCCCTTTAGAAGTGTACTGCCATCCTACCATGTTAGGTACTTGCGGCTGATACTTTACATCACACTTGCCGTTGTTCTTTCCGTACCGTGCAATCCACATGGGATAACTCACACCGCCATAAGGCTTAATGTATGTCTTGTAAAAACTTTCCCCAGTGTATACACCGAATGGCAATCCTGCATCGGTGATTACCTTGCCGTAAGCATTGATAATAGAAATAATATTTTTGCCAAGACCTTTCATAACAGCATCTTCAACATCAAGATATACTGTCACTTTTCTGCCATTAAGAATAGTAAGCACTCTTCTTGCATCAGATCGTGATTTTGCAACCGTTGTAATATATCCGTATTCATATACTCCGTGCACATGGACATTGTGCTCTTTACAACCTTTCCAGTTCTCCTCAAACTTCTTGTCCGGGTTCAAATCCTTACGGATGACTTTCAGAATAGCAAAATCAATACCGTTCTGCTTTACCGCCCACCAGTTAATCGTCCCCTGGTATGAGGACACATCAATTCCTGTTAAACTCATGTTTGTTTCTCCTTTTTGGGATGTGATAATTCAAAATTAGCCTGCATTGCCATAAGTCCTGCGAGGAACGCTTTTCTTTGCTTCTGAATTTCTTTTTCATTATTAGCAATGTCCGCACGTTCTATAATAGGCTTGTCAATATACTTCGATTGTGCTTTTCGACCGTTTAGGCAATGGTCTATTGCAAAGATTAATGCAGATATTCCGTAATCTCCCCACCGTTGCCATGAATTCCTATCTTCTTCCTCTTTTTTGAGTTTATATCCTTTGTAGCACCACTCTAATTTCTTAGGATTCAGATGTTTGAACTCTTCTATCGAAATTCCCATGGAAAAAGCAAATGGAAAATATTCTTCCCATATTATTTTGTGCCAGTCGATTTCTTCTTGTGATCCTGTGGCATCTTCGTTACCTTGCTGTCCTCTTTCTCCATCTCTTCCTTGGTCTGCGTCATCATTTCCGTCAGACCCGACAGTTCGAAAAAACCGTCTTCTTTCATACAGTCTGTCAGTTCTCCATACAGTTTCACAAAAGACAGACCGTTTGTTTTCATGTATTCTTTCATTAAAGCATTGGATTCATCCGGTGTAATATCTTCATGGTTTTCGATAAGACCAGCATAAAAAGCCGTTTTGCATACATGAGGAAATTCTGCAAGCATATATCCGCTACCATCTACAATTTCTTCTGGTGTGGGATTCTGTACATTTTTTGCTTTTTTAGCTACATAGCCACCGGAAAGCATAAGAAACATCTTTTGAATCAAATCCTTGCACTCCACAGCACCGAATCCAAACTCTAAAGTATATTCAACATCATTAACTAAAATCTTCTTCATAAAAACATATCCTTTCCCCAACATTTTGTTGGAAAGGAGCCGCCCGAAGACGGCTCTCTTTTTGCTAAATCAATGTTTCGTCTACCGTTTCATCATTGTCAGCCACGGCAGTGTTATTTGTTTCTGACTGACTTGCTATTCCCCCGTTGTCAGTGCAACAGTGGAATCCAAACCTTTGTATTCCTCAATAGTAAGGTTCATTTCAATCGTCAGAAGTTCATTCTGTCCGATCTCTGGCTGTGGAATCTGCTCAGGTGGCTGTGCCACAACGAAGAAAGATTTCTCTTCTCCTGGAATTACAGTTTCAAACCACATTCTATTTCCACTAGTAAGAGCCTTATAGGCTGTGATAAGTGCAGTCCATTCATCCACGGTCTCTGATGTGAAGTTGACTGTGACTGCAAAAGATCCACCAGTATCTGCACGACCTTTTACATATCTGGTGATTGCATCTTCTAACGCAGAAGCATCAATCTGTTCCGGTTCAATGTTGATGCCGCCAATGGCATTAATTCTTGTAAGTTGCTTAAAACTTGTAGGTTTTGTTCCGGCGGTTGTCTCTGTACCATATCCGAAAGTAATACCTAAAGTAGAAATTCCGGCTGCTGCCATAATTTATACCTCCTTAAATTTGCATAAAAAAATAGAGCCGAATGGCTCTAATAGTTACAATTTATCATCAGCACCTACGCTTCTTCTGAACCGTGCAGTGCTTCTGTATGTGTCCTGCGAAGTATTATTGAACTCCGGCATGGAAGTAATCTGAAATCGCAGACGTTTGAAAAGACCGGCAACCGTAGCCATGATAGCTTCGGCTTCTTCCTGACTTTTGTTGGTTATCACATCCACCTGGTATGATGCTGTGATTCCATTAACCGAACGTGCTTCAAGGTCTTGTCCAGTCTCTGTAAACGGCATAGCATGAAAGTACACCGTAGGGAATGTAGGGTCTGACAAATCTTTACTTTTGTCTGTCACATAAGCTTTAGGATGGCTCTGTGGTATCTTCATTTTTAAGTACGATGCAATCTTTACTTTGAAATCTGATACCCATTGATATTCATTATTTTCCATTTGATGACCTCCTTAATTCTCGAAGATCTCCTTGAAACAGAATCACATTAGGATCATTATACCCTCTGTAAATTCTAGCCATAATGGATTTTGGGTTTATCCCTAGCAGTTCTCCCCACTCTGTTGCGCATCTTGTTTCTCCATTTTTTGTAATCAAAACATTACTTGTCTTGTTTCTTGCTTGTTCTTTCATGGTTATAAAGGTACAGTTTTCAGGGCAATAATTTTTATGGACATCTATTCTTTCAATAGATAGTTTTGGATTCCATCCATTTTCCAAACACCAGTCAGCAAAAGAATGAAAATCATTCTTCCATTTTTCGCATATGCAAATACCTTTTTCTCCGTATGAATAATATCTTTCAGATTTGGGGTCATAGCATCTTTTTCGCATATTGCTCCAAACTCCGTATAGCTTTTCATAATCTTTTGAATGCATTCCATATGAATTTTTATTTAAGCATCCGCAGGATTTTGCTTTTTTAAGTTGATCGGTTCTTACATATTTTGTTTTCCCACAATCGCACTTTACTTTTACATATTTCCTGTTTTTTTCGTATTTTTCTTCTCCAATGATTACTACTTTTCCAAAACGCTGACCGATATAATAGTTCATAAATCTCTCCTTTTTTCTATAAAAAGAAAAAAGCAGGACTTATTGCTGTCTCACGACATGAGCCTACTTCTCATTAAAAATCTTTTCTGCTTCTGTTTTTACAACACTTAACAATTCCATAGATGTGTTATACATAAATGGTCTGCTGTCCATACCTTCGCACCAATAAACTTTCCCGTCTTTGCCTTTGTAAAACCATCCGTATTGACCGGATTTTAATTGCATGATGTGTGAACCACTTCCGTAATTCCATTGAACACCTTCCGGCAAAGGATATGGATATTCTTTCTTTCCACCCATGCTACCAAGAGTACCAAACTCTACGAAAGCCGCATGGTCTGTACCGGCAACCACCGCCCAAACACCGCCACCCTTTACAGAGCCAACGTATTCCGCATGAATGCTTTGCAAAAGTTCCGATGTAAATATAGCATCAAGGTCAGCAATTTGGACCCTAGCAATCTCTACGCCCTTTTCTGCCAGTGTTTCAGCCAGTAGCCTACATTTATACTCTAAGCTATTTTCATAGTCTCTAAGAGCCTTTACAGCCGCTTGTATGGACTTTTGGTCAAACAGGTTGATATTGATTGTCTTTTCCATATCACTTCACCGTCTTTTGCAACAAAAACAAATCTGCTGTCAGTCCCTCGTCTGCAACGCCTTTGACAACATAGTCCGCAGTCTTGCTGTCCACAAGTCCGTCATCGTCACGACCTACTTCTGACTTCTTCCAGATAACGTCCCCTGCCTTAATCGGCAAATAGCCTTTGTCGGTCACAATCTGACAGTACGAACTGGAATCATCAATACCAAATTCTTTTACCAGTACTTCCGACAGCTTATTACTGATGTTGGCAGAAAAAAGGACGGGTTCAGAATATCCAGTAGTTTCTCTCAAAACCACTGGAATCCTTTCTCCGTCCATCTCGATGTACTTTATTTCTCCGTTTTCGTCCCGGTCATAAATCGTGACTTTTTCTCCCTGCCGTGAGTACTTCATTTTCTGCTTGTTAATGTCAAGCATCTTTCTTCACCTGCTTGTAAATCTGATTTACACCAGTGCTTGCCAAGCCGGAAACAATTCCTACCGCAATCGCATTCAGTACATCATTTGCCGGGAAATCCGGAATAACATACATTCCTACTACTCCGAGAATGCCACCGACAATGCCGACAACAACCGGGATGTAGTTATCCTTAATAACCGGAATCAGCTTCGCTCCAATACCGGCAAGATAACAGATAACCACGATTGCAACACAAGTTCCTACCTGTGAAAAATCCATCATTCCTTACCTCCGTTCTCTTTAATGTTAAGTCTTTCCTCAATTCCATCAAGTCTATGATGCGCAGATGCCATACTGGCTTCAACCTTTGTCAGCTTCTGTTCATGCTCTGCAAGCTCTTTCTTCATCTCTGAACGCTCGCTTTTCATTTCATTGATAGTATCAAGGATGGTGTCCAGTTTCATGTTGATGCGTGTGTTTTCTTTCACACGTTCCTCAATATCCTTTGTGTCTGTTCTTTTGCTATTTTTCAGACCAATGTAGACGGAAAAACCGAGTGATAACACGCTTATAATGATTGCTGTAGATAACTCTATAGTCACATCATATACCGCCTTCCTTGTTTGTTGGCACACCGCCCACCACCCTTAAAGTGTGCCGCCTGCAACCTTATTACTGGAATCAGTAACATGGTCACGCACAATCTTCTTTTAATTACAATACATTTGCAAATGGAAATACGCCAACAAACAGATCCTCACGGTCTCTCCATTTTCTCGACACTCCATTCTCTGAATAGCTTGCCATGAAGTTTTCACCGGCTTGCGATCTGTCATACACGACAAGATTAACCACAACGGACTGAAATTTTTTCATATCCGCAGCAATCTTCTCTTCCGTGTAGCTTTTCGGGTATATTCTCTTTGCTCTGATGTCGGCTTCTGCTTGACTGATAAGTTGTTCCAAAAGAGGATTTTCTTCCAAATGGTCAAACACGACCTCGGAACTTTCAGAATCAATATGAAATTGTTTCAGACGGATTTTTACTTGCTCCAAAGTCGTATATTCTGCCATGTGCTACCTCTTAAAGTTCAAACTTTTCAATCAGAATCTTTTTCAGTTCCGCACCGCTGATTTCTTCCGCACCTGAGACACCGTGTTCTGCGGCTAACTTCTGCAAGTCTGCCGTAGACATACGGTTGATTTCCGTCTTAGTATATGCGGTTTCCTCCGGGATTTCTTCTTTTACTTCGGTGACGGTTTCCTCCGGGATTTCTTCTCCCGGAAGATACCATTTGCCTTTGTATTTGACTTTGTAATCAAATTTCATCAGCATACCTCCGATTAGTAGCACTTAATTACATAGGTGCTATCCATTCTCTCGTAGGAAGGCAGTACGATTTCTGATACTGTAGTCTTGGTTTGTACGGGATCCTCTGTTACGCTGACAGCAACAGCAACACCAGTATTCACAAGTCTTACATCTGTGGCAGGATTACCCATGAGTGTACGCTCTTCGGGAGTAGTGCCGTACCATGTACTACCCAGTGCACCGTTAGGAATAAGGGTCGCAAATCCATCAGGATAAAACTTATGAGCAGTTCCGCTTTCATCCTTGTACTGCTTAGTGTATACAATGATGCTAATGCCAAGTTCGGTAGAGAAAAGTTCCTTTACTCTCGCATCGGTCATAAATACATTTGCGGTTGTATTCTGTGCAAGAACAGCACTCTTGATCTTTTTGTTCTGTTTTAAGTAGTTCATGGTCTTCTTAGAGACAATCATGATGGAAGGTCTCTCGCCAGTAGCTTCTTCTACGGCATCAATGGCTACGGAAACATCATCCATAGGATCAGAGTTCTCGGTATCAGACCACTTATCGGTCGTAGTTGTAAGTTCTGCAAAGTTGTTGGCTTTGTAGGTTCCGTTAGGGTCATAGTTATAAGCGTAGGTTACACCGTCAGCCTGAATGGAAATCTTAGGAGATCCGTCACTGGGTGCAAGCAGCTGCATAATCATACGTTCAGGAACTACATCAGCACCTTCCACAAGAGTATTTGCATCATCAAAAATTCTGCTTAATACTTCTGCTGCGTAAGGGTCTGTGCTGTCCTTAATACGCATGATTTCCTGTTCGTCCTGTTCTTTGATAATCATAGATTCACGGAAGAATGCCATTTCTGTCTCTTGCATCTTGAATCCTTCACGGCTTCTGATAGTGGAAACTGCATCAAAATTAGATGCTTTCAGGGTAACAGGAAGTCCATTAGAAGTCTTAATCCACTTCAAATCCAGTCCCATTTTCTTCTTGGCGGGGAATAAGCCGGAACCAAGATATGCAATTTTATTACTTGCAACTTCTGTATGCACAAGTGCGATTGCTTTCGCATTGTAGGCATCTCTAATGTTCATTATTTCCTCACTTTCTACCGCTATCTTTCAGCGGTCAGCGGCTACATCTGTCTGTAGTCGGTTTCAGTTATTCAAATACAATCAGTGATAATCCTGTCTTTACACCATCGGCAATGGTAATACCTGCATTTGCGTTAGCATTTGCTTCATTTACACAGGCAAAAGCCTTAATGATAGTTCCGTTGGGGTTGCTATCGTAAACATCGTTAAGCAAAATACCTACTGCTGCATCATCGGTGCTTCCGCCATTTACTTTCTTTCCTGTCGCACTAATAGGATTACCAGCCTTGCACACACCATTAGTGAAAGCATTTGCATCCAGTTTAATAGGAACAAATAATTCACCGCCCAGCTTTCTCTTAAGAATTTCTAACTGGGTAGTTACACTTGTTTCAGAGAATTTCATTTTGTGTACCTCCTTATAAGTACTGGCTAACTACAGCTTCGGCTTCTTTGTTTGTTCCAGCTAAAGTCTTGCCAATCTTTTCAGCCGCTTTTTCGGCTTCTGTTTTTTTGTCATCTTTTCCACCGCCAGCAATTCCACCTCCAGGATTAGTAGATCCGTTTGCAATCTCCTGCTCCTTGGCTTGTGCCGCAGCAGTCTCTTTATCAGAGATAATTTTTCCGAGAACATCAAAATCAAAACTGCCGTCATCCTTTACAACCTGTGCCGCCTGTTCTGATGTGATTTTGAATTTGTCAGCCGCACTTGTACGCTGAGTTGCTAAAGTCTGTGCTTTTTCCAACTCTGCGATACGATTATTTGCTTCCTCTAACTGCTTCGCTGCCTTTTCCTGTTCGGAAAGATTTTGGTCTTTCATGGCATTAAACTCTTTTTCAATGCCCTGTAACCGTTCCAGTTCAGCATTGTTTTTGGTTGCCTTGGCATTTGCTGTCTGAACATCTTTGCCGTTTTCGGCAATAACCTTTTCAATCTGTTCATCAGTTAATCCCATTGCCGCTAAATCTTCTCTCTTCATAAATTACCTCCGTTATGTCCTACGTTTTTTTACGGTGCAACGACACCGAGTGACATTGCCGATTTGTACGCTCACGGCTTTGCGAATTTTTATAAAATAAAAACAGCTACCTATTTCTAGGCAACTGTCTTATTTTGCATTTGTTTTACAATTTCCTGTGCTTTTGCCATCTGCTCTTCCATGTTGATAATGTCAGCAGTTTTCCACAGAGCATCAAGGTAAGGTTTGGAAAGGTTGAAAGTCTTTTCACAATCTCCCCAAAGTCCAACTGTTTTGATTGCAATAAGCGGATGAATACCACACTGCAGAAGTTGCAGTAATGTCTGCGACTTGGTATACATATTATCTTGTGGACTGTGGTTGATCTGCACATCAAAATCTCTAAGAGTGATTTTCAGATCCTCTTTCTTAATGCGGATAACATTCAGCGCAACCTTGGCCAGTCTCTTCTCTGCTGTCTTAACAACCGGATCCTTAAGCCTTGCTCTTGATTTTGAAAAATCCCATCCGTTTCTCAGCTCAACCGCACCCTGCGTATCACCGCCAGTGTTTCCTTGCTTGTTCGGTATTCCCAAAATTGAAAGTGCGCTGTCTGTTAAATCATCCTTGGAAACCTGTGTCTGCGTTTGGTCAAGTTCCTGTGACATCACATCAACATCAGACTTGTTATCCTTGTTAATGGACTTTACAACCAATGCATGGTTCATTTTCATTTTTTTGAACTGTTCTTCGTCAACTTCACAGTTTACAAATTTGTACCATGCCTGGATAAACTGCTCTATACCATCCATTCTGTTTGACTGTGTATTATTGATTGCATCCAACAGATCTATAACAAGTTCAATATCAGACAACCGCTCATGGTTGTTCGGAAATTCTACAATCGGAATACCACCAAATCCGTGAAGTTTCCATGTATCAGGAACAACCGCACTGTTTTTTATCTTACATTCATAGGATTCCGTGTAGCATAGTTTGTACCACTCGCCGTTTTCATCTTTTAATTCCTGTACCGCCAAAATCGGTTCTTCAGAACTGCGGTTGTAAATGACAAACGTGTTCAGAGGATTAGGTGCAACCACACGGATAGGCACATCTCCATTCACAATCTGAATAGCTTTGAATGATGTTCCGGTTGCCGACTGCCACTCACCAGCTTTTATGTCTTTCTCATGCTTATTTGCATCTGCTAAGTAATCGTTAAGTTCATCTACTGCCTTATTTACAGCTTTATCATCTTTTCTGCTGACAAACTGAATAGGCTCTCCGTAAGTCTGACCAACCTTGAACTGTACCCACTCATAAGCATGATTCTCAACGATTTTGTTTGTTATATCCTCATTTGACAGCTTTGTTCTGTATAGTACCGGTTGATCTCCTTTGTAGTACTCCCACAAGTACTTGATAACCGACTTATTGTAATTAAAAACACCGATGAAATCACCAACAACCTTTACAATGTTGTCTTTGGTTATCTGCTCCACATCCGTATATGCAATTTTTCTACCGTGACAACCCTTTACAAGGTCTTGAAATTTCATAGTGTTCATATTTTCACCTACATAAATGTCATTCCGCTGCTTTGGTCTCTTTTTGGAAGTTTCTTGATCTCACGTTCTCCGGTCTCCGTATGGTAAACAACCATTTTATTGCAATTCCGGCACTTATATGTCTTGTCGATGTGTGATTTTGAACTGCATTCACCGACCAACCTTCCGCATCCCGGACAGTACACTCTAATTTTTTGGTTAAAAATCATAAATACCTCTTTTCTGCGCACAAAAATACCGCCCTTGCTGATAAGAGCGGTACTTCTGGAGTCTTCACATGATCTGAGGAGGAAATGAAAAATATCTTGGAATCTTTCTGCATCTTAATAGTATCACGGAAAAATCGGACATATCGGACAAGTTTATATGGAACTATACGATTTCGTATGTTTTTTCAAATATGTCAGGCTTACATGGATAAAGTTCTCCATTTACACCTTTGATAATATAATCACCAATGTTTGCTTTCATATCTCCTTCCAAAGTTTTAATGAAACATTCATCTTCATTATTAAAATAAATATTTCCGTCATCATAAGCAGATATTCCCCATTCTGGTACACCTCTACAATTTGCTCCAATCTTCATAAAATCTTCGCAATATTCAAATGCTTCAATTACAACAGGTTTCTTTCTATATTTTGCCATTTTTATACCTCCGTATTATTTTAATTTGCCATATATCGGTCAAATGCTTTTCTTACGCTATCCTCTGTGTTTCCACCACCGATTCTATCAGCAACCTTGTTCCATGATAATTTTTCAATAAATCGTAAATTGATGATCCGTCTTATACGACTGTCCTGAACGCTTGCAATAAATTCCTCGACTTCATTATTTTTTTGCAGTAAATCGTCCTCTAAAAGCTGTAAAGTGGCTTTTCTTGAATAAAGTAACGTTCGTTTTCTGCTGTACTCTGGATAAGGAAATCCTTCAATACGAAAATGTTCAGTGCCGCCGCATCCACCTGATACGCTGTCAACAACATTCCCATCCGATTCAATTTTTCTGATATCCGATTCAAGTTTTTTAATCTTCTGCTGTACTTCTTTGATTTCTTCCTGTAAATCTATGTATTGAGATAAAACCTCTTTAGTCACCATAATCAATACCTCCGTCCGAAAGAGAATGGGTTTTGAATTGCTTCTGCTCTTGCCATTCTTTTATTTCCGTAAATCATGTCACATAGTTGTGCCGTAGAATCTATCCCGTCATCATGCTTCATTTTCCCTTCAAAAGTAGCAGACAAAATATTTTGAAAATACTTTCTGTACTCTTTTGTTTGATATTTCATGTCCACAAAATGAAGTTTTCGTATGTCTGGAGCATGATTTTTGATTCTATCCATTTTTGCAGTCTGATTGTCTGCCGGATCATGACTTGTGTTAATAGGATATCCGTCTTTTTCCCATATCTTTTCACAATCTGTACGGTATGCTGATGTTGTCTTTGTTTCCTCAAAATGGACTTCTGCTGTCTTATTATTAAATTTATCTAAATGTCTTTCCATTCGTGAAGTAACTTCCGGTATGGTAATTTCCTTATCACCGTCATTGTAGACAACATCAGTGATATAATGTTCTCCGTCAATCTCATAGCAGATAGGCATTGATACAAAATCACCGCCACCATAAGCAGGGTCATTAGCTGCAAATATCCTATCAGGTCTTATTCCTTCAAGTTCTGCCGGATTAAAGAAATTCATCATATCGACATTGAACATCTGACCTTTTCTTTCAATAGGCTCCTGTTGATACTGTGCAAACCATGATGCCATATCGTCATTGTTCTCAAAAGATGCCATACGTCTTTTGTAATCAAGAGTTGTATATCCCAAATGATACGGATAATCAAAATTGCTATCTCCGTTTTCATTTAGTGCAGGAATAATAACCTCTCTGTGCCGTATGCCTTTGTATTCAGGATCATTTTGTAATAGGTCTAACCGTCTACCTTGAACGTCCTTTTTCGCCCAACGTGTTCCTATCCCCAACAATTTAGCCTTTCCAGGCTTAATTCTCGGCATAAAGTTGTTGTCGAATTTTCCCCATACAGTATTTTGCCTATCTTCACTCAATGCTTCATCAATACCGCTGAATAAGTCATCATAAACTCCAAGCCCGTCACAGTCACAAGCACCATTCAATGTTCCGTAAATGCTTCGCATGGTAAATGTTGGGTATGTCTTTTTACGGATAAGGTCTACTGTCAAATCTTTTCCATCAGTGACTAACTTTTTCTCAACTATGTTTGGATATATTTCAGCATATGTGTATGTCGGGTCTGTAATCATTTCTATGATGCCGTCATAGTAACCACCAGTAATTTTGTCCGAATATGCCGAATACAGATTAGACCGTTCCGTTCTGTTAGAGCCGAACCACAGATTACCCATTTTTACTATTTGTGTCTTACCGATTCGTCCGGGACAAAACACCATTCCTTCATCAAGCACATCATCGTACAAATCTTGAATAAGCTGTGCTACCTGCCGTAATGGATTTATTCTCGGCTGATAAAATCTCTCTTCTACCGGTCTGTTCTTTTCCATGTATAGCATGAAGCTTTCAAATCGGTAATGTGCTTCAATCAGAAGCGTTTTGTAATAGTCATCAACAAGGCTGTATTTTTCTTCATGTTGTTGGCTGTATTTTTCAAGGTCAAGTATTCTACCTCCTGTCCTATCCATGCAGAAACGCTCTATAATGCCTTTAGAACGGTTTGTTATCTGTAAGCCATAAGTTATATCCTTTTCACCGTTTATAGCCACTCTACAGGCTTCTATGTACGCATCAATGACCTGTTCATCAATTCCCTTGCGTTGTATGTAATTGTCATAGCTGTTTACTGCCGATATAAGGCTCTGACTTGCCAATATAAAAGAGCCTCCTTCCCTAAAATTTTGGAAATTTGGCTCTCTGCGTAGGCACTCTACGACTGGTGCTCTTGAAAATATTCTATTTGCTATGCTAAGCAGTCCAAAACACAACATAACACATATGGTTTGTGTCAAATGTTATACTGATAATTTGTTCTGCGCTCTTTAATTCTTCCCAATCCTGGTCATTTTGCAGAATGGCTTGATTTATATCATTAAGTTTTTTTGCAATATTGCCATTTCACCAACTTTGCTTGATTCATAAATTATTTCACCCCGATTCTATTAATTTTCCCACATTTCGGGCATTTGATTTCAGCCTGTCCGTTAAATTTGCCTAAAAGGCGGTTGCACTTGCTGCAACGTGCATCTGTCAAATAATGCTGACGTTTCCACTCTTCAATCAATTGATATATAAAATCTCTTCCAACGTTTCTTGGTGGAATGTGACACAATGGTAAGTTTCTTTTCTCACATTCCTCGTATTCTCGAATTGACTGTTTTTGAAATTCAGATAACGGAAATGGTGCAATCTTCTCTGCAAACTCAACCAAAGACATTTCACTATCCTGCTTAATTTCTCGCTGAGATGCGTCATATTCCAACTGTTCAGTTAATTCATCTGTTATTGATTCCATTAATTCTGCCATGCTCATTCTTCAATACTCCTATCAAATCATGCATTTGAATCAGTAGTTTTTAAATATTCAACGAACTGTGCCCAAGCCTGTTCGCATGTTAAATCGCCAACAGGATTTTGAACATAGTATTCTTGGAAATATTCCCGGGCCTTTTCTTTTTCATCTTCGGAATATGAATCCCATTTAGAAACTCCTGATTTCTTTTTGAAAAATTCGCACTCATGTTCACTGTCAGCAAATCCAGCACCAGGAATCCATTTTTCCGGATGGTTGCACATTTCAGCCATCCCTACAACTTCGTTTCTATCAAATCCAAGGTAAGCACAATCATGACACGTCATTCCTCCACCAGCTTTCTGCCGCACATGGGGCAAAACTCAATTTTAAAATATCCCATAGTTGCTGCATTTGCAAAAATAACAATACCAGGTTTATTGTCTCTGACATTTTTCAAAATCTGTGCTTCTGTCAAATTTGTTTCATTCGCACATTTATAAATTTTAATGTCTGCTCCGCAGATTGTATTTTCGTCATGCCAGTTTTCACAAAATTTACACATGCTTATTTTTCAACCTCTCCATTAACCGTTCACATTTATCAAGATTTTCGCAAGTAATGTTGTTTAAGTATTTTTCGCTTTTGTCAGACACTGTTGTTATATTCATTTGTATCAGTTTCGGTTCAAAATCTTTACAATACTGACAACAATCTTGAAGAATAAGGTGAAATCCATTCATGTAAAATTCCTCCGTAACCCATGCAGACGGAATCGAACCGCCGACACACATCCTATGCGGATGCCGCTCTACCACTGAAACTATACATGGGAATCGCACCGTAAAACCTTTTATGGCTTGCGCTTGCCATAACCAAATGTGCACCGCCTACTTGTCACTGACTATCCACACAATCTCACAGTCTTGTCTGTTCTCTACTTCATAGGCTTGGTTTTCGCTAAACATATGTGGCTTACGTTTTAGCTAAGGAATAGTTGCCGTGGGAGTTGAACCCACCCGACCCAAACAAGGTACGACTACTTTTGAATCTGCAAATTCTACTCGCAGAAGTGTTTTTCGTTGACCGATAATGAGCAACTACTATCCATACATCTCCCATCGACCTGAACTATTGCAGTAGTACCAGACTAAGTGGAGATAAAGATAAACGCCGTACACAGGATTTGAACCTGCAAGCCTTTTACAGCCAACGGTTTTCAAGACCGCTCCCTCACCACCCGGACATACGGCAAATATAGCAGTGTAGTGGAACTGCTATATCCGAAATTGCTTTTGCCACTACTTTGTACAATCTCATGCGGACTTTCTATACCGCTTACGGCAAACCTTTTCCCAGGTTGATTGTCGTAAGTTTAGCGCAGATACAAGGACTCGAACCTTGACAGCATTTCTGCTGGATAGCTTAGCAAGCTACTGTGTTACCATTACACCATATCTGCGTATCGGTGGTTTTTTACTTGGTTATCACCACCCAAGGATCTTTTAGTCAGCCGCAAGCGGCTCTATCAAGTTCCCATGAGATAAAACATTAACCGGTGTATTTATCCCCTATGCTTCTGTAATAAGCATACTCGGAGTGTACTTGCAACAACACCTATTGGGATGATGGGACTCGAACCCATACCCCACGGCTTAGAAGCCCGTTGCTCTCTCCATTTGCGCTACATCCCAATGTGCGTTTCCATAAGCTGTATGCCTACATTTAAGGCGCTGACACAGCGCAACACTTATGGCTATTTTTATTTTCGCAGGGCATCCGCCAGTTACCTGCTAGTCGGTTGCGATCCGACATCGTGGGGAAAGAAGGAGTCGAACCTTCGGTGTTTCTAATGTCACGGTTTTACAGACCGCTGCAATCGCCACTATGCATATTTCCCCAAAACCTGTGCCGTATAACCACAGATGAACTTCTGGCATATCTATCTGCTAACTACCGACTATTTCAATCACGGTATCGTCTTATCACCGCAGATAAAGTTTTCTCCGCTATATAGTTGCAAGGCTTCAAGCGGTTACGTGGAAAACCCTCACGAGCCTTGCGACGGCTCTTAACAGCATTCCGCTATGAGGTGAAAGGAGTATTCCATGTAGGTGGAATATTCGCAGATGGCAAAGACCGAAAGAAGAAAACATCTGCGAAACAGGACTACCAGGATTCGGACCTGGGATGCAGCAGTCAAAGTGCTGTGCCTTACCGCTTGGCGATAACCCCAAACTCCGGGAGAGAGACCATCTGCTCCCGGATTATTTTCGTGAACCACTTTATTCAAAATTGTCACGCCTGCGCATGGTACTTTTTTAAATAGGGGAAATATTTGTCATTTCCCACACGCAGGCTCCATACACTTATCGTGTCTTGACTTCAACGGTTCGTAGGCATTCCCCAGCCGTAAACGAGCCGCAAGCTGTTTAGGTTTTATGAATTTCACCCACTCTGTTCTCCAAAATGGGATAATTCGCATAATCTCCGGTAACCACATAGTTTTTGTAGCTATACCCACATAAAAGTTATTCCAAATGCAAGAAACATTGCAGTTGCAAAGAAGAATACTCCGTCTGATGCCGTTTTCTGCTTTGGAGCATATAATGCACTTGCTATTGCGAAAAACGCCATTACTGCAGTTGTCATAATTTTCAAAATTATGAATAAAATCATGTTAACTCTACCTCCCACACAAAGTAATTTGCAATCAGCAATATCAATCCGAACGCAATGCCAAGCACTCTTGAAATCGTATCTGCACTAGAATCCCGTGCAATCTGAAAACAACTTCCGCAAATAGTAAGTAATGCTGTTGAAGAACATACTTTTAAGAATTTCCTGATTATGTTTTTCATTTTTTCTTCGTCCTTCCTTCAATTTCATCGATCATTGCCATTACCAGTGCTTTAGCAAACTGGCTATTGTTATGTATTTTAATCAGCAAATTGCCCTGCCGGATAAGATACGACCAGTCATCATCCGTTTTCGGATTAGCACACTCTTTATGTATTTTCCAAACCTCTGTGTAGATCTCTTTAATCTCCGGTGGCAATTCACATTTCTCCTTAACTGGCAAATCTTCTTTAGGCTCTTTATCAAGTCTGCTCTTTTGGTGCTTCATCTGACAGCTAACCATTTCTGTAACGTTCTCACGGTCTCTCTTGATTCCGTGACCTTGCAGAAACAACTCACATTGCAGGACTTCACCGCATTTTGAACATTCGTCTTTTATCTCTTTCCCAAATATCTGCATACACTTAATCTCTACCAGTGACTACCGCTCTTAAAAATACTCCGATGATGAACAGGATATACACCCATGCAGGAGCATGTAATTGAAACAGTATCCATGCTAAAACTATGTAAATGAAAATCATGTGGTACACCTCCTAAGGGTCTTTTTTATTTTTGAGGAAATTTGAGGGACTAAGTAGGGGCTGTTCGCTGGTCCTGTCAGACCCCCTCCCCCTGTGTGCTATGTTTCTTTTCAACTATGCGTTAAACTAATCTTTCACGCAATCTTTATTGACACGTCTTTAACTATCACGTATTTACGCACGTTTCCGCTGTTGTTGCTACTCATTTGCATCTATGTTGCTATCGTCATACGCTCCGGAATCGGTCAACATTGATATATTTTGTCCATTTGCACCGCCTAACTGTGGCAGATCCGAAGCAGTTAACGCTTGCTTGTGGTTCTGCTGCTCTCTCGATACGCCGGGAAGGTTCCACCCGTAATGCCTATTCAGAATTGCCAGGATTCCAACAGGGTTACGCTTTGCCGTAGCTAACTTTGCGCTTAGAGACTCTTCGCGAAAATCCGCTATCTTTTTGCCGATGTCAGAACTTAATGGACTTGATTTAGTACCCTCATCTCTCCATGTAGCTATTGTATATCTATCTATCCCAGTCAATAAACTAAACCCTATTGCAGATACTTCTTTGTCATACATCATACACATATATATATAATAATCACATATACGATTAATTAACTTATAGTTATAAGCGTTATAATTACTATAACCACCTAAAAACCCGTCTATATTGTGCATCTCTTTAGATTTAAGACAATCCGGATCATTAAAAGCATGTCGTTTGATATACATAAGAGCAGCATTCCAAACGCTTTGAGACTCTTGTCTTATATCCTCTATTTTCTGATCCTTGCAGAACTGGGAAAGATATAACTCCATGTCATTCTCATATACCTGGGATGTTTCTGTATTTTCAACTTTTTCCATTTCTGCACCTCCTGAAAATCTGCAATAAAAAAAATCACTACACATCACTTAATAAACCCATGTTTTTTTAATCTCCTCCACAGATCAGGCAAAACATAAATTTACAAAAGTGATCAGCTAGTGACTTCTGATCGGTTCCGGTCTGTCGGCTCCGGTGGTCTTGGTTACAATCTGGGCGGCTGCATATCCAGAGGGGGTTGGATTTGCACCGCTGTCACTCGCACCGTATTAACGTCGGCTCCCTAACTGCTTTTATCATACCATAAGTGCTATTTATAAATCCACAACAACCTTTTACACGTTTGACAATTTGTTACGGTGGTATGTCTGCCGGTGATCCTGAGCATATAAAAATCATGTGCTTAAAAAATATCATCCGTGTAAATTTGACAAATGGGATTTTTCAGCAGGTAGGTAAGATGTTTTTGCAGATGGGGACATGGTGGCAGCCGGTCGGCTCTAGTATTTATATATACTTGGTTATACAATGTCTTTCTGCTCTTATTTATTTTTATTTTATTTAATCTCTTTTTATTTACTCTAATCTTATTTAATCTGCGTCTACAAAATGTCTACAATTTGTCTACAAAATTTATCACGTTAAAATATCACAGTGAAAATAGATCAAGAAAAGCAGGCTGTTACACCTGCTTATAGATTACGATATTTTGATTTTAATATGTTTATAAAATCATCTGTTAATAGTCCGGATTCTTTTGCTTTTTGTGCCTCCTCTCTTGCCGATTTTGCAACATTTATATTTGATGTGGTCACAATTTTAATTTGTCTATGATTAACAGATACGCAAGCAATCCATTTATTTTTTACAGTGTCCCAATTAACACCAGGGATGCCGCTATTTTTATGTATTCCGGTTGCTTGCTTTTTATCGTTGTATAATTTTTTTGATTTTTTTACTTTTACTTGATTATTTTTATTCCAATCTAAAGATTGTTGATTATCAATTATTTTTAAATGTTTTTTTGCACATTTCTTACAAAATCTTTGTAAGCCGCTGCATTTAATTATATCACATCCGCAAGACTCACACTGTATAACAGATCCGAGCGGAATTATAGAGCCGTGTTTGATGCACTCTTTATATCTTTTGCTTTGCTCTTTTTTTCGTTCCTGTCTGCATTCAGGGCAGTAAAACGCCCTCGGTCCACCTAAAAAGCTTGTTCCGCACGTTCTGCAAATCCTCGATAGTACATTATCTTTCATTTTTTTACTCCAACGCAAAAAGCGGAGCCTTTGCGCTCCGCTGAATATTTAATAACAAGGGTTTTCTTTTGCCAGCTCCCAAACCTCATTAAATTTTTGCTCGTGACGTTTTGCGTACTCGTCAAAAAACTGTTGATCTGTGCACGGTGCAAGATCTCCGTGTATCTCCTCTCGTAAATCGTCATCCATCATGGATACTGCCAAATCATAATCAATATTTATTCCGTACTCATTAACCACTGTTTTTCTCATGCTCTCCACCTTTTAACCTTTCTTTTTTAACAATATTCCCGGTTGTTTTTCCATCTGTCCTGTATGCGCTGGAATTGTCTTTGCTCCCGTTCCAGTTTCTGCCGTCTTATCTCTTTGTGATATTCTGGATCCCATTTTCGTAGGATCGCCGCCCTGGTCAATATTTGCATAATCAAAACTCTGTCCGCAAATTTCTGCCGATCTGCTATCAACTGTGCTGCATCCGTGTATTTTTCCAGATCCGGAAGAATCTTTTCTTTCAGTTCCTCGAACGCTTGCACTTCGAATTTATCCGGGTTGTGTTGTTTGTCTATGTAAGTACGGAAAAACTCACGGCAACTAGAGATTATGCGGTAAGCTTTTTTCTGGTCTTGTGCTGTTCCTGTCATGTCGTTCGCTCCTTTCGTTTGTTTGTATCTTAATTATATATCATGTTATATAGCATGTCAATAGGTTATTGCAATTATTTATTGATATTTTTCAAAAATTCCTCAGCGTCTACAACTTGCGGTTGTTTTGATGCTTTCCGTTCTGCTCTCCTCTGCTCCTGGAGCTGGTGCAATCTTTCGTTTGCTTGCATCAGTGCGACTTTTTCGGATACCTCTGTACGCTCCTTATTTGCCTTTTCTGCGGTCTTTTCCAGCTCTTGCGGTAAATTTTCTGCTTGGGTCTCCAAAGCGTCTAAATAAGCCAATACAGCCGATACAGCTATATCATTTATATTTATGTCTGATTCTGCTGCTCTGTCCTTTGTGCCTTTTGGTAATCTGATTTGTACAAGATCAAATTTACTGCGGTAATTGTTAATTGCTTTGCGCGTGTAATCTGCTGTCCTTGCCATCTGTAAAACCTCCTTTAATAAATTGTTTTATCATATTATATAACACTTTATATATAAATGCAATATAATTGTATATATATCATATTATATAATTTTTATATAAACTTTTATATAAAATGTATTGACACATGATATATAACATGATATAGTTATCTCAACAAATAAAAAAGCCGGTGACACCTACCAAGCGAACACCGGCACCCAAAAAGAAAGGCACCCAAATTATAACACGGGTGAAAAGGTAAAAGCAATATGAGAAAGAATGAATTATTAGAAGCAATCAACAACAGCAAGGCAAGAAGCGCATGGAATAAAGGTGTAAAGATCTATGCTTATGAGCTTGTAGAAGCTCTAGAAGTTGAAGAGATTCCGCAGGACAAAACATAGTTAAAAAGCCTTTTACTGAATGGCGCCGCTGACTGGAAACAGTACAGTTGGGGCGGCTGCTCTCTGATTTATGATTGTGACATTGCCGAACGTCTCTGTTGCCCATCTGAGTTAAAAAAGGTTTGCGGCGGCGAGAACAAACCAAACAGATCCGAGGATTGGTTAGACACACAGGCAAGAGCATTAAGCCATTCTTTTGATATAATTTATCATATTGTTAAATTTAGCAAGTAAGACAGGCTTACAACCGGGATCAAGTCCCGGTCTTGCTTTTACCCGGATTACCGGGAAAAATTGAAAATATGGAGGAACGAGAAAATGAAAATTATAGAAATTTCGGCAATGCCTGACGGTACGGAAATACAACTAGAGGATTGGCACGACAAAAACACAAAAGATTATAATGATTTATACGGTTATGTAATAGGTGTATATCCAGTTGCTAAAAATTCCGGTCGTTTGGGTTGGGTAAAATCTGGAGAAAGGTTTAGAATATCAATCAGTTATAATAAATTTGCAAATTATACTGATGAAATGGTGTTGAATGATTTTGAAGCGTTAAAAAATGGAGAAAAAACATTATCAGATTTAAAAGATCATTTTTTTAATAACTTTAAAGATCAATTTTATTTAGGAATTATAGATTTTGAACCTTGACAGCCATTGCAGAGGATGCCAGCCGGATCACTACCGGCGGCGGTTTTATGGGTTGAATTTACCCCAAAAATTAAAAATAGGAGGTTGCCAGGATGAAAGAAAAGAACCTTGAAAGACTTTACAAGCTGTTAGAACGTGCAGAGCGTGATCACGACACGGAGACAGCCGCCGCCCTGCGGTGGGCAATTTTTGAACTGGAAAACAGATAAAAGGCGGCTTGCAACCGTCTTTTTGCCGTGTTCTGGGTGATCTGCTACCGCTTGCGGTGGTCTATTTGTGTTACTCTTCCACCGGATCCGGTCAGATCCTGCGCCCAGATATATTGACGGCTTGCGCTGTCTTGGTGTACAATCAAATATTACAAGGGGATTATACAAAATGCGAAAATTGGGAATCGGTCATGTATATGATATCATGGAGAGCGTAGCGGATGCCGGGGAACGGTTGGAAACCGTTATAAGGGTGGAGAGTGCCGCCGGTGGTCTGTCTCCGGAATCTGCGGAGCTGTTGCGGTCTGCTTATGATTCCATGCTTTCGGCAGTCGGAGACCTTGCGAAAGCTGCGACACGGTGACCGGGTGACAAGTCCAGGACTAGCACCGCAGAAGTGCGCAGATGTTACACACCTTGAACCGGTCTGAAAAAATCTGCGAAAAAACTCTGAAAACGGATTTTTCAGCTTAAAAAGTGCTACCCCGGGGGGATTGAAAATTTTTAGCACGAAAATTGTAGAAAAATTTTTCTTTCAAAAACCTCTGAAAACGAGATTTTCGGTTGAAAATGCAGACCTACGGGGGTATCAAAACGGTTGACCAAAAATTTTTTACGAAAAAAGTCTCAAAAAATGAGATTTTTAATAAAACCTATAGGGGGAAATATTATGAATTGCTACAAATGTGGTAAAGAAATGAGAGTTGTTCCAGAACAGGTGGCTACGGATGAAAAAGGATTGCCGGTATATCACAGAATAGGTTATTGTGATGCTTGTATGTCTAAATTTGACATTGATATTGTGGAAAAACAAAATCAGAAAAAGAAAAAGCAAAGCACATTAAGCATACTATCTGTTGTGTTCACTCTTATTGGTCTTACAATTCCAGTAGCAATTATTTTAGCCATTATTGACATTGTTAAAGGTGATAAAAATAATAAAAATCACAGCGGTTCATGGTTTTCAATTATTTTTTCTGTAATTGTAATTTTTGTTTTTTTAGGTGGTCAAAATGAGGAAAACCAAAATGTTTCAAATAATGTAAGTATAGAGTCTGTAATAGAAACAGAAAGTCAAACTATTGAATTACCAGATGAATCAGTTGAAAACTATCCTACTTATCAAAGAGAAAATACAAATCAAGAAATAGATTCTAAAACAGATCCTACGGTTGTGCAATCAGAAAGTAATGTAATGGAAAATGAAAATTATGGAGAATATGAGGAGGAAAATGTTTTATCAGAAGAGGAATATAAGGAATCATGTGTCGAATTATTCTATGATGATATATTTTTTTCCAAAGATGATTTAGAGGGAAAAGATGTAAAACTAAATCTTTTTGTGTCAGAACTTTATGAATTAAGAGCAAAAGATATGTATTATGATTATATTCAAGAAATGTTTGGAGAATACAATTTACAAAGGAATTTCTTAAAATGCTGTGTTTTGAGAGAAGGTACTGAAAGCTATATGGGAGAGCAAATCAATGTACTATTTTCTAATGATTATGAATTAAACGCAACAGATTATTCCGGTGGTGAAAAAATAACTGTTTATGGGAAAATAATAGGATACAGCACAAATTCATGGAGAGGTTACAACAAATGTGAATTTATGCCATTATATATAGAGTAATTTTAAGGGCATCCGAAAGGGTGCTCTTATTTTTAAACAAACAAAAAAGAATGTCCTCCACGACAAGGACACTCTTCTTTTTAAAATACATGTCTGATGCGCTTTTACTGAAAAGTATTGCTACTTCTCAGCTGGTATAAATTATAATCTAGACACCTACATTGTAGCATTTAAGAAAAATTTACGCAAGCATTCTTATGTAATTTTTGATAATTTCATCAGCCACAGCAAACACTTCTCTTCCGTAGGTAGCCAAAAAGTCGGCAACAATCTCTTCCGTCTGAATATCCATAGTCAAATTGTAGGATAGGCAGAACGCATGGCACAATTCATGGCACAGCACACGATCATAGAAATTACCGTGAATCATATTTGATATGTAAATATCTCTTGTGTTTCTATCAGTCATGCCAAACGTATATGTACCGTCAGAACGCATCAGCATAGGACTGTGACTGCGTACACGGCTTAAATTCCACTCTATTCCATTTATCGTGAACAACTTACCACCTCCAACATAAAAGGGGCTAAATAAGCCCCTTAAGTGTTTTAACCGATTTTTGTTACCAGTGCAGACAGCTTGTTTCGCAGTACCGTCTTTTCTTCCGGTGTTGCATCGTTGATGATCTCCGTCATGTCGT
>UMAW01070216.1_pt1 | contig 57262 bp, 42 predicted proteins | sample 1963801 | NCBI WGS metagenome assembly UMAW01 (sample SAMEA4835925, study PRJEB28245) | human gut metagenome | biome: gut microbiome; material: fecal sample | place: Denmark | collected 2008 | reverse complement strand
GCAACTCGGAAAGCAATCTGTATGAAGTTTTGAAGGTATGTTACAAAACAAACCTATTGTGACGTACCTGTACGTCATTTTAGCATATAGGGGTGTAGTTCATCGGTAGAATAAGAGTCTCCAAAACTCCAGAGGAGGGTTCGATTCCTTCCACCCCTGTTCTTAAACAGAAAGTATATTTTATACTTTCTGTTTTTATTGTGTCAAGTATTCGTAAGAAGCTACCGGCAGACTTAGCATGAATTCACAAACAGCTATTAGCAGTAAATTTTGTATAAAAAAGAAAAGTGGTATAAAATAGACAAAGAGTGTTAAAATCTAAGAGAAAGTAATGAAAGAGAAGTTTTATAAAGGGCAGTCTACTGACATAGAAGAAAATATGTGATGAATGAAAACAGGATTGTGAGGAAGGGAGCTGTAAGAGAAATGAACAGGTATTGGTTGCATGCGGCATCAGGAGAACTTTCTTTAGCAAGGGATAATGGGAAAAATATAGAAAAGGAATCAGAACCGCAGATAATACTATTAAATATGGAAGAATTTCAGCAATTAGAAGGAAATTATCCGCATCGAAAGAATCTGATTAGCAGCATGCGTTTTATCCGCTATAGCAAGGTAGAGGCATTTCATGAATGTGTACAGGGGATTATACATGTACCAAAACAGGGAAGTAAAAAGGAAAAAGAGTTTTCCTTTGGCTTTTATCTCTTTGAAAATAAACTATTTTTAATAGAAGAAGATGAGGAATTACAGGAAATATTGGCAAAGGTCAAAAATGATATGTTTGATGGCTGCACACTTCATATGGTGTTGCTCTTTATTTGTAATGCATTAATTGACAATGATATTCTTTATCTGCAAAAGATAGAGGAAAATTTGGAGAAGGTAGAGGATGTTGTAATTAAGAGGATACCGGAGCATTTTAATGAAGTAATTATGCGTTATCGGAAGCAGCTTTCAGAGAGCCGGGCATATTATGAACAGTTGATGAATATGGGAGATTTCATGCAGATGTATATGAACCGGGAGTCTTTAGTAGAAGAGGAACAGGGCTGGGAACGCTATATGAATCGTGTGGAGCGGCTGCATAATTACGTAGAGACAATCCGCGAGTATTTACAGCAAATCCGTGAAATGTATCAGACGCAGATTGATATTCACCAGAACCGGATTATGAGTATTCTGACCATTGTAACAACTCTCTTTTTGCCATTGACACTAATTACAGGCTGGTATGGAATGAATTTTCCGGGAATGCCGGAATTTCAATGGAAATATGGTTATCTGGCAGTAATCGGAGTGTCCGTTCTTCTTATTATTATAGAGATAGTATATTTCAAGAAAAAGCGGATCTGGATATCTTCGAAAGACGTAATATAATGAGCGCAAGCGAGTCAACATACTTGCATGATTGACAATCGGCGAAATTAATGGGTGATACAATCATGTTATAATACACAAAATGTCCACTTATATGGAAAACCGCTGAATGTACGGAAAAAAGTGCAATAGTAAGTATTATGTAAATGTTATGTGTAGAAAGAAGTTTAGGAATAATGATGGAATTTGGAGCTTTTTTGAAGACTTTTGAAGGAATGCGAGGCTTATTACCTTATTTTTCGCACAAAAATTTGTGAAAAACGATAAAAAATATTGACTGAGTAAAAAAAAACTTGTAAATGTGACTAAAGTACCATAAAAAACGACAAAATGTGACAGGCAAACTGATTTTGGTAAGACCAAAATGGAGAAAAACAGAAAAATTTATTGTGTAAAATGCTCATAAAATTCATATACTAAGATGGTAAGCGAAAATTGACAAAAAAAAGAAATGGTGTCATAATGCTCAAGAATCAAAAGTAAATCAGTTTATTTTTTTGAGGATGGTGAAAAAAATGAATGAAAAGAAAATCAAATTAGCTGGCACAGAAGAGGTTAGAGACTTTGTACGTGAGGCAGGAAAATGTGATTTTGACATTGATATTTCATACAATAGAGTAATAATTGACGCAAAGTCTTTTCTTGGAGTATTAAGTCTTGATCTGAATCGAGAGCTTACTGTTAAGTATGGCGGACATGATATGAACTTTGAGAATGTATTAAGCAAGTATGCAACTGCTTAAATGATGGCACAGGTTTTCTGGCAGCCAGAAAATACAGGTTCATAAGGTAAGAAGAAATACCGGGTAGCGGACAATTTGGATATTGTCTTTTCTATCTGGTATTTTTTTGTTATTATGAAATGAGAATACGTTTCAATTCCTTTGAAGTTTGCTAGAAAAATGAGATTTTTCAAAAATTGATAAATAGAAAAAATAGTGAATAGCATAAATAGAAATAAGTATAAGATGGGATGAAATGAGGTGACAGCGGAATGGAACGTGAGCAGATAAGAATATCGGTACGAAATCTGGTGGAGTTTATCTTGCGTTCCGGAGACATTGATAACCGTAGAGCCAGTCTTGATACGATGGAAGCCATGCAGGCGGGCAGCAGACTCCATCGGAAGATTCAAAAGAAGATGGGAAGCACTTACCATGCCGAGGTTCCTTTAAATATTATCATTGAGGAAGAAAATTATGAGCTTGGAATCTGGGGACGGGCAGACGGCATTATAATAGAAGAAACAGTTACCATTGATGAGATAAAAGGCGTATATTTAAGCCTTGACTTATTGGAAGAACCCGTAAAGGTACATCTGGCACAGGCAAAGTGCTATGCGTACATATATGGAATCCAGAATGATTTACAGAAAATCAATGTTCAGATGACATATGGAAATCTCGATACCGGAGATTTAAAATATTTTTCTTATGAATATAGCATGCAGCAGCTGCAGGAATGGTTTTCAGATTTGATTTTAAAATATAAGAAATGGGCGGATTTTCAGTATGAGTGGCGGAAGAAACGGCAGGCATCCATTAAGGAACTGGCATTTCCGTTTCCGTACCGGGAGGGACAGAAGGAGTTGGCTGCCGGGGTTTACCGTACGATAGCCAGAAAAAAGAATCTGTTTATTCAGGCACCCACCGGAGTAGGCAAGACCATTTCTACATTATATCCGGCAATCAAAGCGGTGGGAGAAGGATTAGGTGATAAGATTTTTTACTTAACTGCCAAGACTGTTACCGCAAATGTGGCAAAAGAGACCCTTGGCATTTTATGTGAAAAGGGTTATCGGGCAAAGAGTGTGCAGATTACAGCGAAAGAAAAATTATGCCCTTGTGAGGAAGTGGACTGTAATCCCGTAAGCTGCCCTTATGCAAAGGGGCATTTTGACCGGGTAAATGATGCGGTTTACGATTTATTACAGAAAGAAAATAATATGACAAGAGAAGTTTTGCTGGCACATGCAAAAGAATATCAGGTCTGCCCGTTTGAAATGTGTCTGGACACGGCAACCTGGGCGGATAATATTATCTGTGATTATAATTATGTCTTTGACCCGAATGTGTATCTAAAGCGTTTTTTCGCAGATGGCATCAAGGGTGATTATATCTTTCTGGTGGATGAGGCACACAATCTTGTGGAACGTGGACGGGAGATGTATAGTGCCGCCCTTGTCAAAGAGGATATTCTTGCGGTGCGGAAAATTATGAAGCCAAGAAGCTCTGCCATTGAGAAAGAACTGGGTAAATGCAATAAGCTGATGTTGGAATATAAGAGAGAATGCGAAACTTATCAGATTTATGAAAGCATTCCGAATCTCATTTTCTCCTGTATGCGTCTTGCAGCAAAAATCGAAGAATATATGCAGAAGAATCCGGAGTTCCCGGGGCGGGATGTGGTTCTTGATTTTTATTTTGAATTGAGAAATTTCTTGAATATCTATGAGCGTGTGGACGAGCATTATGTAATTTACGGGCAGCATGATGAAGAGGGCAGATTTGTCATAAAGCTTTTTTGCGTGGATCCGTCCTTTAATCTGCAGGAGTGTCTGGATAAGGGAAATGCTACGATTTTCTTCTCGGCAACGCTGCTGCCGGTTCAGTATTATAAGGAGCTTTTGACGAATAAAACGGATAATTATGCGGTTTATGCAAAGACAACATTTTCCCAGGATAAGAGACTTTTGTTAATCGGAAATGATGTCAGCAGTAAATATACCAGAAGAACACCGGAAGAATACGGAAGGATTGCAGATTATATTTATCGTACAATAAAGAAGAAAAAGGGCAATTATATGGTGTTTTTCCCATCCTATCTTTTCCTGAAAAAAGTGCATGAGGCATTTGAACTGCGGACGGATGAAACAATTACCTGCATCTGTCAGGAATCCGGCATGCGGGAAGAAGAAAGAGAAGCTTTTTTAGAAGCATTTCAGGGAGAAAAAGAGGAGTCACTGGTGGCATTTTGTGTCATGGGCGGCATCTTTGGAGAAGGAATTGACTTAAAGAGGGAGCAGTTGATTGGTGCAATTATCGTAGGAACCGGTCTGCCGCAGATTAGCAATGAGCGGGAAATTTTAAAAGAGTATTATGACAAAAAAGAGGGCATGGGATTCGACTATGCCTATCGGTATCCGGGAATGAATAAGGTACTTCAGGCAGCGGGACGTGTTATCCGGACTGCAGAAGATGTGGGAATTATTGAACTTTTGGATGAACGCTTTCTGCAGAATGATTATCAGCGGCTGTTCCCAAGAGAGTGGGAACAGCGGAGCGTGTGCCAGCTATCTAATTTGGAAGAAAAGCTGGCTGCCTTCTGGGAGGAAAAGCATTTATAATGTCGGCAGTAGATTTAAGAATTCTTCTGTGGAAGTAAGAATCGGCAGATTCGGATTTACGGAGACAGCAAGCTGTCTTCGTGGAAGAGGTTCTAAAGTTTTTAAGATAAACAAATCCTTAGATTCATGTTTCAAGCAATAGTCCGGAATGCAGGCAATACCAAGACCGATACGGGCAAGGTCAATCAGAAGGTCATTACTGCTCAGTTCAATTTCCGGAATCAGCTCCAACTGATGGGAGAGGAAGAGATTGTGCATGAATTCACTGGTGGTACTCTTGTTATCAAGCATCAGCAGAGGATATTTTGTTAAATCCCGGAAACTTAATTCCTGTTGTTTTAAATTAAAGTAGGATGGATTCGCAATAAATACATCCGTAAAATCCAGTACCATTTTGCGGATGTAGGATTGATTTAATCGTACATTCGGGCAGTTGGTAACGGCAATATCGACTTTTCCCTGCTCTAAGAGGTCAACGCAGCCAAGAGAGGTTGCATTGGTAACCTTGATGGGAACGCTGGGAAATTTTTTATGAAATTCTTTTAAATAAGGTACTAAAAAATAACGGCAGATAGTGTCGCTGGCAGCAATATGAAGCTGACCCAATCCAAGGGTATTGGATTCTAAGAGCTGGTTTTCTCCGCGGGCGATGAGATTCATGGCAGGCTCAATGTGTTTTAACAGAACCTGTCCTGCCGGAGTAAGCTGGACTTTCTTGGTGCTCCGGATAAAAAGCGGCTGCTCTAATTTCTTTTCTAAGGTCTTGATGGACTGGCTTACTGCAGACTGGGAAATGTAAAGCTGCTTGCTGGCTTCCGAGAAGCTTAAGGAAGTAGCAACGTGGTAGAATACTTTATATAATTCGTAATTAATATCCATAATGGCTCCTTTATCATATCAGAATGCATATCTTACATATTTTCCTTTATTATAAGTGACGCTTATAACTGTGTCAACATTAGTAACTCTTATAAATAAAATTAAATATATTAATTGTTCTTATTCATAATGCCGTGCTATAATGAGCATAAGAAAGTAAACATTCAGGAGGTAGAAGATGAGTAAGGTAAGAAGAGTGTATGTAGAGAAAAAAGACGCTTACGCAGTACGCGCCAAAGAGTTACATGCAGAGATTAAGAGTTATCTTGGAATCAGCGCAGTAGATAAGGTACGTGTCCTGATTCGTTATGATATTGAAAACATTTCCGATGATGTATATAAAAGAGCAGTTCAGACTGTATTTTCAGAGCCGCCGGTAGATGATGTCTATGAGGAGAATTTTGAAATGGGGGATGGAAAAGTATTTTCCGTTGAATTCCTTCCGGGACAGTTCGACCAGAGAGCAGATTCTGCAGAGCAGTGTGTGAAGCTTTTAAAAGAGGATGAAGAGCCGGTTATCCGTACCGCAACAACGTATGTTATTTACGGAGATATCAACGCTGAGCAGTTAGAGGCAATCAAGCATCACTGCATCAACCCGGTAGATTCCAGAGAGACCGGCATGGAGAAACCTGAGACTTTGGTAACAGAGTTTCCGGAGCCTGCAGATGTTAAGATTATGACCGGATTTAAGAATATGCCGGAGCAGGAATTAAAAGCACTCTATGATTCCCTTGGACTGGCTATGACATTCAAGGATTTCTTACATATTCAGAACTATTTCCATGGAGAAGAAGATAGAGACCCATCCATGACAGAGATTCGTGTACTGGATACTTACTGGTCAGACCATTGCCGCCATACCACATTTTCTACCGAGCTGAAAAATGTTGCATTTGAAGATGGTTTCTACAAAGAGCCAATGGAAAAGACATATGAGGATTATCTTGATACACATAAGAAAATGTATGCAGGAAGAGATGACAAATTTGTCTGCTTAATGGACATTGCATTAATGGCAATGAAGCGTCTGAAAAAAGAAGGAAAATTACAGGATCAGGAAGAGTCCGATGAGATTAATGCCTGCTCTATCGTAGTGCCTGTTGAAGTAGATGGCAAGACAGAAGAATGGCTTGTAAACTTTAAAAATGAGACCCACAACCACCCAACCGAAATCGAGCCGTTTGGTGGAGCTGCAACCTGTCTTGGTGGAGCAATCCGTGACCCGTTGTCAGGACGTACCTATGTATATCAGGCAATGCGTGTAACCGGAGCTGCTGACCCTACCGTATCTGTAAAAGATACCATGGAAGGAAAGCTTCCTCAGAAGAAACTGGTTCGCGGCGCAGCACAGGGATACAGTTCCTATGGTAACCAGATTGGACTTGCTACCGGATATGTCAAAGAAGTATATCATCCGGATTATGTTGCTAAGAGAATGGAAATCGGAGCCGTTATGGGAGCAGCACCTCGTCGTGCCGTTCAGAGACTGACTTCTGATCCGGGAGATATTATTATCCTCTTAGGCGGACGTACCGGACGTGATGGCTGTGGTGGAGCAACCGGTTCCTCCAAAGCACACAATACAGAATCCATTGATACCTGTGGAGCAGAGGTTCAGAAAGGTAACCCACCTACCGAGCGTAAGATTCAGAGACTTTTCCGCAGAGAAGAAGTTGCCCACATTATTAAGAAATGTAATGACTTTGGTGCCGGTGGAGTGTCCGTAGCAATCGGAGAGCTTGCAGACGGATTACAGGTTGATTTGGATAAAGTACCTAAGAAATATGCCGGACTGGACGGAACAGAACTTGCTATTTCCGAGTCTCAGGAGCGTATGGCAGTTGTTGTTGCACCGGAAGATGCACAGCAGTTCTTAGATTATGCAAAAGAAGAAAACTTAGAGGCTGTGAAAGTTGCCGTTGTAACCGAAGAGCCAAGATTAGTATTATCCTGGAGAGGAAAAGAAATTGTAAATCTTTCCAGAGCATTCTTAGACACTAACGGAGCACATCAGGAGACTGATGTAAAGGTAGAGCTTCCGGTAAAAGAAGAGAATTATTTAAATAAAATCGGCACAAAGGCTGTAGAAGAAGCAGTTGCAGCAGGCGATATGAAAGCTGCATGGTTAAATGAATTAAAAGACCTTAACGTATGTTCCCAGAAGGGTCTCGTAGAAATGTTTGATGGTTCCATCGGAGCAGGCAGTGTATACATGCCATATGGTGGAAAATATCAGTTGACCGAGACACAGAGTATGGTTGCAAAACTTCCGGTTATGAATGGAAAATGCGATACAGTAACCATGATGAGTTACGGATTTGATCCATATTTATCTTCATGGAGCCCATACCATGGAGCAGCTTATGCAGTATTAGAGTCTGTTTCCCGTATCGTAACAGCCGGTGGTGATTTCCACAAGATTCGTTTCACATTCCAGGAATACTTCCGCAGAATGTCGGAGGAGCCAAGTCGTTGGAGCCAGCCATTTGCAGCACTGCTTGGTGCTTATAATGCGCAGATTGGTTTCGGACTTCCATCCATCGGTGGAAAGGACTCCATGTCCGGTTCCTTCAATGAAATTGATGTACCGCCAACACTGGTATCCTTTGCAGTTGATGTAGCAAAAGAAAAAGATGTTATCACACCGGAGCTTAAGAAAGAAAATGATAAGCTGATGTTATTTACCATCGAAAAAGATGCTTATGATATGCCGGATTACGCACAGGTTATGAAGCTTTATGATGCAATTCATGAGATGACTGAGACAGGCGTTATCGTAGCAGCTTATGCATTAGACGGAAAAGGTCTTGCAGCAGCAGTCAGCAAGATGGCATTTGGTAATAAACTTGGCGTTACTGTAAATGCAGATGTAACAAAAGAAACATTATTTGCACCGGGCTTTGGAAATATCGTAGCAGAAGTTCCGGAAAATAAAGTTGTAAAAGCACAGGAAATCCTTGCAGCAGCAGGTCTTGCAGCAAACGGAGCTGTTGTGGGTGTAGTAAATGACAGCAAGAACTTTATCTATGGTGATATGAGCATTTCCATGGATGAAGCAATCGAAGCATGGGGACAGACTTTAGAGAAAGTATTCCCAACCAGAGCAACCACCGGAACAGAAGAAGTGAAGAGCGGACTTTACGATACAAAAGACATTTATGTCTGCAAGCACAAAGTTGCCCGCCCACATGTATTTATTCCGGTATTCCCGGGAACCAACTGCGAGTACGATAGTGCGAAAGCATTTGAAAATGCAGGTGCAGATGTAACCGTAAAGGTATTTAAGAACTTAAATGCAGAAGACATCCGTGATTCTGTTGATGCATTTGTAAAAGCAATTGATGAAGCACAGATTATCATGTTCCCTGGTGGATTCTCCGCAGGAGATGAACCGGAAGGCTCAGCAAAATTCTTTGCAACAGCATTCCGTAATGAGAAGATGAAAGAAGCTGTAAACAAGCTTTTAAATGAGCGTGACGGTCTTGTACTTGGTATCTGTAACGGATTCCAGGCACTGATTAAATTAGGTCTGGTTCCTTACGGCAAGATTACACACCAGAGACCGGATTCACCGACTCTGACCTACAATACCATCGGACGTCATATTTCCAAGATGGTATATACCAAGGTAGTGACCAACAAGTCCCCATGGTTAGCACAGGCTGAGCTTGGCGGCATATACTGTAACCCGGCATCTCATGGAGAAGGTCGTTTCGTTGCTCCGAAGGAGTGGTTAGACAAGCTTTTCGAGAATGGTCAGGTGGCAACCCAGTATGTAAACGAAGCCGGTGTTCCAACCATGGATGAAGAGTGGAACGTAAACGGTTCTTACATGGCAATCGAAGGTATCACCAGTCCGGACGGACGTGTCCTTGGTAAGATGGCACATGCAGAGCGTCGTGGAGAGTCTGTTGCAGTCAACATTTACGGCGAGCAGGATATGAAGCTGTTCGAAAGTGGAGTAGCATACTTTAAATAAAATAGTAAAATAAAAACCGAGCGGTTCTGTTAAAAGCAGAGCCGCTCGATTGCGTATGCAACACCATCTTCTTCATTGGAAAGGGAAATGAAATCAGCCGAATCTTTTAAGAGCTGTTGTGCATTTCCCATGGCAACGCCAATGCCGGCAGCTTTGACGATATCGAGATCATTTTCGCTGTCACCTACCGCCATGGTATCTTCCATGGAAATGTGGAGGTAATCACAGAGAAATTTAAGACCCTTGGATTTGGCAATGCCGCATCTGGTAACTTCTAAGTTATGAAAACCGCCGGACACATAAGTGACTTCCGGGAAGGTGTCTAAGATTTCTTTTGTTTTTTCTCTTGTGGTATAGCTTCCATCTGCATCCGGTGCAAAGTTTAAAGTCAGTTTTGAAACACAAAGTTTATGTTCTTCGATATAAGCAGCTAAGTCAGTAATCGTCTTCCGGGTGGTCTGGATATATTTTTTTAAGGAATCCGGAATATCTAATAGGTTGGTAAGCTCGCTGGTGGAAAACTGGGTATAGCCGTCACCATTGATAAAGGCATCGATATGAAGAGACTGCGTATAGAGCTTGCGTAACAGCCGGACACTTAAATTGGTATCCATGCTTTCATCTAAGAGCAGTTCCTTTTCCGGGACGCGGTATACCGCAGAACCGTTGGCAGTAATGGCATATTGGATGCCAAGCTCCTTCATTTCATCCACAGGAAGACCGATATAAGGCCGGCCGGTGGAGATAATAACGGTAATCCCGTTTTCTACGGCTTTTCGAATCATTTCTTTATTATAAGAGGTAATGACACCGTCTTTATTATAGAGGGTGCCATCGATGTCTAAGGCAATTAGCTTTACTGAATTCATCAAGTGTACTCCTTTGTATTTGAAAATATCATTGTCAATGAATAACAGTGTAGCACAGAAAATGAAAAAAGCAACTCACCGGATTAAATTTATATTTTTAAGTTGCAGGAAAAGGAGCTTACATATATAATTAGTAGGAATTCAAATGTAAGATAAACTGGAGTATACTATGAATATAAAGGAATATATCAAAGAACAAAGACTGATAACTGATGGTGCCATGGGCACTTATTATGAGGAAAAATACAGCGAAGATACCGTGATTGCAGAAAAGGAGAATCTCAAGAATCCGGAGCAGATTAAGGAGATTCATTTAGAATATCTGCGTGCGGGAGCAAGACTGATCCGCACCAATACATTTGCAGCAAATACCATGTTTCTTGCAGATATGCAGGAAGTAAAAGAGACAGTCCGGGCGGGCTATGAGATTGCAAAGGAAGCAGTAACCGCATTTCAGACAGAAAATGGAAAAGAGATTCCGGTATTTATCGGAGCAGATTTAGGACCGATTTATGATCTTGACCATCAGGACTATGACAATGTGTTACAGGAGTACAAAGAAATTTGTGACACCTTTCTTTCCTGTGGCGCAGACTGTTTTGTATTTGAGACACAGAGTGACTTTACCTATATTGAGCCGGTGACGGCATATATCAAAGAAAAATCAGACGCATTTATTCTGGTGCAGTTTGCGTTTGACAAAAGTGGATACACCCGCTCCGGTCTCTCTATGCAACGTGTGGCAGTAGAAGCTTCCGAGATGGAAAATGTGGATGCCTATGGATTTAACTGTGAACTGGACAGTACCCACATGTATCAGTTTATGAAGAACCTGAAGTTCTCCAGTGACAAATTCGTATCAGCACTTCCAAATGCAGGATACCCATATACTTTGCGAGGAAAGACAATTTATTCCAATAATGCATCCTATTATGCAGAAAAAATGAAGGATATTGCAGCCCTTGGCACAGATATTTTAGGTGGCTGCTGTGGAACCACACCGGAATATATTGCTTTGCTTTCTGGCGAGTTACAGGATGTGCCGAAGGCAGCAAAGAAAATTGAAAATGTAGTAACGCAGGAGGTTACAAGAACTCCATCTATTTTTGAAGAGAAGCTTTCCCGTGGGGAGAAGGCTTATATTGTAGAATTGGACCCGCCATTTTCCGAGGATGCATCCAAGGTTATGAAAGGAGCAGAAGATTTAAGAAAATGTAATGTGGATCTGATTACCCTTTCCGATTCCCCAATGGCGCGGGCGAGAATGGATGCCGGACAGCTGGCAGTGAAAATCCAGCAGAAGACCGGTGTGGCAGTAATGCCACATATCAGCTGCCGTGACCGCAATGTGATTGCGTTGCGTGCAGGTCTTTTAGGCATGCATATGAATGATGTCCGCCATTTCCTGATTGTGACCGGAGACCCGGTTTCAAGGGCAGACCGCGAAAGAGTGACTTCTGTTTTTGATTTCAATTCCATCAAACTGATGCAGTATGTTAAGGAAATGAATTTAGAAGTTTTTGCACAGGAGCCGGTTTATTATGGTGGTGCACTGAATTATCATGGCGCCAATCCGGATGCGATTATTGAACGGATGAAGCGTAAAGCGGAAGCAGGATGCGGTTATTTCCTGACACAGCCGGTATATACCGAGGAAGATGTGGAAAGACTGACTTATATCAAAGAACACATTGACACCAAAATCATGTGCGGTATTATGCCGCTGGTAAGCTATAAGAATGCAACGTTTGTGAAAAATGAGATGCCGGGCATCCATGTTTCCGATGAAATTGTAAACCGGTATCGGGAAGATATGACAAGAGAAGAGGCAGAAGAAGTGGCAATTGAATTATCTGTTGAAATCGCAGCAAAATTATATGATATTGCAGACGGATTTTATTTTATGACACCATTTAACCGGACGGGTTTAATTGCGAGAATTATTGAGGCAATCCGACAGGAGGAAGAACGCAGATGACAAGAGAGGAATTTAAAGAATTAGTAAAAAATGGACCGGTTATCTTAGATGGTGCAACCGGAAGCAATCTTCAGAATGCAGGAATGCCGGTAGGAGTCTGCCCGGAGCAGTGGATTTTAGAGCATCCACAGACCATGATAGATTTGCAGCGGGCTTATGTGGAGGCTGGAACACAGATTCTTTTGGCACCGACCTTTACTGCAAACCGCATTAAATTAGAAGAATATGGACTGGCAGATAAGCTGGTAGAGATGAACCAGCAATTAGTTGCCATTTCCAAAGAGGCAGCAGGCGGAAAAGCGCTGGTAGCCGGTGATATTACCATGACCGGTCAGCAGCTTTATCCGATGGGTGAATTGCAGTTTGAAGAACTGGTAGATATTTATAAAGAACAGGTCAAAGTTGTGGCAGATGCGGGAGTAGACTTATTTATCATTGAGACCATGATGAGTCTGCAGGAAACAAGAGCCGCTGTGCTGGCAATCCGTGAAACCTGTGATTTGCCGATTATGGCAAGTATGACTTATAACGAGGATGGCAGAAGCTTGTATGGAACAGATCCGGTAACTGCGGTAGTTACGTTGCAGAGCCTGGGTGCTGATGCAGTGGGAATGAACTGCTCCACAGGACCAGAGGAAATGTTAGAGCCGATTCGCCAGACCGTAGAATATGCCTATGTTCCTGTTTTGGCAAAGCCAAATGCCGGATTACCGGAATTAGAGGATGGCGTAACGGTATACAAGACCACACCGGAAGAATTTGCGGAAGTTGGTGCAAAATTAGTCGAAGAAGGCGTTTCGATTATTGGTGGATGCTGTGGAACGACCCCGGCACATATCAAAGCATTGGCAGATAAAGTAAAACCAATGGGAATCCATCATGTGGAAGCACCAAGACGAAGAGTGCTTACTTCTGAGCGTAAGACGGTAGAAATTGATTTGGACGGACCATTTATGGTAATTGGTGAGCGGATTAATCCGACCGGAAAGAAGAAATTGCAGGCAGAGCTTCGGGAAGGCAGCCTTAATATGGTTCGTGATATGGCACGGGCGCAGGAAGAAAATGGTGCAGCCATTCTGGATGTCAATATGGGTATGAATGGAATTGATGAGAAACAGATGATGTTAAATACCATTCATGAGGTTACTTATACAGTGGATTGTCCGCTTTGTATCGATTCATCCCATGTGGATATTATTGAAGCAGCACTTCGTATTTATCCGGGACGAGCTTTGATTAACTCTATTTCCTTAGAAAAAGAGAAATTCGAAAAATTGCTTCCGATTGCAAAGAAATATGGAGCAATGTTTATTTTGCTTCCGCTTTCTGACGAGGGACTTCCAAAAGACGCAGAAGAGAAGCGGCAGATTGTCCGTACCATTTTAGATGCCGCCTTAAAAATCGGTCTTCATAAAGAAGATATTATCGTGGACGGACTGGTAGCAACGGTAGGTGCCAATCCGCTGGCAGCATTGGAATGTTTTGATACCATCCAGTATTGTAAGGATGAGTTAAAACTTGCTACAGCCTGTGGACTTTCCAATATTTCCTTCGGTCTGCCGGAACGTATTTATGTAAACAGTGCATTTCTTACTATGGCAATTGCAAAAGGACTTACGATGGCAATTGCAAATCCATCCCAGGATTTATTAATGAATGCGGCAGTGGCTTCGGATATGCTTTTACATAAAGAAGGTTCCGATATCCGCTATATCAATCGGATGAACCAACGGGCACAGAAGGAAGCTCCGGCAACCGATAACGCAGCTTCGGCAGGCACTTTAGAGCCGGCAAATCCGGTATTTGACTGCGTATTAAAGGGAAATAAGGGCAATATTTTAAAAGAAGTAGATAAAGCTTTGGCAGCAGGAGAAGAACCGGGAGCGATTATTAATGGACAGTTGATTCCTGCCATTAATGAAGTAGGTGTTCTTTTTGACAAGCAGATTTATTTCCTGCCGCAGCTGATTTCCAGTGCGCAGACCATGCAGCATGCCATTGAATACTTGGAGCCAATGCTTTCCAAAGATAAGGACGCAGAGCCAAAGGCAACCATTATTATTGCAACCGTAGAAGGTGACATACACGATATCGGTAAGAATCTGGTAGCACTGATGCTCCGTAACTATGGTTATCGTGTTTTAGACCTTGGCAAGGATGTGGCAGCGGATATTATTGTGGATACAGCGTTAAAAGAAAATGCCCAGATTATCGGACTTTCTGCCCTGATGACCACTACTATGATGCGTATGAAGGATGTGGTAGAACTGGCAAAAGAGCGCGGCTGCAACAGCAAGATTATCGTAGGCGGCGCAGCAATTACACAGAGCTTTGCAGATGAAATCGGTGCAGATGGCTATTCCCCGGATGCAGCTGATTGTGTAAAACTGGTAGAGCGTCTGCTGGAAGAAATGTAAATTTTTAGTTTGGGAGGTTATTGATATGGTAAAGATAATTTCAGACAGTACCTGTGATTTATCAGAAGAATTGCTAAAACGTTATGATATTACAATTCTTCCGCTTCATATTCTTCTTGGCGAAGAAGAGTATCTGGATGGTGTAAATATTACTCCGCAGGAGATTTTTGACTGGTCGGATGCAAATAAGACTACGCCAAAGACTTCTGCACCATCTGCAGAACAGGCAGTAGAATTGTTAAAGCCTTATGTAGAAAAAGGTCAGGAGGTTATCTGTTTTGCCATTGCATCCGGGATGTCTTCTTCCATGAATGTGATGCGTCTTGCAGCGGAAGAACTGAATGCGGAAAATCTGGTGACTGTAATCGATTCGGCAAACCTTTCTACCGGTATCGGACTTCTTGTCATAGAAGCAGCCGAAATGGCACAGCAGGGAAAGGGTGCAGCAGAAATTACTGCACGCATTGAAGAATTAAAGCCTCTGGTTCGGGCAAGCTTTGTGGTAGACACCTTAACCTATCTTTATCGTGGTGGCAGATGCAGTGGACTGGCTGCCTTAGCCGGTGGTGCATTAAAACTTCATCCGCGGATTGGTGTTGAGGATGGTAAGATGGGACCGGGCAAGAAATACCGTGGCAATATGGAAAAGGTTGTTCTCTCTTATGTGAAAGACATGGAAGAAGCAATGAAGAATGCCCGGCCGGAACGTGTATTTATCACTCATTCCGGCAGTGCTCCGGAAATCGTAGATAAGGTACGTGCTTATCTCGATGACCTGCATGTCTTTCATGAAATTTTAGAAACAAGAGCCGGCGGTGTAGTATCCAGCCATTGTGGACCGGGAACACTGGGTGTTTTGTTTATTGCGAAGGAGTAGGGAGTACGGAGAGATATATGATTTGCAAAGGTATCTCATAAGGCAGGTATCCGGCAGCTTGACGGAATTATTGGAGTAATTTTGAATCTTGAAATATTTTCAAAAATTTTAAATATTTCAAAAATATTTTTGAAAAAGTGCTTGACTTCACTATTCCTATATAGTATACTAGCAAAGCGGGTTGCAGATGAGTAACCCGCAGGAATATGGGATCTTAGCTCAGCTGGGAGAGCATCTGCCTTACAAGCAGAGGGTCACAGGTTCGAGCCCTGTAGGTCCCATTCCAAAACAAATAATTGAATATGGCGGAATAGCTCAGTTGGCTAGAGCACACGGTTCATACCCGTGGTGTCGAGAGTTCAAATCTCCCTTCCGCTACTGAAAAAGAATCTTGCAGATGCAGGATTCTTTTTTTGCGAGTAGCAAGAAAAAATCTGGCATCAGGAAAGAACTGCAGGTGAGAATTTCTTGTAAATCCCTTACCGACCTGTTTTCCTATTTAAAAATAGCTTATGGCTCCTGAAAAAGTCCAATTTCAGGCGGATAGTAACTAAAGATAAAAAACAGAATTGCAAGAATTACAAGGCAGGTAAGTAGCAGTCCACTGCGGTTGGCAAGTTTGCGGTTATCTTTCAGAAACCATCCGGTAAGAAAGACACCCAGAACACTGATGTAGAAAATTGCAATATCAATCGCCATGACAGAGAAGCCCAGCACACCGGTGTATGTGTAGAAGAGAATTGGAATCAATGCCAACCCAACCAGCGTCCCAATGGAGAGTGCTACTGGAATCGGACTTTGTTCCGGCAGTTTGAAAAAGAGAAAAAGCACAAGAACCAGCATTGGAAAGAAAAGAAGCTTCATGTGCTCCCAGGTGGATTCATTCCATGGTGCAAAAAGCCGTACGATGGAATTGTTACCGGACCATTCATAGACGAAATGTAATAGGGATCCAATCACAGACACAAAGAGGAAACCCCAGATAAAAAGTTTTTTAGAATTCATAAAAATACCTCCTGAAACTATAGTATGATGCAAAACAGAAAATAATATGAAAAAAGAAATCTATAAACAGCTATCAGAAAATACCTCCAGTGTGGTATAATGTCCGTAAGCATTGAGCAGTGCCAAAAAACAAGAAAAATCCAGATTGGCTGCTTGCAGACAAAACTGGATTTTCCTTGTTTTTGATAGGGCGAAAGCCCGAGAGCGGGAAGGTGCGAAGTAGCTTCCCGCGTGCACTGCGGAGCTGGACCGAGATAGGGCGAAAGCCCGAGAGCGGGAAGATGCGAAGCACCTTCCTGCGTGCACTGCGGAACTGGACCAAGATAGGGCGAAAGCCCGAGAGCGGGAAGATGCATGGCAGCTTCCCGCATGCACTGCGGAGCTGGACCGAGATAGGCGGAAGCAGAGAGCCGGAAAGTTGAAAAGAAAAAAAGAAAGCAGGTAATCACATGCGAGTAGGAATGGGATATGATGTTCATAAATTAGTAGAAGGAAGAAAATTAATCATAGGCGGAGTGGAGATACCGCACAGTCTTGGCTTGCTGGGACATTCGGATGCAGATGTATTGTTACATGCCATCATGGATGCGTTGCTGGGGGCAGCGGCTTTAGGAGATATCGGAAAGCATTTTCCGGATACAGACCCGGCATATGAGGGGATTTCCAGTATAAAATTATTGGAAGAAGTGGGACAGCTTTTAGAGAAAGAGAATTATGTCATTGATAATATCGATGCTACGATTATTGCCCAGAAGCCAAAGATGCGTCCACACATTGAGAAGATGGAAGAAAATATTGCACAGGCATTGAAGATAGACGTCAGTCAGGTAAATGTAAAGGCAACCACAGAGGAAGGGCTTGGCTTTACCGGAAGCGAAGATGGAATCAGCTCCCAGGCAATCTGTGCTATCTCAAGTATCTATGAAAACAGCATAGCAGTAGGTGGCAGTGAACGAAATTGTGCAGGCTGCCCGGGATGCGGAAAATAACTTTTCTATTGACAAAATGGCAATTCGTGCATAAACTAGTAGCGTAAAAAGAATTTAAAAATGATTCAGAAATGAATTGATAAATGCAGTGAACGGAAAGAGTAGTATACATGCGTGAATAAAAGAGAGAGACTGTCATCGGCTGAAAGCAGTCTTGATTCCAAAGTATATGAAGTGCATCCGGAAGCAGTCCCGGTGAAAGCAAGTAGCCAGGAACGAATAGCACATGTTACGTGTATTGAGGGAAAGCAGCAATGCTTTACTTAGAGTGGAACCGCGGAATAACTTCGTCTCTATATTTATATAGAGACGATTTTTTACTTTATAGGAAATTGCTTTCCTGTAAAGTAAAAATCGCATGCTTGCATGCATAAAGGAAAGAATCTATACAGTGAACAGGAGGCTGTAATCATGGGTTTTATAAAAGAATTAAAAGAGGAATTTGAGATTATCAAGGAGCGTGATCCGGCATTAAAATCTCCAATGGAGGTTTTGCTTTATCCGTCATTTCGTGTTATGCTTAGTTATAGGCGTGCACATAAGCATTACCTGAAGGGACATTTCTTCCGGGCAAGATATATTTCACAGAAAGCAGCAAGAAAAACCGGAATTGAGATACATCCGGGCGCAGTAATTGGAAAAGGATTCTTTATCGACCATGGTACCGGCGTTATCATCGGAGAGACATCAATTATCGGAGATAATGTAACCTTATATCAGGGTGTAACCCTGGGCGGAACCGGTAAGGAAACCGGAAAACGTCATCCGACCTTAGAGGATAATGTAATGGTAAGTGCCGGAGCGAAAATCATCGGCTCCTTTACGGTAGGAGAGAATTCGAAAATCGGTGCCGGGAGTGTGGTAATTGAAGAGGTGCCGCCAAATTGTACCGTAGTAGGTGTTCCGGGACGAATCGTAAAACGTAACAATGTAAAAATTCCGCGCAGTGATATGGATCAGTGCAATCTGCCGGACCCGGTACAGGAAGATATCAATGTATTGCAGCGGGAAAATTCAGAATTATGCAACCGTATCATTGATATGGAAAAAGAGATAAAAGCATTAAAGCAGGAAGTAGAAAAGAATTAAATAAGTAATTCCAGGAACGATGGAGGATAACATGGAGAACAACGTAAAGATTTTTAATACCCTTACAAGAAAAGTAGAGACCTTTGTGCCAAACGAAGATGGCAAAGTGAAAATGTATACCTGCGGACCAACCGTATATCATTTTGCACATATCGGAAATCTGCGCAGCTATATTATGGAAGATGTATTAGAGAAAACACTTCGCTATGCAGGTTATGATGTAAAGCGTGTCATGAACATAACAGACGTAGGACATCTTTCCAGTGATGCAGATACCGGTGAGGATAAAATGTTAAAGGGCGCAAAGCGTGAGCACAAGACCGTTATGGAGATTGCAAAGTATTATACCGATGCATTCTTTTCCGATTGCTCCAAATTAAATATCAAACGTCCGGATGTGGTAGAGCCGGCAACCAATTGTATCCCGGAATTTATTCATATGATAGAGGTACTTTTAGAGAAAGGCTATGCATATATTGCCGGAGAAAATGTATATTTTGATACATCAAAATTAGATGATTATTATGTATTCTCCAGCCAGAGCGAAAAAGAGCTGATGGTAGGTGTCCGTGATGACGTATCTGAGGATGAAAATAAGCGCAACAAGAGTGATTTTGTATTGTGGTTTACCAAGTCCAAATTCGATAACCAGGAACTGAAATGGGATAGTCCATGGGGCGTTGGTTATCCGGGCTGGCATATCGAGTGCTCCTGCATCAGCATGAAGCATTTAGGTGAATATATGGATATTCACTGCGGCGGTGTGGATAATATTTTCCCACATCATACCAATGAGATTGCACAGAGTGAAGCATATCTGGGACATAAATGGTGTAATTACTGGTTCCATGTGCATCATCTGAATGATAAATCAGGAAAAATGAGTAAATCCAAGGGAGATTTCCTGACCGTTTCCTTGTTGGAAGAAAAAGGTTATCTGCCGCTGGTATATCGTATGTTCTGTCTGCAGTCCCATTACAGAAAGCCATTGGAATTCTCTTATGAAGTAATGGATAATATGGAAAATTCCTATGTAAAGCTTCGTAAGACCATTGCAAAACTGGATGCGTCTACAGAAGTAGAGCAGGATAAATTTGATGCATACAAAGAGAAATTCCTGCAGGCATTAGAGGATGATTTAAATACTTCCATGGCACTGACTGTAGTATATGAAGTATTGAAAGCCGATATGACCGATGCAACCAAGCTTGCACTGGTAAAAGATTTTGATTATGTATTATCTCTTGATTTAGCAGCGGGAGAAGTGGCAAATCCTGCCGATGTAATCGATGCAGATTTAGAAGCATATGTATTAGAAAAAATCGAAGAGCGTAAGGCTGCAAAGAAAGAAAAAGATTTTGCCAAAGCAGACGCAATTCGTAATGAACTTTTGGAAAAAGGAATTGTCTTAGAGGATACCAGAGAGGGTGTAAAATGGAAAAAGGCATAGATTCCCATATCAAAGAATATTTTGACCTGCCAAAGGTGGATGTAGCAACCTACTCCCCTTTGGCACTTGCCTACATAGGAGATGGCATTTATGACCTTGTCATAAGAAGCATTGTAGTTGGAAAAGGCAATACCAAGGCATCCCATCTGCATCAGACCACCAGCCATCTGGTGAAAGCACATGCACAGGCAACGATGATGGAGACACTGACTCCAATGCTTACGGAAGACGAAACGGAAATTTACCGCAGAGGCAGAAATGCCAAGTCTCCGACCATGGCAAAAAACGCAACTATGTCAGATTATCGCCGTGCCACCGGCTTTGAAGCATTGATGGGCTATTTATATCTGACGGATCAGTTTGAGCGGATTTTGGAACTGGCGAAAGAAGCAATCAGACACTATAATGTGAAGACCGGAAAGAATGATCTGGCAGGAGGAAAGTAGAATGGAAGAAATGCAGATGGAAAACACACAGGCAGAAAGCACGAAGATAGAAGGAAGAAATGCAGTTTTAGAAGCATTTCGTTCCGGAAAAACCATAGACAAGCTGTTTGTATTAGATGGCTGTAAAGACGGTCCCATTCAGACCATTTTAAGAGAAGCGAAAAAGCATGATACGCTGGTACAGTTTGTTGCAAAGGAACGTTTAGAGCAGTTGTCAGAGACGAAGAAGCATCAGGGTGTCATTGCCATGGCAGCAGCATTTTCTTATGCAACGGTAGAAAATATTTTAGAAAATGCCAGAAGGAAAAATGAAGCACCATTTGTCATTTTGCTGGATAATATTGAAGATCCGCACAATTTGGGTGCAATTATCCGTACTGCCAATCTGGCAGGTGCCCATGGCGTCATTATTCCAAAGCGCCGTGCAGTGGGACTGACCGCTACCGTAGCAAAGGCTTCTGCAGGAGCCATTTATTATACACCGGTAGCAAAGGTAACCAATCTTACCAATACCATCCGGGAATTAAAGGAGCAGGGCATGTGGTTTGTCTGTGCAGATATGGGTGGCACAACCATGTATGATCTGGATTTAAAAGGTTCTATCGGACTGGTTATCGGAAATGAAGGAGAAGGTGTCAGCAAATTAGTAAAAGAAAACTGTGACTTTGTGGCATCGATTCCAATGAAGGGAGATATTGACTCCTTAAATGCATCGGTAGCAACAGGTGTTTTAGCTTATGAAATTGTAAGACAGAGATTAAGTTAACAGGAGAGAGAGATGCAATCTTATCAGAATATGAGTGATGAGGAATTAATTGCAGCACTTCGTAGTGGTGAAAAAGAAATTACAGATTATCTGATGGACAAATACAAGAGTCTGGTTAAGAAAAAAGCAAAAGCACTTTATCTCATTGGTGGTGAGACGGACGATTTGATTCAGGAGGGAATGATTGGTCTGTTTAAAGCTGTCCGGGATTATCAGCCGGATAAAGACAGCAGCTTTTTTCATTTTGCAGACCTTTGTATTGCAAGGCAGATGTATACAGCGGTGGAGGCTTCCAATCGGAAAAAGCATGCACCGCTCAATTCGTATGTACCACTTTATGCAGATAGTGAGGATTCGGAAGGCAGGAATCTGGCGGATGTGTTGGAGACTATAGATGAGGCGAATCCGGAGAATTTATTTATCAGTCAGGAAGACCGGGAAGATTTCAAGCGGAAAGTAAATGAAACTTTAAGCAAAATGGAACAGGAAGTGTTGTCGTATTATCTGCAGGGCTTTCGCTATGAGCAGATTGCAGAAGCTATGGGAAAAGAGCCGAAGGCTGTGGATAATGCGTTGCAGCGTTTAAAGAAGAAGTTGAAAGGGAAGTAACAGCATGAAAAATATCATTCACATTTTTCGTAAGGACGTAAGAGGACTTTGCAGGAATTTTTTCGCACTGGTCATTGCAATCGGATTGTGTTTTATTCCATCTTTGTATGCATGGTTTAATATTTATTCCAACGAGGATCCTTATGCCAACACCGGAAATATCTATATTGCAGTGGCATCTGAAGATGAAGGAATGAAATTAGAGGATGGCACAACCGTCAACATGGGTGCTCAGGTGATGGAGCAGTTGAAGGAGAATAAGTCCATAGGCTGGCAGTTTGTAGACAGCTCTGATGAAGCAATCAGCGGAGTAGAAAGTGGAAAATATTATGCGGCAGTAGTTATAAGTGACCGTTTTTCCGAGAGCATGTTCAGTATTTTTACAGAAGGTCTGGAGAATCCGACCATTACATATTATGAGAATGAGAAGAAAAATGCCATTGCAACGAAAATTACCGATACTGCAGTGAGCACATTAAAGTCCAGTATCAATGAGACATTTCTTGAGACAGCGGCAAGTGCCATGTTTGCCCAGATGGATAATCTTTCTGAGAAAATAAGTGAAGATGGCGGTGTGGATGGATTCCGCCAGAAATTAGAGCAGCTCAGCCAGAATTTAAAGGACTATGATGCCATGATAGACAGCTTCCTATCCGGAAATGAAGAACTGAGCGCAGGGATTGATGAAGCCAATTCCAGTGTGTCAAAGGTGGAAGATAAAATTGATTCAGCTGTAAATTCCCTAAATGGAACAAAGACACAATTAGACAGTACGGATACTACACTTTCAGATTTTTCCAAGAATGTGGAGACAACCTTAACGGATATTGAGAATTCTTTGAATAAGATTTCAACGGATATTACCAATGCCGGGCTGGGAGATTCTGCCAAGAAGACAACTGAAAGTATTGAGACAACAACGGATGATATTAAGACTTTAAATGACCAGTTGCAGTCGCTTTATGGAGCAATCAGTGGACTCAAGACAGATGAGAGCTTTACGGACGAGCAGAAAACGGATATGGATGATGTGATGTCACAGATTGATGCGTTGAAGCAGGATGCAGAAGAAATGCAGAAGCTTTTAGAGACACTGATGCCGGACAATGCATCAGATGCAGTAAAAGATGCGGTAGATACTGTGACAGGCGGAATGAATACAGCATTGTCTACCTGCAGCAAGACCATTGAAAATATGAAGAATGTATACACCAATAATCTGGTGCCTGGAGTATCCGGAATATTGGATACGGCATCCCAGATACTGGTCAATGTAACCAATCTTTTGAATAATCTGAATAATACATTAGGTGACATGGAAACCATTTTCGATGGAACCTTAGATATGGTAGATGCTACAGATGAAAGCTTTACACAGATTCAGACATTGCTGAAGACCTGTGATACAAAGATAGAAGAGGCAATCAGCAAGCTGAATGAAGCATCGGAAGATGAACAGATGCAGATTATCATGGAACTTTTGGGCGGCGATCCGGAATCCTATGGTAAATTCTTTGCACAGCCGGTAAAAGTGGAGACAAAGCAGGTTTATGAGATTAAAAATTATGGTTCTGCGGTAGCACCATTTTATACGACATTGGCACTCTGGGTAGGCGGTATTGTACTGGTGGCACTGATTAAGGTGAAGGCTTCTGAGAAGGATTTGACGAATCCGAAGCGTTATCAGCTTTTCCTTGGAAGATATCTCATTTTCTTTGTGATGGGACAGATACAGGCATTGATTATTGTGCTGGGTAATATTTATCTGCTGCATTGCCAGGTGAAGAATCCGGTATTGTTCTGGTTTGCGGCGTCGCTGACGAGCTTTACCTTTACGCTGTTAATTTATGCACTGACACTTTCCTTTGGAGATATCGGAAAAGCACTGGTGGTTGTAATGGTCGTTATCCAGATTGCAGGTTCCGGTGGAACATATCCGATTGAGATATTGCCGGAATTTTACCGGCGGGTATATATTTTCTTCCCATTCCCATATGCCATTAATGCCATGCGTGAAACCATTGGCGGCATGTATGGCGGAACCTATGAGAAGAATCTGGCAGAGCTTCTGATTTTCGCAGCAGCGGCATTGTTAATCGGACTGATGATTCGCATACCATTTATGGGTATCAATCATTTCGTAGAAAAGCGAATGAAAGATACGAAGATGATGTAAGAGAGCAGGTGAAGAGCAGATGGAAAAGAAAGAAGATTATGAAAAGCTTTATGACATGCTTTTAGGCTATGAGCAGGAGATTCATAAGAAGAACCAGAAACGTATCCGCATCGGATTGCGGTGCCTTATCATTATTCCACTGATTTTCCTGGCATTGTTATTCTGGACAGAAAGCTCAAAAATTGTATTTTTGATTCTGTGGATTGTATCGCTGTTTATTCTGGCAGGATATTTAATTTTCGTAGAATATTCGGACTATAAATTACAGGAAAAATTAAATGAGATTTCTAACCGGGAGCAACAGGAGAGAGATGCACTGATTGGCGATGGAATTGCCCAGGTAGAAGAACGGATTCGTACCGTACTTCAGACGGCAGAGCAGGAACTTTTAACGGATAGCACAAAGGAGTAGCAGAGGGATAACACATGAAAAATATTTTTAGAATCTTTTACCGGGATTTTAAGAGAGTCAGCACAAATGTGGTAGCAGTGGTTATTGTAATAGGTCTTTCTATTATTCCGTCACTGTACGCATGGTTTAATATATTGTCCAACTGGGACCCGTATGGACCGGAATCTACATCAAATCTTAAGATAGCAGTATATTCCGCAGATGAGGGAATTGACATGGGAGGTCTGTCTTTAAATATCGGAGACAGCGTCATTGATGCCCTGAAAGCCAATCAGACTATGGGCTGGCAGTTTACTGATACCATGGATGAAGCAACCGACGGTGTATACAGCAGTGAATATTATGCGGCACTGATTATTCCGGAGGATTTCTCCGAGAAAATGATAAGCTTCCTTAACGGAGAAGTACAGAATCCGCAGATTATTTATTATGAAAATGAGAAGAAAAATGCCATTGCACCAAAGATTACATCCAAGGCAAAAACGGCAGTGCAGGAACAGGTTAATGCAACCTTTGTCAGCACTCTGGCAGAAGTCATGTTAAAGGTAAATGATGTCATGGTAGAAAATGGAATGGATTCCGGCTCTATGATGAATCTTTTTCTGACACAGCTTAATGATTTAAGCGGAGATTTGGACAGCTATATTGCATTGCTGAATTCTTTTGTCAGCATTACCAATTCGGCATCCAGCCTGATTGATACGACACAGGTTATGCTGCCGAATCTGAATACGATGGTAGATGATGGTTCGAATACGGTAAATACCATGCAGGGAGCATTGAATTCCGGCAGCCTTAATGCCAGTGCTTTGGCTGAGGTTATTTCAGCAAATCTTAATACAGCAGCCGACAGCCTTGACAACATCAATACGCTGATACAGAATGCCTTAGATCAGTTGGATAACTATGGTGATTTATCTTCCGGCGGACTGCAGAGCGCAATTAATATGATGCCGCTGATCCGTCAGTTATTTGAAAACAGTGTGGCAGACTGGAAGGATGATGAAAGTGTTTCCGGTCAGATTGCAGAAATCGAAGCACAGTTAGATAAAATTGAAGCAGATTTAAACAGTGTCCAGAATAATGTCACAGATTTAAATACTGCAAAGGATACTTTAAACACTGAAATATCTACCGAAATAACTTCCTGTAAGACCAAAATAAAAGCTTTAAAAGATACGTTTGACTATTCGGTAAAAGGTCAGCTGGAGACAACCATTCAGTCCATGCAGGGGTCGCTGAATCAGACACAGGCAATTTTAAATGGTGTCGATGGAGATTTTGATGAAGTATCGGAAGTGTTGGATGCTTATAGTGAAACCCTCGATAAGGGAAATGAAAGCTTAAGTGATTCACTGGCAGCAGCACAGGAAATGAAGACCGGACTTGACAGTGTGATTACAAGTCTCAGTGCTCTGGAAATCAGTGACCAGTATCAGGCTTTGATGAAAATTTTAGAGACCGACCCGACTTTGTTAGGAGATTTCTTATCTTCTCCGGTCAATATGGAGACGAAAGAGATTTATCCGATTTCCAATTATGGTTCGGCAATGTCACCGTTCTATACGGTACTGGCATTGTGGGTAGGTGCGTTGATTCTGGTGGCAATCATTCATGTAAAGGTACTTCCGGATGAGAAAATACCGGATGCAAAACCTTACCAGAAATTCTTTGGAAGATATATTACATTCTTCCTGATTGGACAGGTGCAGGCATTGATTACTGCACTGGGAGATTTGTTTTATATTAAGATACAATGCCATAACCCATTCTTATTCTGGCTTGCCTGCGCATGCTGCAGCTTTGTATTTACCTTATTTATGTATGCATTAACGGTAGCCTTTGAAAATGTCGGAGAGGCTTTGGCGGTAGTCATTATGGTTATCCAGGTAGCAGGAGCAGGCGGTTCCTTCCCAATCGAAGTACTGCCGGCAATCTATCAGCGGATTTACCGTTTCTTCCCATTCCCTTATGGAATGGATGCCCTGCGAGAGACCATTGGTGGTATGTATGGAATGACTTATTGGAAATGCCTCGGCATCTTGGGCATCTATATTATAATCTCACTTTTGATTGGACTTGTAATTGCAATTCCGTTCCGGAAGTTAAATATGAAGATTGAGCATAGCAAAGAAAAATCTGACATTATGCTGTAGAAAAGTATTGACAATCATAGCTCTCTATAGTATAGTATTACAAGTCGGGATTAGTTCCGACAGAATTGCTGGCATGGCTCAGTCGGTAGAGCGTCGCATTGGTAGTGCGGAGGTCACGGGTCCGATTCCCGTTGCCAGCTTAACTAGAAAAAAGGCTGTAATCCTTGATTTTTCAAGGGTTACAGCCTTTTTGGTGATTATGCAAATCGCATAAAACATATTAACATCCGAGTCTGAATAATTTGCAGATTGTGTTAAATAACTCGGAACAGCTATTGAAATTAAAACACATAGTTTCGTCCTCCTTATTTTCTTTGAAATCATGTCTTAGCTAAGTACAAATGAATTGTAACAAGTCTGTAACATTTTCGCAATAGGAGTACATTGGAAACATGGGAAATATCTGGCCTTAGGATAAGCCGGGAGGAGTTGGCTCTTTCTCAAGCTTTGCAAACCAGCTATTAACGGCCTTGCTTACCTCGTCACGTTTACGAAAAGGAATCTGCACAATGGAGTGGTCTTCCATAATAAGGTCGTGCTGCAGAATTCCAGTGACATGGTTTAGGTTTACCAGATAGCTGCGGCCAACCGGAAGAAAACAGGCAACAGAGGCAAAGTCCTCGGTAAGCTGTGTCAGGTTTCCGGGAATCGTAAAAGTCTCTGATATAGCGTGCAGCAGGACATTGTGCTGCCCGGTTTCAAAAAAGAGAATATCTGAGTAAGGAAGAGAATATTCCTTCCTACGGACAGAAAAGGTAAATACTTCATTGGATTCCTCTAAAAGCGTATCGCAGCGGCTCATGGCATTGAGAAAATCTGTGTGTGAGTAAGGCTTTTGCAGATAGTAAAGAGCATTTACCTCATAGCTTGCCATGGCATGTTCCGTAGAAGAAGTGGTGAAAATAATGCCACCTTCATAGCCCAGTGAACGAAGGATACGTGCTGTTTCCACACCATCCTGGTTATTCATATAGATATCTAAAAACAGCAGAACCGGATAACGCTTTTCTTCCTTATAATATTGAATCATCTCTTCGCCCGAAGAAAAAAGTAGAATCTCCATATTACAATGATGTTTCGTGGCATATGTATTCAGATGATGTTTCAGCCGTAAGGCATCGCTTTCAGAATCTTCGCATAAGTAAATCAGCATAATTATTCTCCTGTATATAAAAAGTAAAAAACACCGGATACGAAACAAGTATAACATATTGAAAGAAAATAAAAATCATTTTTTATCGACAATCAGGAAGATAAAATCACAATTTGGAAGAATTGGTTGCAAAATTTTAAGCGTTTTCTTAAGATAGAAACTGTGTGAACAAAAGAAATAGAAATAAAAAAAGGAGAGGAAATATGGGAAAGAAACGAAAAAAACGATGTCTGGCATTTTTGATGGCATTGGCTATGATGACAGGCTTATTTATGGGAGATGCTGCCGGACTATTGGTAAAGGCAGAGGATACGCCGGCATCCGTTCAAATAGGAATTACAACATTAGAGACGGGCTGGTATGTGAAGGCGGTGGATCCTCCTTCTACACCGGGACCATCTGCAACGATTCGTGGCGTCGATAAAGTAGGGGAAGAACCGGAAAGTGGTGGTTATATTTATTTTGATAAAGATACGGCAACCATGACTGTATATAATGATATGGAGATTGCTACTTCCGGACCGAATCCGGTGACAGTAACAGGCGGAAACTTAACAATTTCCGGAGCAGGAAATTTTACTGTAGAAGGAACTTCTCCTGCATTTCTGTTAGCCGGAACCGGTGCTGCCGTTGTCACAAAGGATTTTACCGGAAATTTTAAGGTGACAAGTAATAGTAATGTAATAAACGGTGGCAGCAGATTTGAGATAGATACAACCGGTGATATTACACTGGAAACTGCATCAACGTCTTCAGAGCCAATTGCTTTGAGCAGTGGAGTGGTTGATTTAAGTGGAAAGAAAGTTACGATAACCGCACCATGTGGTATGATTGACAGTGGAGTCTCCACACTGAACCTGACACAGACAGAAGGAGACCTTGCATTAAGTTCTGCATCTGATTATTATCCAATTTTCCATGCAGAAAATGTTACCCTGAAAAATACCGGTGGAAAGGTGGAACTGGAAAATACCAGCACAGGGGTGTTGACTGACAGTAATCTTACGATTGAAGCTGCAGGAGATATTTCTTTAAAATCAGCGAAGGGAATAACAAGCAAGAGTAATCCACAGGTGAGCTTAACTTCAACCAATGGGGATGTTACAATTGAACAGACCGCAACCCCTGTCATGGCAAACGGTAAGCTGACGATTCAGGCATTGGCAGGAGCAATAAGCATTTCAACCAATGCGACTGTACCGATGTTTCAGGCAGAACTTGATGTAAAGGCAAAGAATGATGTGACACTGAAACAGAATGGAACAACAGATTCATCACTTACCTGGGGCGGAGCCGGTGGAAGTATTGAGAGTACCGATGGGAATATTACAATAGAACAGGAAGGCAGCACATATGTGATTTCAACTTTGAATGCAGTCAGCCTGAATGCAGGTGGAACGGTTACGGTAAAGAGAAATACAGAAGGAACAGCTTTAGGTGATATGATAAGAAGTGTTCCTGCAACAGGTGTAATCCAGCTTGTAGATGGCACAAAGAAAGGTGCCATCGTAGATGGAACCGTATATGCTGCCAGCGGATGTACGCATCCAAAGCGTATCAATGGAAAATGTGTTGTATGTGATGACCAGGAGCCGGTGGCAGCTATTGTAGATGCCAGCGGAAATGTAACAAATTATAACAGTCTGTCCAATGCATTCCACAATGCCAATGAATACAATACCGTAAAATTATTAGTTGATTATAAGAACAGCAGTGAATCAATTGATTTATCCTCTGTATATAAGGCTGTAAATCTTGATTTAAATGGAAAGAGTTTAACATTAGATGCATTCAATATCATGAATCACTTAAGCGTTTCCAATGGAAAGCTTAACCTGAGTACGCTCAATGATGCAAATACTAGTCTTTCTGATAAATGTACATTAGAAAATGTGGAAGCGGATATCCATGACATAAGTTGGACTGCAAATGGTGGTCTGGAATTAAAGAGCAGTACACTTCATGTAGGTTCACAGGCATCTCCTTGCTCATTCTTTGTAGAAATGATTACAATAGCACCGGATGACGATTCTGTAATTACACTAGAAAACATGATAAGTGGTCTGGCAAACTATAAAAATGTACCAGCAATGGAACAGGCATTGGACAAATTAATTCCTTTCGGATATTCAGTTTTTGTTGATACTGATATTACAGTACTGGATGAATCCGGAAATCGTGCCCAAAATCTGGTGCTTCGTAATAAGAAGCTGGCAGAAGCGGACATTACTTTAAGCCCGGCTGCCTTTGTCTATGATGGCACAGGAAAAGAGCCGGCTGTAACCGTAACGTATGATGGAATGACGTTAACGGAAGGAAGGGATTTTACGGTTACTTATGTTGATAATATTGAAGTGGGTGATACAGCTGCAGCAATTATCAGTGGTTCCCGCTTTTTAGACAGTGTAACAAAATACTTCAGCATTACCAAAGCACATCGTGGAGCACCAACAGGACTTACCGCAGTAGCAGAAACCATTGATGGCAAAAATGATGGAAAGATTCGTGGTGTGAATGCGGAAATGGAATACAGTATTGATGGAACTACCTATACCGCAATTACAGAAAATGAATTGACCGGACTTGCCGACGGAACTTATCTGGTACGTTATCAGGAAACACGCAATTATTATGCGTCTTCTGCAACACAGATTGTAGTAGAAAAAGGACTTCCTTCTTCCAACAGCTTAAACCCGTCAAACCCGGGCGGCGGAAATAATCCGGAAAATACACCAGGTGGAAGCATGCCAAATGAAAATAATAATGGAACGATATTAACCGCCGGAAGTAATGTTGTTACAACATTGCCAGGCGCATCTTCGGTACAGACACCGGCAGCAACAATGTCTGATAGCAGCACACAGGTTAAAACCGGAGACGACAATCAGATATTCCTGTATCTTCTTGTACTGATTGCTGCGGCAGGAGTGGCTGCGGGAGCATATGGCAGATTAAATGCAGGACGCCGTATGAAATAAGTGAAAAGGGATATATCGGAAATAGAAAAGTCATGAAATGAAAAATAAAAATGCTGTACTTTCAGAAATGGGAGTGCAGCATTTTTCTGTTGCAAAGAACATAAGGACGCGGTAAAATGTAGCGTAGTCAAAGAAGAGGAGATAGAAGATGCTGACACAGTTTTCAAGAACCGAACTATTGCTTGGAAAAGAAGCAATGGAAAAATTAAAGAATGCAAAGGTTGCAGTATTTGGAATTGGCGGAGTAGGTGGATATGTCTGCGAAGCATTGGTAAGAAGCGGAGTTGGAGCTTTTGATCTGATTGATGATGACAAGGTATGTCTGACGAATCTCAACCGTCAGATTATTGCAACCAGAAAGACCGTTGGAAAATATAAAACAGACGTCATGAAAGACCGTATTTTAGAGATTAATCCGGATGCCAGGGTAGAAGTGCATAAATGCTTTTTCCTGCCGGAAAATGCGGATGAATTTCCTTTTGAAGAGTATGATTATATCGTAGATGCAGTAGATACGGTAACAGCGAAGATTTCACTGGTTATGAAGGCACAGGAGATGAATGTGCCGATTATCAGCAGTATGGGAGCCGGAAATAAGTTAGATGCCAGTCAGTTCCGTGTGGCAGATATTTATAAGACAAAGGTATGCCCGCTGGCAAAAGTAATGCGCCGTGAGTTAAAGAAACGTGGTGTAAAGAAGCTTAAGGTGGTTTATTCCGAAGAGCAGCCAACCAGACCAGTTGAAGATATGGCAATCAGCTGTAGAACCAACTGTATCTGTCCGCCGGGAGCAGCCCATAAATGTACGGAGCGGCGTGATATTCCGGGCAGTGTGGCATTTGTGCCATCTGTCGCTGGACTGATTATCGCAGGTGAAGTAGTAAAGGATTTGGCAGCAAAATAAGAAACAGAAAAAGAAAACCGGATGTGGAATCACATCCGGTTTTCTTTTTCTATTGATTTCCTTATCAGGAAAATTATTTCTGAGGACCTGCAGAAACAAGAGCTTTACCAGCTTCATTTCCTTCGTATTTAGCAAAGTTCTTGATGAATCTGTCAGCAAGATCTAATGCTTTTGTCTCCCATTCAGAAGCATCTGCATAAGTATCACGAGGATCTAAGATGCCTGAATCAACGCCTGGAAGCTCTGTAGGAACTTCAAAGTTGAAGAATGGAATCTGTTTTGTAGGAGCGGTTAAGATAGCTCCGCTTAAGATAGCATCGATGATACCACGGGTATCTTTGATGGAGATACGTTTTCCGGTTCCGTTCCATCCTGTATTTACGAGGTAAGCCTTAGCTCCGCTCTTTTCCATTTTCTTAACAAGCTCTGCAGCGTATTTTGTAGGATGCAGCTCTAAGAAAGCCTGTCCGAAACATGCTGAGAAAGTAGGTGTAGGCTCTGTGATTCCACGCTCTGTACCAGCAAGTTTTGCTGTAAATCCAGACAGGAAGTAGTACTGAGTCTGCTCTGGAGTTAAGATAGATACTGGAGGCAGTACTCCGAATGCATCTGCGGAAAGGAAGATGACATTCTTAGCTGCTGGAGCAGAAGAAATCGGGCGGACAATGTTCTCAATATGGTTGATTGGGTAAGATACACGGGTGTTTTCTGTTACGCTCTTATCAGCAAAATCGATTTTTCCGTTAGCATCTAATGTTACGTTCTCAAGAAGAGCGTCACGTCTGATCGCATTGTAGATATCCGGCTCGGAATCTTTGTCAAGGTCGATAACCTTAGCGTAGCATCCACCCTCGAAGTTGAATACGCCGTTGTCATCCCAACCATGCTCGTCATCACCGATTAAGAGACGCTTAGGATCGGTTGAAAGGGTTGTCTTACCTGTTCCGGAAAGTCCGAAGAAGATAGCGGTGTTTTCACCGTTCATATCTGTGTTAGCAGAGCAGTGCATGGAAGCGATGCCCTTTAATGGCAGATAGTAGTTCATCATAGAGAACATACCTTTTTTCATTTCTCCGCCGTACCATGTATTAACGATAACCTGCTCACGGCTTGTAATGTTGAACATTACTGCTGTCTCAGAGTTTAATCCTAATTCTTTGTAGTTTTCAACTTTTGCTTTAGAAGCATTGTAAACGATGAAGTCCGGCTCAAAGTTCTTTAATTCTTCTTCAGTAGGCTGGATGAACATATTTGTTACGAAATGTGCCTGCCAAGCTACTTCTACGATGAAACGGATAGCCATACGGGTATCTTTGTTAGCACCACAGAAAGCATCTACTACATAAAGTTTTTTGTTAGAAAGTTCTTTGATAGCGATGTCTTTTACAGCACTCCATGCTTCCTCAGATGCTGGATGGTTGTCGTTCTTGTATTCATCAGATGTCCACCATACAGTGTCTTTGGAGTTCTTGTCCATAACGATGAATTTGTCTTTAGGGGAACGACCTGTATAGATACCAGTCATAACATTGACTGCGCCAAGTTCACTTTCCTGACCTTTTTCATAGCCTTCCAGTTCTGGCTTGGTCTCTTCTGCGAATAATGTTTCGTAGGATGGGTTGTAGACAATTTCTGTTGTTCCAGTAATGCCATACTTGCTTAAATTGATTTCTGCCATTTTGTTTTTTACCTCTTTCCTTTAAATATAGTAATATGATAATCGCCCGCAAAAAGCAGGTTTTTATGATATCTTGACTGAGAAACTATAAATCCTAGTTACGTCATCATAATTATTATACATAAATAAGTCATAAAATCAATAAAAAAACTGCGAAATTTTTATAAAGTGAAGAAAGTTGAAAGATTTTCCCACTAAAGAATTAGCCTCCTGCTTAAAAATGCTGCCATATAATTCGGCAGAAGTCCGTTGCGGCAGAACCCCAGACAAGCTATAATACAAAGTAAGAGAAAAATATAATCTTACTTTGTAGGATAATCCTGTATAGAAAAGGAGCACATGGGCTATGAAGATATTTCACTTATCCGACCTTCACATCGGATTGAAATTAATGAATCATGATTTAAGGGAAGACCAGGAATATATCCTGCATCAGATTGTAGAGCGGGCGGGAGAAGAAAAACCGGATGCCATTTTGATTGCAGGAGATATTTATGATAAAGCAGTGCCGGCGGCAGAGGCAGTAGAGGTATTCGATCATTTTATCAATGAACTGACGGAGATGGTGCCGGAGGCTGTCATTATGATGATTAGCGGAAACCATGACAGCGCACCAAGAGTGAACTGTTTCCGAAGCATTTTATCAAGACAGCATCTATATATGATAGGAAAGCCGCCTGAGACGAAAGAGGAATACATTGAGAAAGTGACATTGACAGATAAGTATGGAAAAGTGAATTTTTATCTTCTGCCATTTGTGAAGCCGTCTATGGTAAAGCAGATTGTGGGAACGGATGAAAATGATAACAACCTTTCCTATGATGCAACTTTGCATAAGCTTCTGGAACGAGAAAATGTAAATGAAGCAGAGCGGAATGTGCTGGTGAGCCACCAGTTCTATCTGCCAGCAGGAAAAGCTGCGGAGGATGTTGAGCGTATGGATTCCGAAATCCGCACCGTGGGAAATATTGATGAAGTGTCTGCGGATGTGTTGGAGCGGTTTGACTATGCGGCATTGGGACACATTCATAAGCCTATGACCGTGGGAAAAGAGTGTTATCGTTACTGTGGAACACCTCTTGCCTGCTCTGTCAGTGAAGCGGGACAGCAGAAAGGCATTATTATGGTGGAACTGGAAGAAAAGGGCAGGCTTTCCACCAGAGTAATTCCGTTAAAACCACTGCGTCAGGTGTGTATTGTGGAAGGAGAATTAGAAGAAGTATTAAAGCAGCCATCCGATAATTTTGTAACTGTAATTCTTACCGATAAGGTGGATGTCAATGTCTTTGACATGCAGGACCGGCTGCGTCATGCATTTCCCCATTTGCTGGAAATCCGAAGAGAAACGCTGCACAAAGCCAATTATGAAATGGAAAAATTCCGGCATGAGGCAGAGCTTGATGCCTTTTCGCTATGCTGTGAGTTTATCGGAGAGATGAAGGAGGAAGAGAGAGAAATTCTTAAGGAAGTCATCAATAAAGTAGAGGAGGAGAGTGAGTTATGAGACCATTAACCTTGGAAATGCAGGCATTTGGGTCCTATGGAGACCGGACGAAAATTGATTTTCGAAAACCATCCCAGAATTTATTTCTGATTACCGGAGATACCGGTTCCGGCAAGTCCACTATTTTTGATGCCATAGCCTTTGCGTTATATGGAGAAGCCAGTTCTACCGCCAATAAAAAAAGTGGAACAGAGCTGCAGAGCCAGTTTGCCACAGCAGGCGCAGAGCCTTATGTGGAATTGAAATTCTGTGAAGGAACAGAAGAAAGCGGCGTCTATACAGTGCGCCGTGTGCCAAGACATGTCCGCCCATTGAAGCGGGGAAGCGGTGAAAAAGAAGAAAGCGAATCCGTTACCTTAATCATGCCGGATGAATCCGTTTATTCACAGAAGGAAACAAATCAGAAAATCATTGATATTATCGGGCTGACCAAGGGGCAGTTTATGCAGGTGGCAATGATTGCCCAGGGAGAATTTATGGAACTGCTCCGGGCAAAATCCGATGAGAAAAAAGTGATTTTCCGAAAATTATTCCACACAGAAAAATATGAAAAGATTGCCAATGAATTAGGAGACCGGAAAAGAAAATTAGATGCAGAGATTGCCACAATCCGTACGAAGTTTCATGCCAAAGCTGAGAATGTGGACATACCGGAAGCCTTTGAAGAAGCCGAAGCTCTGTTGGCATTGAAAAAGAAGATGCAGCAGGCGGATGCAAAAGCACCGGAGATGGAACGCTTTTTAGAATTGATGCAGCAATTGTGCCAGTATCTTAAGGAAGAGGGAAAGCAGAAAAAGAAGGAAGCAAAAGAAGCGGAAAAATTGCGGGAGCATTGCAGGAGTGCGTTGCAGGAAGCGGAAAATCTGCAAAAATCCTTTACCCAGATGGAAGAAGCACAGCGGGAGTTAGCACGCCTTTTTGAAGCGGAAGAGGAGATAAAAGAGACTGCCCGGTTAGAGCAGATGATAAAGCTTGCCTATGATGCAAAGCAGCTCTATCAGCAGTATGAAGAAGCGGTAAAGAGGCTGGAGGATTTAAAGGCAGAACAGCAGAAATTAGAAGAAAAGCTGCCGGAGATAAAGAAAGCTTTAAAAGAGGCAGAAAAGGAAAGAAACTTAGCAGAGGCGGAAAAGGAAACACAGCAGAAGAATTACAGTATTATAGAAGAAAAAGTAAATCGCACGAAAGCGGCATTGAAAGAAATAAGAAAAGCTGAGCAGGAAGTAGAGCAGAGTAAAAATGCTTTGCAGCAGGCGGAAGAGACGGAAAAAGAGACAAAAGAAAAAAGCACTGTCTTAGAGCAGAATATCGCACAGTGGAAGAAAGAAGCAGAGGCTTTCGAAGAAATTGAAGTAAGGCAGTTACAGATTACCGGAAAGAAAAATGCTCTTGCAGAAATCGAAGATGCCGTAGCAGAGATTACAGAATCAAAGCAGCTTCTTGGTAAAGAAAAGAAACAGGAGGAACATGCAAAAGAGATTTATCGGGAAGCATCCGGACAGTATCAGGCAAAGCAGCAGGAATATGAAGCATATCGTAAGCGGTTTTTCGATGCGCAGGCAGGTATTTTGGCAAAGGAATTAAAAGAGGGAGAGCCATGCCCGGTCTGCGGTTCCATGGAACATCCAAAGCCATGCATTGCGGTAGAAATGCAGGAAGAATTAAGCCGGGAAATGTTAGAAGCTTTAGAAGAAACGGTTGCAAAGTTACAGCAGAAGCAGGAAGCGGCATCTACAGAAGCCGGTGCATGCCACGTAAGAAGAGAGAACCGGGAGAAAGAGCTGGCAGAAAGAAAGCAAAAGTGCCGGAAGAGAATAGAAGCCTTTGGAAATGAAGCACACCCGGCAGCCGATGAAGAAATAGAACCGTGGCTTGTCATACAAAAGAAAGAGATTGCAGAAGAAGAGAAAACACTTTCTCAGGAGATAAAAAAGAAGAAGGAATTGTCTCATAAATTAGAAGAGGCAGAAGCAAAAAAGATTGCACTTCAAAAAGAGGAGACAGAAGCAGCAGAAAAGAAGCTTTTGGCAAAAGAGCAGTTTGACCGTTGTCAGGCAGCTTACACAGAGCGGAACCGCACCCTTGACTATACATCCGAAAAAGAAGCGGATGAAGTCTTGGCAGAAGCACAGCAGAAGAAGGCTTTTGCAGAAAGTGCATATGCAAAGGCTGATAAAGAAAAGAGCCGCTTAGAGGAAGAGAAAACCGGTACACAGACAGGCATTGTCCGTTGTGAAAGAGAACTTCCGGAACGTAAAAAAGAAGCAGAAGCCAAGCAGCAAAAATATGATTTATATATAGAAGAAAAAGATATTTCCAAACTGGAATGGCAGACTCTGGTGGAGCAGTATTCGATAGATGCCATGGAAGAGATGCGGCAGAAAAGGGAGGATTATCAGAATCAGAAGACGATGTATCAGAGCCGCTATGAGACAGCAAAAGAAACTGTAGGCGAGAAAGAAAAACCGGACGTAGAGAAGCTTTCAGAGGAACTTAAGGCAGCAGAGGAACAGAGTAAATTTACCGGCAGGGAAGTCAATGAGTGGGAGATTTCCAATCAGAAGGATACGGAAATCTTAGAAGCGGTAGAGGAAATATGGAGCGGGCGGCAGCAGGTATTAGAGCAGCACAACCGTATAACACGGCTTTATACTGTCATTTCAGGGAATGTGTCCGGCAGCCGTATGGATTTGGAGACCTTTGTGCAACGCTATTATCTGGAGAGGATTCTTTATGCAGCAAACCGCCGTTTTGAAGAAATGTCAGCAGGACAGTTTGAACTTAGAATGTTTGATGAGAAGAAGGCTGCAATCGGAAAGAACAGGGGACTTGACCTTATGGTATATTCCAATGTAACCGGAAAAGAGCGGGAAGTCCGTACGCTTTCCGGAGGAGAATCTTTTATGGCGGCGTTATCCATGGCACTGGGCATGGCAGATGAGATTCAGGAAAATTCTGCTGCCATACATCTTGATATGATGTTTATTGATGAAGGCTTTGGTTCCTTAGATGAGCATGCAAGAGAGCAGGCAGTCCGGGTATTAAAAGAGATGGCAGGCGGATCGAAGCTCATTGGAATCATTTCCCATGTAACAGAATTAAAGCAGGAAATGGAAGACCAGCTTCTTATTACAAAAGATGAAGAAGGAAGCCATGTCCGCTGGCAGTTAAGCTAGCGGATAGGCTCCCTGTTCTAACATTTCCGTCACCATGGCAGCCATAGCGGAAGGATGTTCCTTCATTCCGTTTTGCAGCCATTTTAAGAAAACATTATAGAGTGCACCGGAATAGAAGTAGACTTTATACCGGTGAATATCATTATAAGGCATGTCACCCATATGATTTTCTAATTCCTGATCAAAAAGGTCTAAGTAAATGTATGCGAGACCTGCCTTATATACACTTAAAATAAATTTCTTGTAAGTCTTAAAATACCGGAAAATCAGTAAAATTGCCTCATAGCTGAAAAAGTCATTTTCAAGCTTTTCTGCCCGCTTCCGGTATTCTTCCATAATATCGTCCGTAATTTTAATCAACACTTCTTCCTTGGAATGAAAATTCCGGTAATAGGAAGCTCTTGCTACTCCGGCAGTGGTAATAATATCGGTTACGGATATATCGGAAAATGCTTTGGTGTCCATGAGCTTGGTCAGGGCACGGGCAATCTTTAATTTTACCTGGCGGTTCGCTTCGTATCGTTTGTCTGTTTCTTTCATTTGAATGCTCCTGTTCGTATGTGCTATGGATGTGGTGCCGGTGGGTGGGACAGTTATTTTATTTTTGTTACTACGATTTGTATTTGATACATACATTGCTTCTAACACCAAAGAGCTGTTTTTCTTGCACCGTATTTTTCTTTTGCCGATAAAGCCTGTCTTTCCAATGTTTGACAGTATGCCGGACTCTGTTCGCCTGAATGCGGATACGATATATGCAGTCTGTTAGAGACGCTTAGAATTCCGGCAGCAACCGGCAACGCTGGCACAGGGATGTGCCAGCGAGGCACATCTTAAGCATGGATGCGAATATGTGCCGGTTGCCGGAAGATACGGAAACTTTAGCGGAATTCTTAGCGTCTCTTTCAGACGGAATGTGGTATCCGCAACAGACGGACAGAGCCGGCATCCGGTCAAAGCAACGGAAAGGACAGCCTGACAGCAAGAAAAATACAGTGCTAAGAAAAATAACGCTCTTTGGCGTAATGAACCAATGCACATATCAAATGCAAATCGTAAGAAACGAATATCATATTCTGTCCCACCCCACCGGCACACATCCGTATCATGATACAAAATGATATAAAATGTCTCACATCAAACCGTTGAAAAAAGGGGAAACTATGCTACAATGCTACTTATGCAGCCACAACAATGTGATATAAATTATCTCACATATAGTGTGGCATAGATACAGACAACAGTCAAGAGATGGAGACGAAAATGAAGATAATTACAGATACAGGATCTGATATATTAGAAACCGAAGCAAAGGCAATGGGCGTGGATCTGGTGCCAATTTCCGCAAACTTTGAAGATGTTATATTTGACCGGAATACAGAAGAGAATTTCAAAGCATTTTATGAAAAACTGCGCAGCGAGGAACAACTTCCGGTATCCAGCCAGCCATCACCGGCAGCATTTTTAGAAAAGTATGAAGCGGCAGAAGAAGCAGGCGAAGAAGTGTTGGTGATTCTTATTTCCTCGAAGCTTTCGGGAACTTATAATGGGGCAGTGCTGGCGAAGGAAATGTGCGGATATGAAAAGATATATATCGTGGATTCCCTGCAGGCATCCTTATCCCTGCGGCTTCTGGTGGAGTATGCCGTGAAGTTAAAAGAAGAAGGCAAAAGTGCAGAAGAGATTGCAGGAATCTTGGAAGAAGTAAAGAACCGCACCTATCTTACCGGTGTTCCGTCCACATTATTATATTTGAAAAAGGGCGGACGTATTTCTCCGGTAGTTGCAGCAGTGGGAAATGTAATGGGAATCAAGCCGGTGCTGCTGCTCCGGAATGGAGAGATTGAAGGATATTCCAAAGCCCGCGGCATGAAAGCAGCCAAAAGCGGAATGCAGGCATTTTTGAAAAAAGGAGAAGTGGATAGCTGCATGCCGGTAGAATTTGCCCACAGCAATAACCCGGAAATGGGAGAGGAATTCCGGAAAGAAACCATGGAAGCATTTTCCCTGACGGAAAGCAGCTTACATGAAGTTGGAATGGCAATCGGAACCCATATCGGACCGGATGCACTTCTGATGGCATTTATTTTAAAAGAAAGCATGAAATAAGAATTTTCAGATTTAAGGATTCTTTAATAATTGATTCGTTATAGTAGAACCAGCAAAGGAAATAAAACTTTGCCGGTTCTTTTTTTTTCTTTACAGGAAATTGCCTGTAAAGTAAAAAACGCTCTGCGAGGATGCACACTGCGGCACGAAACTTGCAAAGCGTGTTTCGCGTAGTTGAGGTATACTAAGAGGATAGAAAGGAGCAGAAGATGTTTTGGGATATCTTACGCAAAGACTTAAAGCGAAAGAAAACAATTAATATTGTAATTTTGCTGTTTATTATTTTAGCTGCCATGTTTGTGGCAAGCGGGCTGAACAATGTACTGACGGTAGTAAATGGAACCGATTATTATCTTAATCAGGCAGACATTGGAGATTATGTAGTACTGACCCAGCAGGGGGATGGCGGTGTGCCGGAGCTTTTGGATACCTGTCAGTATGTAAAAGACTACCGCATGGATCATATTATGTATGCAACCAAGGGGAATATCAAGGCAGAGGGAAAAGAACTTGATATGGCAAACAAGGCAATGATCATAGAATCCATTTCCGAAAGTGAGATACATTTTTTCACAAAGGATAATAAGGAGCTTACAAAAGTGCCTGAGGGTGAGGTCTATGTCACAGGAAATTTCTTAGATGCAAATGCTTTAAAAGAGGGAGATAAACTTACGATTACCCATGGCAAAAACAGTGTGGAGCTTACGATTGCCGGAAAAGCAAAAGATGCGCTGCTGGGTTCTGAATTTATGGGAAATAAAAGATTTATTTTAAATGAAGCGGATTATCAGAAATTTGCATCGGATGAAAGTCTTGCAGAATACCGTGGCGAGATCATTTATATTGACACAGACAATCCATCGGAAATAGCCTCTTTATTAAGCAATGCATCCAACATCCTATTTAACCGGGGACGGGACATTTTTAAATTGTGTTATGTCATGGATATGATTGTGGCATTTGTGGTGCTGGTTTTAAGCGTATGCCTGATGATAGTATCCTTTGCAGTGTTGAAATTTACGATTACTTTTACGGTGACAGAGGAATACCGGGAAATCGGTGTCATGAAAGCCATCGGAATTACGGACTTTAAGATACGAAGCCTTTATCTTGTAAAATATCTGATGCTGGCTGTTGTGGGAGCAGCAATTGGATTCCTGGCAAGCATCCCATTTGGCAATATGCTGCTGCAGTCCGTGACAGAAAATATGATGTTGGGAAACAGTCATGCCATTACAGCAAATTTCATTGGAGCACTTATCGTTATTGCAGTTACCATCTGGTTTGCATACCGGTGTACCGGAAAAGTAAAGAAGCTGACACCGGTGGATGCTATTAGAAACGGTCAGTCCGGAGAACGCTTTAAAAAGAAATCCATTTACCGGCTGGGAAAAAGCTGTTTTAACAGTACCTGGTATCTGGCAGTCAATGATATTTTAAGCAGTCCAAGACGGTTCCTTACGATTATATTGTCCTTTTTCCTTTGTTCCGTTTTTATGCTGGGAGTGGTTATTACAACAGATACCATGAAAAGTAAGAATCTGATTACGACATTTGGAAAAGAAAGTGATGTCTACATATCAGATGTATCACAGGCAATGGGGAATATGGCAGGAAAGACCCGGGCTGATTTGGCAAAAGAATTAGATGACCTGGCAGAAGAACTTCCGGAAGAAGGCATGCCATCGGAAATGTCTGTTGAGATACAGTATACTATAAAGATAAACTTTCACAGCTTCATATAGGGTTTAACATGGGGGAGTATCAGAATTTTCTGGTGAAAGCAGATACAGAACGTTTGCTGGAAGTATTGCAGAATATCATAGAAAATGCTATAAAATATGGTAGTGACAAAAAAATTGGTATATCAATTTCGAAAGAAGAAGACTGTGTGCTGATTACCGTGGAAAATACAGGAGAAGTTCTTCCGGCAGAAGAACTTCCGCATCTTTTTGACAGCTTCTATCGTGGCTCCAATGCAGGAAGCCAGGAAGGAAGCGGACTGGGGCTTTATATATGCAGAAAGCTGATGCATAAAATGAACGGGGATGTTTTTCTGAAACAGGAGGAAAATCTTTTTTCGGTAACTGTGGTAGTGGGTATGGCAAATTAGTCAATGAAAAAGGCAGGAAGAAAATGTAATATGATAAAAGCTGTTTTATTTGATATGGACGGAACACTCATTGATACAGAAAAATACTATAGAATCTGCTGGCCTAAGGCAATGGCGCATTTTGGCTATGAAATGAGTGATGAGCAGGCATTGTCCATGCGTTCCTTAGGACAACCCTTTGCACCGGCGCATTTAAAGGAAATGTTTGCAGATGAGAATCTTGACTATCCGGCTATCCGGGCTTACCGGAAGGAATTGATGGAGGAATATCTTGCAAAGAACGGTATTGAGATAAAAAGAGGAGCTATTGAGTTATTGAATTTTTTAAAAGAAAAGAAAATCCGGCGGGCAGTTGCAACGGCAACCGACATGGAACGGACAGAAAGATATTTAAAGCAGATAGGACTATATCCGTACTTTGATGAAATCATCAGTGCAACCATGGTAGAACATGGAAAGCCGGCACCGGATATCTATACTTTTGCATGTGCACAACTTGGACTTGCTCCGGAAGAATGCCTTGCGGTGGAGGATTCGCCCAATGGGGTTATGAGTGCTTGTCAGGCAGGCTGTCAGGTGGCAATGGTTCCGGATCAGACACAGCCGGATGATGAATTAAAAAAGAAACTTACGATATGTGCAAATACACTGGATAAATTGAAAATTTTATTTTCATAAAATGGGAGAGGTAAGATGAATTTTTTATTTGATACTTCAATTGATGTGAACCGCAGACAGTTTTATGTGCTGGCAATGGGAAGCTGTATCGGAAATCTGGCAGGATTTATTGGAAATGCATTGATTTTCGGATGGAACGGAACAACGATTTTCTGTGGAATCTGTATGTTACTTATGGCCGCAGGAAGTTTCATTGGAATTAAAAAAGGTCAGATACGTTATGCGTCTTATTTGATGATAGCAGTATTAAGCCTTGTGGAATTTCCGGCACTGTATTATATATATCAGACGGGAACGATTGTATACATGGTACTTGCGATGGTAGCAATTGCGATTTTTATTCCAACCGGAAATGCAATCCGGTTTGCCGGCATAGTAATTGTAGCCGATGTGGCAGCAGTTATTTTAGCCTATATGAGACCGCTGGAAAGTGAAAAACTGTCAAAAGAAGTCGTGCTGCAGAGCACACTTTGTTCCCTGCTTATCGTTTTACTTTGTGTTTTTTTGATTTCTATCCTGCTTCAGATGCAGAGACAGAGGCAGGAAGAAGTAGTAAAGAAGTTGAATGAACAGTTGAAAGATGCCGCAGATAAAGATGCACTGACCGGACTCTATAATCGTCGTTATTTAAGTCAGTATCTGGGAGAACTTATTCTGGATGAGAAGGAAGAATTTGATGCGGTACTGATTGATCTTGACTTCTTTAAACATGTGAATGACACTTACGGACATGGGTTTGGAGACATTGTTCTGGTGGAATTTGCAAGACTTTTAACAAAGCATGTAAAGAATAAAGGGATTGCAGTACGCTTTGGCGGAGAAGAATTTATGCTGGTTTTAAAAGGGATGAACACGGATGAAATCGGTAAAATGCTAGAGCATATAAGATGGGAATATAAGGAATTTACAAAGCATGAAAAGAATATCGAATGCTCTTTCAGCAGTGGTGTACAGCATTATACAGAAGGAATTGCTGTTACGATATTATACCGCTTAGCGGATGAGAAACTCTATGCGGCAAAGGAGCGGGGAAGAAACCAGGATGTCTTTGATTTAGAATCATAGAAAGATAAAAAAGGGGCGAGAAATGAAAAGGAACATCAGGAGGATTCGTTTATGAAAGGGAAAAAGTTTTTAGCAATGATATTAAGTGCAGCGTTGGGAATGTCAACGTTTGCGGCTTGCGGAAGAAGAGTCGTGGAGCCGGAGAAAAAGACCACAGAAACAGAGGCAGTGACTGAGACGGAAGAAACGGAAAACTCAGAAGAGGTGACAGAGGAGACAGAAACGGAAAATGTGGATGAAGATGATATTTTTGCACAGCTTGCAGGAGAAAGCTTTATGTTTACCAGCGGAGCCGGTGCATGGGATTCTACATTCATTTTATCCGAGGATGGCTCTTTTGTGGGAAATTATCATGATGCAGATGCGGGAGATAGCGGGGATGGATATCCAAATGGAACCCTTTACTATTGCGATTTCTATGGAAAATTCACCCAGCCGGAAAAGATAAATGATTATACCTATGAGATGCAGTTGGAAAATATTGCAACGAAGGAAACCAAAGGCGACACGGAAATTAAAGGCGGCGTGAAATATATTTACACGGGACCGGCGGGTTTGGAAGAGGTTTATGATTTATATATTTATCTGCCGGGTGCACCGTTGGATGAATTACCGGAAAGATTTCTGGACTGGGCATCCATTGGTCTTACCGATGATGATACGACGCTTCCATTCTATGCAATTTTTAATACGCTGACCTTTGATACCTTTTTAGGACCGAGTGGAGATAAGGTTACGGTAAATGATAAAACCACAACTACAACTTCCGATGTATCCATAGAGAGTGAATTGCAGAAAATCGAGGAGAAAGCAGCAGCCATGCAGGAAGACCTTTCCAGTGGAGAACTGACACAGCAGGAAATGAATACCCTGTCTCTGCAGTTGTATCAGTTGTGGGATAATGAGCTGAATTCTATCTGGAGCCGTTTAAAAGAGACTTTGGATGAGGACACTATGGCAAACCTTACCCAGGAAGAGCGTGACTGGATTAAGACAAAAGACAGTGCAGTAGAGGAAGCCGGCAAAGATGCCGAGGGCGGAAGCCTGCAGCCATTATTGGAAAATGATAAGGCGGCAGAATTAACAAGAGACCGGGTATATGAACTGGCAGAGTATTTGAAATAAAAAGATATTTTAGCGAGGAAAAATGGTTACATTAAATGATTACTTATACTCCGGAGCAACGGTGTTCCGGATACTGAAAAAGTATACGCAGGACCTCCGGGCATCTGCAAAAGAATCCAAAAATGAAGTGGATCTGGTGCATTGCAATTTCCTGATTCAGATTATGGAACTGTTAGAGCACAATGATTTCCTGACGGCGCAGTCCCAGAAAATCCGTGAGTTCTACAAATATATGGCAATGGAATATCCTTATCTTTCCTTTACTTTTAAAGGAAGAATCAAGTCACTGATTCGTGCGGAGGGTAAATTCAACGGCTATATTGTAGAGTACATTTATGATTATTATAAAAAGCATAAAAGCTATCCGGACATTGCAGAATTAAAGGAAAAGCTGAACTGCTTCCGTGATCTGATTGCATACCGGATTGTGATTTCCATGCCACGGTGTCATTTGAAAAATCATGAGAACCGCGAAGAAGAGGAATTAAAGCACCTTTATCAGATTGCAAATGTGCTGCCACAGTTTTTAGAGGAGCGTGGATTTACGGCAGAGCCGACAGGCGGTGTCTTAAGAAGCAGTTCCCCGCTTTTGGATGATACTGTAAAACTATATTACAGGGATTATATCACCAGCGAAAAGGAGGACGATTACAAATCCTTACATATTACTTTTTATGATAACAGTGCGAGATGTTATGTGGAAATGCAGCTTCGCACAAAGCAGATGGACGATATTGCAGAAATCGGTTCCGCCAATCATATTAATTATGAGAAAAAGCAGGAAGCATCCAGAGCACGCCGGGATACCATCCCGGAGGGAGAATGCATTTATTTTGATGAAGCTTATGAACGGTGCAGGCGTTTGCAGGAACTGGAGCTTTCCGGTGTGGATGTCGACATGTTTACAGCAGTAAGCAACAGCCTGATGAATGACGGCTGCGGCTTATACCGGGGAAGACTGATTCTTCCTTATGAGCATTTGTCGAGATTTCAGAATGATTTGATTGATTAGAAATAGAACAGAATGGAAGCGAATGAAACGGAGAAGGCAGCTATGGGTGAAAATATGGAAAAGGAACAATGGATGAAAGAGAGCCTCCAGATGCAGAAGGCAAGCTGGATTCAGGATGAAATTACAAAGCGCAGAGAGCGGGAAGATGAGTTGCTGCAGCAGATTTTCATGGAGCAGAAAATGTTGCAGGAGCTGGACGAAGACATGGACGAAAATATGGCACATGCCAGAGAAGGCCGCAAATACCGGGAGGACATGAAGGAGCGGGTCAACGACCGGGTATATGAAATCCATGACCTGAGTGCAGATAAGCGCGAGGGAATGCGGGAATACAAATATGCATACCGCAGAGGCTACGCCCTTGCCATGTTTTTCTTTTCACTGGCATTGTGCGTCTTTGTAGGCTTTTTGCATGGAATCACTTCACAAATCTGTCTGATGTTGATGTTCTTTACCGGCGTGCAGGCCGCCATTTTTGTACATCAGAAGCAGTGCTTCTTTCTCTGGAGACTCATCTGCGATATTTTCTCCGCAGTAGTTTTCCCGGTGATGCTGATTCTCTTTATCGGCTATGAATTAAAGTACGGCTTCTACGATTTCCTGCTTCCAATCTGCCTTATCGTAGGATTGGTGCTGCTGGCACTGACCACAGCATCTTATTTCCTCTATGACCCATATCGCAGCGCCCGTCGCAGGGTCGGTGATGCCAAGAGCATGATCCGTTCTATCGAGCGTTCCGCCAAAAAGCAGGTCAAGAAGAGCCAGAAGCAGCAGGCGAAAGACGAGCTTCGCCAGAACCGCCTGCAGCAGAAGGAGCAGGATAAAGCCGAGAGGCTTCGCATCAAAGAAGAACAGCGCCAGGAAAAAGAACTTAAGAAAGCCGCACAGCGCGAAGAACAGCAAAAACTCCGTGATGCAAAGAAGCAGGAAACCTTAGAGACCCGCGAAGAGAAGAAACTTGCCCTCATGGACGCTGTGGCAGCCAAGAAGGAGCAGTTCCGGGAGAAGTTCCGGAAGGATGGGGGAGTGGAAGAAACGGAAGAAGAGGAGAAAGAGAAAACGGAAGAGGGCGTTTGGTCTTCGAATGAAGGCACGGAAGATGCAGAGCAGGGCGAGACAGTAGTTGTGGAAGATGCGGCGCAGGAAGAAGATGAGGTGTTAGAAGAAGAGGTTGTGCCGGAGGATGCAGCGCAGAAAAAAGAAGTGTTAGAAGAGGAAAATGTGCTGGAGGATGTGGTGGCATCGGAAGATACTGCGGATTCGGGGGAAGATGAGGCAGTTTCAAGTTTGGAAGAGGAAGAGAAAGTTCAGACAGAAGATAATTAGATAGATGAAGGTTGTAAGATAAGAGCATGGAAGAAATTCTGTGCTCTTTTTATGCTGGGAAAATAATTATATAAGGATAGAGATATGAGTATAAAATAGGAATCATAGAAAGTATTGTCGAATTTGGGTGTGAAGCAGATTGATAAGAGGGGAGATTTTGACGGATTTTGACGGTTTTTATTAAAAAAGGTTGCAATTTGGAAAAAGGAGTTGCATAATATTTATATAGGATTTGGAGGGAGAGAAAAGTTATGAAAAAGCTAAGTAAATATGATAAAAAGAAATTAGAAGTTCACAAAAGATATGATGCGTAAGGCATTGGTCGTTTGTGAATTTTTTTGTTGGAGAAAATTAGAACGAAAATGGTTGAAATATTTGAGAATTATAGATAAAAGGAAGTTTTATATGGATTAGTAGAGAAAAAGTTCAATGAAGAAGGAAATGGGTAGGTGTAAATGATTGATGAAAGTTAAAACTATCATAGGAAGAACCAATAAAAAGTTATTTGATAAAGGAAAATAGACAATGTCAAAAATAATATTTTTTTATGATGAATCCGAACATAGTAGAAGGTTAACGCAAGATACTCTATCGGCAAATAATTTTGCAGACAATTTTTTGGCTGGTATAATTGGATATTCAGATAGTAATAGTTATAATGTTGAAAAAGCATATGATGAATTCGAAAAAAAATATAAAAAACTTTACACTGTTGAAGGCGAATTGAAAAGTACCATATTAAGACAATCAAAATATAAATCGGGATTAGTTTCATTCAAAAAGGTTGATTTGTGTCTTTTGAATGATTTATTAGATTTAATAATTTCTAATGATATGTACTTGTATATTTGTTTGTTTAACAAAATTGAATATATCATAATTCAGTTATTGGACGGATATAAAAATTCATTGGTTGTTGATGCAGATAGTTTAAAGTATTCGGTTGCAAAATTAGTTTCGCTATACAGACCTCAAAATGTGTATGATGCGATGTATAAAAAAAGCGAGGATTTTATAAAGGAATTAAGAAAGTTTTTAATTGAGGTCAAAGATGAAAATGAAAGAGAGAAAAAAAGAGAAACAGAATCATTAGCAATTGAAGAATTACTTATGCTTCTTGAGAACTGTTCTGATGATTTTGTTATTGATTGGGATTATAAAATTGCATTTTGGGGATTTAGTAAATATTTGGATGAAATAGAAATTGAGGATTATCAGTTAATTATTGATAAAGAAGGGAATGGGAAAACATTAAAAGCAGCAGAATTAGTTGGAATAAGAAATTGCAGTGAGGCAGATTCTAAAGAAATTATAGGCTTAAGAATTGTCGATTTTATTGCGGGGATAAGTTCTTCATTTGTTAAATCTATACATAATAGTTTTGAATATGGTTCTACTGAAGAAACAAAAAAACTACTCTTTCTAAACAAAGCATGGTTTTATGTTCAAAGTGACAGTTTAGAAGTGTATAAAAAACTTAAAAAGGTGATTATTGAACAGCATAAGGTATGGTATAAGACTTATTGTGGAAATTATTCTGATGATTTTCTCTACTTTATATGTATACTTAATTATTTCTCAAGGTTTTGTGACAGTGGAGAGTTCAATAAATTGACACCAGAGCAACATCAAAATAATTTGAATGATTTGGCGGTTAAGTCATTAGGTGAGAGATTTGAAGTGTTTAGACATAAATTACCTATTGAGAAAATTAGAGTGGAAGAAGATGGTGTTTATTATAATAAGCAAGGGGCAAAATGCTATGTAGATTATAAAAGGTATAAGATGTTACCAATAGAAGCTAATAAAAGGAAAAAATTCAGTGTACTTAGTGTTGGAATGCTTGGAAAAATGGAAAAACCATGTGTAACAATTTTGGAAAATGATGTGCCGATATGTTATTTATTACCAGATGAATTAACGGAATGGGCTATAATGGTGATAACTATAGCCGATATGGGGCAAAATCTTTTCCCTTCATTTGTAGAATTTGGAATTATTAATAAAAGATTTTATGCAGAGATATTATAAAAGATAGTGTTTAGGGGAATTTTTCTTTAAATTAAATAACTTATGAATGTATAGAAAGAAGATGATTATATGTGGGGAGAAGGGGTATCGTGGATTGGGAATATTAAAAATTATTAAATTTAAACAGAGAGAGGAAATGCCAGAAGATGCATTGAATGCTAATCCGATTGAAAAAGAGAGATGAAAAGGGTCTGACTATGAGACGTGAAGTATATTATGCCAAGAAAAGTGAATCGACAACCTAATGATACTATAATATGGTAATTGTAGAGTGAAGAGAAACTGTGGAGGCTGAGAAATAAGCTGTATTTAGTATATTATTTCAAAAATTATTATGATATAATCTTAAATAAATATTTATTAAGTAAAGGATGAAAAATGGATTGGAATAATTTTAAATTTATTGATTTATTTGCTGGAATTGGTGGTATTCGCCTTGGTTTTGAATCGGTAGGTGGAAAATGTGTTTTTTCATCTGAATTTGATGAAGATGCGTGTAAAACATATGAAGCAAATTTCGGGGAACATCCATCAGGAGATATAACCAAAATTGAAGCAAAGAATATTCCTGATTTTGATATTTTGTTAGGGGGATTTCCTTGCCAAGCCTTTTCGATTATTGGAAAAAAAGAAGGATTTTCCAACGAAACGTGTGGAACACTATTTTTTGAAATTGAAAGAATTCTTAAAGAAAAAAAACCAAAGGCATTCATGTTAGAAAATGTTAGAAACCTAATTGCGCATGATGGTGGAAATACTTTTAAGGTAATTAAAGAGCACTTGGAGGCACTGGGATACACAGTTTATGCGAAGGTATTAAATGCGTTAGATTACGGTGTCCCGCAAAAGAGAGAAAGAATATTTATTGTTGGATTTTGGAAACCGGTAATATTTCATTTCCCAGAGCCAATTCCTGAGAAAGAGAGAAAGTCTTTAACCGATATTTTAGAGAAAAGAGTAGATAAAAAATATTATGTTAAAGATAGAATACGAGAATCGCGATTAGAAAGGTTAAAAGATAAGAATTATCCAAAACCATATATTTCACATGAAAATATGGCAGGAACTATAACACCGCATCCTTATTCTTCTGCGTTAAGAGCGGGTGCATCAGCTAATTATATTCTAATTAACGATGAACGGAGGCCAACTGAACGTGAGATGTTAAGAATCCAAGGCTTTCCAGATGATTATAAAATTGTTGTGACATATGGGAAAATGAAGAAACAGTGTGGCAATTCTGTAGCAGTTCCAGTAGTAAAGGCAATAGCAAGAGAAATGATAAATGCATTAAAACTAAATGAAGAATTAGGAGTGGTGAAGGCTGATGACAACTAAAGAAGAAGCAAAACATGCATTAGATAAGTTAATACAAAAATCAAGAGTACATTTGTATAAGCCTATTCAGATTGCAGAAATATTATATCATGATAGAATATACCATGACATTGATTTGGCAGTACTTGAAGATTATCGTACGAAAAGTAAGAAATGGCGTGATGAAATTTCTAAAGAATTATTAGGACGAGTATGTACTAGCAGTTCTAAGTTCCAAGATAATTTATTTGATGAGAATGCTATACCACCTACAATTATTGAAGTTTTAGGAAAAGAAAATAGAAAAACAAATGGTGCGGTCGAAGCATATATTTATAGATTGTTTTCAAATAAACATAGTCAGTTGGAAGAAGCGTTGAATTATTGCTTGAATGCAACAAAAGAAGAATTTATGGTGAAAAATTTTATTAATTCTTTCTGGAATGAGCCAGGGCTAAAAAGAAGCTTGGATAAAATTTATGAAATTATCGTATATGCACTTTTTTCTACATTAGTGGATACACTTGGATTAAAAGTTGAAGTTTCTATTAATGCTAGTAAGGTTAGGCTATTGACTGAGTTTGAGGATTTTGCAAAAAAAGTAATGAGTTTGGATATGGATAATTTTAGCCATATACAAGAGGCAAGAGTATATAGAGTTGGAGTTACAAATGCTGCCGATCGTGGACTTGATATGTATTCTAATTGGGGACCGGCTATTCAAATAAAACATTTAAGTCTTGATGTAGAATTGGCAAAAAATATTGTAGGAAGCGTATCTAGTGATAAGGTTATTATAGTTTGTAAAGATGCGGAGAAAGATATAATAGTATCACTGTTAACTCAAATTGGATGGAGAAGTCATATTCAAAGCATAGTTACAGAAAATGATTTGATTAACTGGTACGAAAAAGCATTGAGAGGTCAATATTCAGAACAAATGGGAAATACATTGCTGTCCACCTTGTGTGAAGAGATTGCAATGGAATTTCCGTCAGTAGATACAATTCCAAAATCTTTAAAAGATAGACATTATGAAAAAATTACGGATTGGTTTTGGAAATAGTAGTTTACAAAGGAGCAACCTTTATCGGGTTGTAAAGGAAGAGCCTTACGCAATATATAGGAGAAAGGAGCCATTTGGGTTATAGACGAAGTAACTTAGCAGGTCATGGATCACCAGTGTTCAGTTAGTGGCATTTCGTTCTTAAGCATTGGATATTGCCTGTGGCAGAATTTTACAAGATTAAGCAGCTTTGTTGCAAATACCTTCGGAAAAAACTAAATATTGTTAATATTAACAGACCGAGTAGAGAAATTTACTTGGTCTTTTTTTGTAGAAAAAAGAAAGAAGAGGGTGAAGCGAAAGTAACAAGGAATAAAAGAAGATTGAGAAAGCATGGGACGAATGATGCCAGGCATAATGACTGTAAATTTATAGCAGAGAGCAGCGAGCATAGGTTTTCGCTGCTATTATAATTGAAAAAGAGAAGCAATAATGCTATAATAGTTTGAAAAACAAACTGATATATATTACTGGATGAGTAGAAGGTGTAGATAATGAATGAAGTTTTAAATTTTGTGAATGAAAAAACAAAAGTATTATTAATAATTAAGGCAAATCAATTAGAAATTGAAGGTAAAAATATATGTCCACTTAACCAGCAAGAAATAGCCAGTTTAGTACCCTGTGGTAAGTTGAAAGTGAATCAAATTATTAAAAAATTAGTAGAAGAAGGGTATGTTGCGATGGTACACGCAAAGGGACGTTATTTTATTACAGATAAAGGCTATGAGTTACTTGAAAAAATGTCTCTAGATGAAAAATGAAAAAAAGAAGATAAAATAAATGCTGTAATAAATAAACTGGATACAAAGAGGTAAGTTATGAACAAGAAGTGCCAGGTATTTACGCCTGAAAATTATGTAAGAGAATTACTGGATAGTGTTGGGTATACAGAACATTTATATGGAAGGAAAATATTAGAAAATTCATGTGGTGATGGCAATATTTTGGTTGCAGTTGTTCAAAGGTATATAGATGATTGCTTAGAAAATAGAATGTCAAGAACACGAATTAAGAATGGGTTGGCAAGAGATGTCTATGGTGTTGAAATTGATCCGGAACAGTTTAAAAAGTGTATAGAGAATTTAAACAAAGTATTAGAAAAGAATAATATTAGTAAGGTAAAATGGAAGATCTTTAATGATGATTATTTGCGGTGGAATAATGTATCACAGTTTCAATTTATCGTAGGTAATCCACCGTACATAACTTATAGTGAGCTGGCAAAAGATGAGCAAAATTATGTTAAGAAGAACTTTAATACTTGTGTAAAAGGAAAATTTGACTATTGCTATGCTTTTATTGAAAAAAGTATTGGGGCATTAGCACAAGATGGAAAAATGGCTTACTTGATACCTAGTAGTATATTTAAAACAGTATTTGGATTGAACTTAAGAAATTTTATGAAACCATACATAACAGTTATCAAGGACTATACACAGGAAAAAGTATTTGATAATGCATTGGTCAAGTCCTCAATTATGGTATTGGATAAGCAAAGACAACAAAATGTATTACACTATAGGGATATGACATTAGAAAAAGAAATAAATATTCCGATAAATCAATTGACAGATAAATGGTTTTTTACAGAAAATTTAGCAAATGGAATGCATCGATTTGGAGACTATTTCAAGGTGTCTCATGTGGTGGCAACATTGTTGAACGAAGCATATGTAATCAAAGAAGAAGATTATCAAGAAACAGAGCAAGGTTTTCTTTGTAAGGGACATAATATAGAAAGGGATATGTTGAGAGATACAGCAACTCCTAGATCCTTACGATATCAGAAGAATGAAAAAATCATATTTCCGTATATGTATGATGATGGACATTTAGTAAGATTTGGAGAAGGAGTATTCGAAACAAATTATCCAGAAGCAGCCGCGTATTTGAATGATTTTCGAGATGCTTTGGACGAACGCCGATGTGATACTAGTGCAAAATGGTATGAATATGGGAGGTCGCAGGCACTTGCTGGATTAGACAGTGATAAATTACTTATTTCAACAGTTATTACTGAGAATGTAGCTGTGTATAGACTTAACAGAGAATGTATTCCGTATGCGGGAATGTATATTGTTAGATGTGAAGGCAATAATGAATATACATTGGAGGATGCAATACAAATTTTGGAAAGTAGAGATTTTAGGCAATATGTGTTGGATGTAGGAATACATATTAGTGGAAGTTCTTTAAGAATAACGTCAAAGGATGTTGAAGATTACAGATTTGAGGAGGAATAGCATGGCTAGAATACCATTTAATGTTAGCGCAAAAACTGCAAGGCTTATTGGACGTGAAAATGTATCTAATTTAGAGGGCGCATTAATTGAGTTAATAAAAAATACATATGATGCAGATGCAAAAAAATGTGTAGTTTATTATGAGAGTTTAACCGACAGATTATTTATAATTGATAACGGAATTGGAATGAATAAGGATGTCATTATAAATAATTGGATGACAATCGGGAATTCGACTAAAAAAGAAAGTGTATTCACAAAGTCAGGGCGAGTAAATACAGGCGAAAAGGGTATTGGAAGATTCGCATTAGACCGTATATCTGAGAAATGTACAATGTTAACTGTGAGTAAAGATGAAAGATTTGAATGGTTGGTTAATTGGGAGAACTTTGATTCTTCAGAAATGATAACAGACACATATGCTGAGTTAAATGATATTTCGGAGAATATCCCAGAGTTTTTGAATGACTTAGACAATGAATTTTTATGTGATATGCTAAAAAGTGATTTCACAGGAACGGGTACATGTTTTGTATTAGAAAATCTGAGGGATCAGTGGAATGAAGTGGTAATTGAAAGCGTAAAAAGCAGCTTACAGAAATTGCTTCCGCCTATGGAAAATAATGTTTTTGAATTATTCTTTTTTTTACAAGATACAAAGACAAAAGATGCCAGAATTTTACCGGATTTACTAAATGAATATGATTACAAATTACATTTTGAAGTTGATGACTTCGGTAAGTGCAATATTCAGATTCACAGAAATGAATTCTTTTTTGGCGCACAGTTTGAAAAAATTATGAAAAAAGCGGATTTTTCGAATGAAGATAGGGAATATTTTAATGACAAGTTAATAATAAAAGAAGGTAGTATTTATGATTTCCTTCCTGGGGTAGAGGAGAAAATAAATATTGGGTCTTTTTCAGGAGATATTTATTTTTATAAGTTGGTATTACAATCGGATAATCAAGAAAAATATTATTATAAAAATTTTATTACAAAGCGTACAAATTTTAAAGAATTGAGTGGAATAAAAATATACAGAGATGATTTTTTGGTTCGTCCATATGGAATATATGGAACTACAGGGTATGATTGGCTGGACTTATCAACGAGGAAGGCTGAATCACCGGCAGCAGTATCACATAAATTTGGTAGTTGGCGAGTGCAAGCAAATCAAATATGTGGACAAATAAGAATATCTAGATTGAATGATAATTTGCCAGATAAATCGAGTAGAGAAGGAATTGTAGAAACAAAAGAGTTTAAATTATTTAGAGAATTAGTTGTAAATTTCATTGAAAAATTGGAGGAAGATAGACAGTATGTAATAAGAAAATTAGACCAATTATATAAAAGTACAGCAAAAGGTGAACAGGCGTTAAAGATTGCAAAAGAAGAATTAAATAAATATAAAAAAGGAAAGGACGAAAAAGAGCAAAATAATAAAAATAATGAGTCTGATAGTGAAAAAAAGCAGAGTTATGAAAATTTTCATAAAGCAATAAGCTATCAAGAAGAGCGTATCCAAGATTTACAAGAAGAAATGGGGCTTTTGAGAACATTAGCAACAACAGGAATAGTTGTAAATACTTATATTCATGAAATAAAGGCTTTAACAACTCAATTAAATATTGGTGTAAAAGAGGCTTATGCATGTCTTGAAGAGGATAATGATCTTATATCTGCAAAAGCAGAGTTAAAAAAGTTAAGAGTTTTGAAAGATAAATTTAATTCGTGGTTTAAGGTGACAATAGATGCTGTGGAAATGGATAAAAGAAAAAGAAAGAAGGAAAATATAGGAAATATAATACAAAGAAGTATTAGTAAATGGAAAAGTGTTCAAAATAATAAAATAGATTATGTATATGTCGAGAACGAAGAAATTGAAATACGTTGTTTTCCTTTTGACTTTGAGACAATTGTAAGTAATTTAGTAACAAATAGTAGTACAATATTTAAGAATCATAAAGTTGAAAAACCTACAATAAAAATGGAGATAGGGAAAAAGGATGACATGTTTTATATAAAATATAGTGATAATGGCCCAGGATTGTGCGATGCTTTTAAAAGGGAACCACAAAAAATTCTTAAATATGGTGTTAGTGTCCAAAACTCAAGTGGGAAATTATATGTGCAAAATTTTTAATTTTTCTAATCGATTAACAGAGGTATGGTGGAAACTTTCAGTCATATCAAAAGAAATAAATGAAATAGATAATATATTAGAAAAAGAGGAAACTGTAGATGGATTAAAACAGTATTGGACATTACATAGACAATTTGATAGATTCATTGAAAGTTTAAAGGAAGCAAATGAAAGTATTTAAATGATTTTTGAAAATATAGTATAAATAATTATTGGTTCTTGATATATAAAATAGGAAACCCTCTCAAGGAGGATTCAGAGAAAATTTAGAAGATATAATCATGCAGAAGATGGAAGATGTTTTCTGCCTTTTATAAAATGGAGAAATGAATTATATGTTATTTAACCAAATAATAAAGGCTTTATCGGATTATGAAAATTATTTGAAAAAACTTGTGACAAATAAAGATGAATACAAAGTTGAGGTGTGTTTTAGATGAATCAAAAGCGTTTGTTTATGATTTAAGATATAAGGAAGTTTGTAAAATTTACAAGAGGTATTCTTACATTAGGAAAGTTGCCCCCATATTAAATTTGACAAGTGGAGAATTTGGATTGAACATCAATTACAAAGAACACGCAATATGAAATATTAATACCTAAGAACGAAAAGGTTTAAAAATATGTTCCTATGAAAGAAGATGTTGCAGATTGCTTTCGTAGGATTATTCAGAATAGAAAGCATCCAAAGATTGAGCCTATGATAGATGGTTATAGTGGCTTTTTATTCTTAGACAAGAATGATATGCCTATTCAAAGACGTTACAGTACCTCATGGGGCATTCGGATATATCAGTCACAATGAA
>UMAW01022610.1_pt1 | contig 119785 bp, 100 predicted proteins | sample 1963801 | NCBI WGS metagenome assembly UMAW01 (sample SAMEA4835925, study PRJEB28245) | human gut metagenome | biome: gut microbiome; material: fecal sample | place: Denmark | collected 2008 | reverse complement strand
CACAGGTGCCCTCCCGGTGGTTGCGGTTATTTCCAATACGATTCACAATCAACAGACTGATTATCAATATAATGACATCTAACTTTGGGACCACTGGGACCAGGGCCCACCTTTATGAGTTTCCGGACCAGGATTTACAGAGTTTACGATACATACCATCCTCTTTTTCAATGATTTGCATCTCAAGCAAACGGACAAGGTATCTTTTAAGCGAACTGGAAGGTATTCCATGTTCCACGGCCCCCTCCTTCAACTGCGTATAAGTGAAGTTTTCGGGAAGCTTTGCCAGTACCGAACGTATGCGATAAAACTTCTTCATCGGCTTGGGTTCCTTGCCCGACTCCACGGCAGACACGGTGGTAGACAACAGCAAGCTGTGCTCCAACAACACTTTCACCATATCCATTGCCGTATGAAAATCCTCATCCGTACACCGGCACTGCTGCACATTCCACATCGGCTCACACTTGCGCAACGCCGTCAGCACCATGGCTATGCGGGCCGCTATCAACCCGTGACGAAACACAATCGCCCCATGCGAATCATCATCTTCACTCACCACTTCCTGAAGAACGTTGCTGAAACGCTGCGTATGCTCCTCCCACTGCCCGGGAGTGAAACACACCTCGGTGGGCGAACCGGACAAAAAGACAAACATACGAAGCACCTCTTCACTCAATTTCCTGAACAGCTTCACATGGTCGGTGCTACCCTCCACGGGAGCTGCCGAAATCCATTTCCACCGTCCCTCACCGATATAAAAAGCCATACGACTGTACATACCGTTCTCCAACGACGAAATGAAACGGTGAAGCTGAGAAGGAGTCCCCGTAAGACACAATGCCAGATGAGGAACATGCGCCACCACCATGCGCTTATCCGTCTTATAATAAGACGATGCCTCCTCGTGGTGAAAAGCGGCACGAAGCACATCATCATGCTTTCCGCAGTCCTGCTTCATGGCATTGGTAAGCATATCCAGCTCCGAAGCATTAATCACCACCCCTTGCGCACCGGCCTCCTCAAGCGCAATAATCAACTGACTCTTCGAGATATTGGGCGAAATCTTGAGCATGCGCTTCACCGGAGGCTCGGGACGCTTGTCGATGTCGGGCACACGCTTCTCCTGAATGGCCAAACGCTCTTCCAGCGCCCATGCCAACTGCTTCTTGTCATACTCCGACTGCACCGTCTTGTTCTTGTCTTCCAGATAACGCTGAACGGCATCGGGCAGAATAGAGCCGAGCGTCACAATCCCCTTGCCGCGCCCCGCACCGGCAAGACTCATCGCATAAAAATGAGGAGTGTAGCACATGTCGGCATAATTCATCCACACACCGGGAAGACAAGCACTCAGATTGGCAAGCATCCCCAGCAGCAGACGGTCTTTTTCACGGCTGTTTCGAGCTGCTTCCAAGCCACGGATAAGAAGGTCGGGAAGAGCGTCGTACACCGACTTCGGAAAGCGGGGAGCGTTCTTGTGGAGCTTGTCCGCTTCAAGCTTCTCATTCTCAGCCTTTTCAGCCTCTCCCACGGGACCGGGAAAGCATAAAGATGGTCCCTGGTCCTTGTGGTCCCAACCATTAGCATTATTACGCTGATAATCAGACAATTTAGTTTTATCAACATAACGATATCCGGCATCCATTTTCGGGATGATATCTTCGGGCGGACACCCGGCATCGCTCAGACGCTCCACAGCCAACGCTTCCAGTTGTCTCAACTCACTATCAGACAGCCCTTTATATCGGGCTATACGTCCCAATTTGAGCAAGAAATCATTCTTTGCTCCGGGAATGAAAGCGTTGTGGGCCAGAAAGTCATTAAAAAAGGTGCGCAGGATGCCCGACGGGGGTTCCGAGACAGGCTCCGAAGCAGATTCCGAAGCGGTTCCTGTCGTGCTGTCCGGTGCGGCAGGTCTCACCTTCAGTTCCTCCATGATCTGTGCCGCTTTATCGGGATGCTCCTTGAGGAATTCCCGCCAAGGGAAAAGCTCGAAAGCGGGCTTGCAGAAGGCTTCCTCGTCATACGACGCATAACACGGACGAGTGGGATTCTTGCAACTCATGTCACACGGAAAATCAATCACGCGGCCGATATGCCACGCCACCACCGCATAAGCCTGCACATACTCTTCGACTGTTGCAGCCTCGATACGCACCACCACTTTCAGACCATCGTACGATACACTTCGCCAACCTGCCCCGACCCACGGCACCGCCTTCAGCTTCTGCAGGAACTCCTGTGTACGTCCCTGCGTATGGTCGACATCAAACATGGCATTCCCACTCCACGTGCGGCGGTTCTTCAATGCATGGCTTCCCTCGCAATACCCCGCCACCACCAGGCCGGGCAGTTTGTTCTTCAACTCTTTGGCTTTACTCTTATCGCCCTCAGCCATTAGGCGGTGATACATCTCGACCGTCGATTTCCATCGTCCGTTGCAGATGTAATTTACAAACTCTTCCAGTGACATTTCAATGCAACGCTGTTCGCGCACGTTAAAATAGAAAGAGCACAAATCATTAAAATCCATGTTAAAATGGGGTTTTAATTTAAGATAGGGAAAAAACGTTGCCCTTCGCCTGCAATTCAAAATTGCAATGTGCGAAAGTACGACATCTAAAACTGACGAAATATTACACTTTACGCCAAATCACCCACCGTTTACCTACTGTTTATCAGTATCCTAACAAACAGCCGGCAGAACTAAAGTGTACAATTGGCATTCTTCTTTTTATTTATTCTTTTTAACAGTAAGGACAATATTCCAAGGGAACCTTTCCAAATTGTTCCCAATCTGTATTCTTTTAAATTCATGACACTTCGTTTTTATACCCCAACGGTATAAGAAGCCCCAGAAGGACAGCCATACAGACTCACGGAGACGCTTACATACATCCTCCGTTATCACTCCTCCCCTTCCTTCTTTTAGGTCAATCGATCTTCTTCCTGCCTCTTTTTCTTTTGCCGGTCAATCTTCCCCTTTCTTCTTCTTTTCTTGTTGATTGGAGAATATTTTATAGCCCCTCCTACACATCCGCTTCAGTTCCGCCAGCTGTCGGAACGATATATTCTCAATGTCTCGCTCCAGCTCCTCCAACTCTTTTTCCACACTTCTCACCTTGTTCCATCTGTCCTGATTTGTTTCCAAATCTTCTTTTTATTCATATTATTAAAATATTTAAAAATTAAAAAGGAGCAAAAATATAAAAATCCGCAATTACAATGTTAAATATTTGAGTTTTTATGAACAAAATATTGTAATTCGTAAATTAATGTCTAATTTTGCAGAGAATAACAAGGAGGGATCGGCAGTGAGATTACACTGACGACCGCGTAGCGCACCTTATCCCCTCCTTTCCACTCCCCCCTTGACTGATATAGAATGAAAAAATGGTATGTAGCCTACGTGCTTTCCCGTCACGAGAAAAAGACTGCCGAGCGTCTCACGAAAATGGGAATCGAGAACTTCCTGCCCGTGCAGGAGGAGATTCGCCAATGGGCGCACCGTCGTCAGAAGGTGACACGCGTGGTGATTCCGATGATGATTTTTGTGCACGCCACACCGCAGGAACGTGCGGAAGTGCTGACACTCTCGTCGGTGAGCCGCTACATGGTGCTGAGGGGCGAACATACACCTGCCGTGATTCCCGACCTGCAGATGGAGCGTTTCAAGTTTATGCTGGACTATAGCGAAGAGGCGGTGGAAATGTGCAGCACACCACTGGCTCCCGGTGAAATGGTGAGGGTAATCAAAGGCCCTCTGGCGGGAATGGAAGGAGAGCTGGTGAACGTGGACGGACGCAGCAAGGTGGTAGTGCGACTGGAAATGCTGGGATATGCCGGAGTGGATATGCCGGTGGGGTTTGTGGAAGCAGTGAAATAAAAAAAGAATTTATCAGAGCAATAAAGCTATTCTCCTTCCCCTGTAAAAAGAGAAAATAGACTGCTTACAGGTACGGCATCAAACCCTTGGGTATTTTCGCCACATTTGCCTGAAACCAACAAAACAAGGCAAGTAATTCAGACATTCTCGTCACTCTTCAAGAGTCTGATTTCTTCACATTGGAAGAATAAAAGAAAAGCTGAAGCAACTTATTTACTTCAAACTTAGCATCACCAATCTCAGAAACCCTTTTCGGAAGTCTCTTGCTGCCTTCCCTATCATAAGCCGGATAAATCGTCAAGTCCGGCAAGCAAAACAGACTCTAAAAAATATTCAGATACATTTTATTTTCCCTTTCAGAGAAGCACCTTTTGCAGACACTCTTCCTGAAAGGTATGTCGCATAAAAAAATATACACATTCATACAAATCAACCATCTACATCTATCCCATATAAATTCTAATAACATATCACCAATGATAAAAACATTTCTAAACAAGATCTTAAACAGTAAAAACTCAAGAACCAAAGCGATCAAGCAGAACATAGCCGGTTCCCTGCTCGTAAAAGGAATCAGCATTGCCACATCCTTGATTCTCGTCCCTCTAACTTTAGGGTATGTATCTAGTGAAATATACGGAATATGGCTTACCATATCCTCCATTCTTTATTGGCTTACTTATATGGATGTGGGATTCACCTTAGGATTGAAAAACCGACTAGCAGAAGCTATTGCACAAAAGGATTTTGACAGAGGACGCAGTCTTGTCTCTACCACCTACTTTATAATGACAGTAATATTTGTTCCGCTAACCGTATTATTGCTGTTGATAAGTCCGCACATAGATTGGTGTGCATTTCTTAATGTAGACATTGCCTACCAAGCAGAAGTAACGAAAACGATACAGATACTTTTTGTATTTGTGGCCTTGCAGATGATTTCCAATGTTTTCATAGCTGTAGTCGCTGCATTCCAAAAAGTCGCACTGTCTTCTCTTTTCAATGTAATAGGGCAACTGTTTGCACTTATCATCATTTTCATCATGACCAGGTGTATTCCTCCTGCCCTTCCCAATCTGGCTATCGCCTACTCCATGATGCCCATACTAGTGGTTATCGTTGCTTCAGTCATCTTCTTCAAAGGCAAGTTCAGACAAGTGTCTCCAACCATAAAAAATATCAATATTAAGTATACCAAAGACTTGGGAGGACTAGGAGTCAAGTTCTTCATCATACAGATACAAATGATTGTACTTTATCAGGCAACCAACATTTTGATTTCGCACATAGACGGACCGAATGCCGTAACCCAGTACAACATTGCATACAAGGTATTGAACGTAATTGTAATGGTATACAGCATTTTCCTGTCTCCTCTATGGCCTGCATTTACCGATGCTTATACACAAAAAGACTTTGTCTGGATGAACAGCATCTACCGCAAAATGACATATGTATTTTACTTTTTATGTATCGCAGTAACCTGCACCGTGTTTGCATCTCCCATCCTATACAAAATCTGGATTGGAGACAAAGTAGACATCCCCTTTGTCTTGACTTGCTCTATCGCCCTATATACCATTATCCATTGTTGGGATTCACTGCAAGTCATGCTTATCAACGGGGTGGGAAGTGTAAAACTACAAACCTACGTAGTATTGATTGGACTCATATTACATATTCCACTCTCACTGTTTTTAGGACATTTTGTAGGCATATTAGGAGTAATTCTATCTATGTGCATCATCAACCTGATATATTCAACATTCTTCACCATACAAATACGGAAAATACTCTCACAAAAAGCTACCGGGATCTGGATTAAATAAATTGAATCATGAAAAAAAACAAAATTACTTGGCTGAAAAAATGCAAAAAAGCATTAGTGTGGATATGGAACAGTTTTCCTCTTCCACAAGAACTAGGCTATTGCGGAAAAAACACCATTTTGCTTTATCCTTTACGAATCTATTCACCAGCTTCTGTCTACATCGAAGAGAATGTCAAGATAACCCATGGACTGACAATCATCAACTCCCCAACTGAAAAAGTCGTTATAAAAAAATATGCCGTCTTAGCTGCCAACTGTACCATCATTACCAACAATCACAGAAACACGGTAAGCATACCACAGTTTCTGCTCAGTGCTTCCCATATCAACGACAAATCAGCAGATGTCATCATAGAAGAAGACGCATGGATAGCAGCAGGAGTAACCATTATGGCAGGAGTACACATAGGAAGAGGAAGCATTATCGGAACAAACAGTCTTGTTACCAAAGATGTACCCCCCTATGCCGTTGTATCCGGCAGTCCGGCAAGTATAAAGAAGCGAGTTTTTTCCACTGCTCAAATCATCGAACATGAAAAACACTTATATAAAAAAGAAGAACGCATGTCTATCAAGCAATTGGAAGAACTGGAGCAAAAATACTTCCAAAACATCTCGGTATACGGTACAAGCAACGGAGTGGATGAAAACATAGAAAAACTGCAACAAATGAAATCCGCACTGCGCTACATTGAACCAGAATTGAATAATTAGCCCTTACTTATCATGTTAAAGTCCATTACGTTAGAAAAGATTTACCTCTTCTATGTCATCTTACTTGCAGCACGAGCTACTCTATTCACCAGCGACATGGATTTCCGTTCGAATCCTGTCGGAGTAGGATTATTGTTAGTGCTATGTATACATACTTTCATAAAACACAAAATATCCTTACGAAATAAGAACTTAGTCATCCTATACGCTATCTTGACCATATGGACTGTGCTACACTATCTCACAGACATAGAATTCAAGATTATGCCCTATCTCATCTTGTATATCAACATTACGGTAGGATATAGTTTAGTCAAAATATTCGGCAATAAGCTTTATGAGAAAACCACCCAATACATTACGTACCTAACAGGCATCAGTCTGATATTATGGATGATAATGCATGTTATCGGTATAGGATTCTTCGAGTCTATTGGCTTCATGCAGCCCGCATCAAGCACCAGTGTGTCCTCCCTACTCATCTTCAATGTACCCAACATCCATATCTATGAAGGGAAAGGAATAGGACCGTTTATGCGAAACTGCGGATTCGCCTGGGAACCTGGACTTTTTGCTTCATTCATCTGTTTCGCCATCTATTTTAACCTGCTTATAAAAAAACGGATAAAAAGAAACCGTAGTTTCTATATCTTGACACTGGGATTATTCAGCACATTCTCTACAACTGGATATTCTGCTTTCCTCCTGATAATAGCAAATTATTTCATTCTACAGAATAGCAAGAAATCAACTCAAATACTATATATTATTGTGGGCATACCAACATTTCTGTATATCATGAACTTACCTTTCATGGCAGACAAAATAAAAAAAGAAAATGAAAGTGAAAATTTTCTATACAATAACAACCAACTTACCAGTGAAATAGAATCAGAAAAAAGAACAATGACAGTAAGACGCTGGGAAGGAATAATAATGGACTATCTCAATATACAAGACAGACCCATTTTAGGATATGGTACCATAAATAATTCTTATGTAAACACGCACATATCCTCTTATCTGCTTAGCAGCAACGGAATAGCCAGTACATTCGCTCGATTCGGCATTGTGTTAGGACTATTGATAAATATAGTCTTCATCCGTAACACAAATTACATTGATAAATTATTCAGGCAGAAATACTGTATGTTTTACATTCTGTATATGACACTTTCCATCAGTTATTCTTTTACTACATTGGCTTTGATGATAGCCTTATGCAGTAGCAATTTATGGATAAGCAAATCTCAAAAATATATCAAATGAACCATACTCCACTTTTCTCAATCGTTACAGTCTGCTACAATAGTGAAAAAACTATTGCCCGAACGTTAGAATCTGTCCTTGTGCAAGAGTTTAAAGACTATGAGTACATCATTGTAGATGGCAACTCCAAGGACAATACATTAAACATCTTACATGAATATGAGTCCAAATTCGAAGGACGCATGAAAATAAAAAGCGAACCGGACAAAGGTATCTACGATGCTTTCAACAAAGGAATCCAACGTTCGAATGGTATTTATGTATGGATAGTAAACAGTGATGACTATATTGAACCGCAAGCACTGAAAGAATTAGCACAATTGATAGAATCATTTCCAAAAGATTATTTACCTATCATCGCTTCGTCCATGCGTTTTATTCACCAAAGTCCAATCCCTCCAACTATTTATACTCCCAATGAAGAATTATGCAGGAAAAGTTACAAATCATTAGGTATGGGGATATTACACCCTGCCACATTGATCCCCCAAAGTATCTATCATCAAATAGGTATTTACGATGATAGATTTTCCATTTCAGCAGATATAGATTGGTTTATAAGAGCTTGTGATGCACGACAGCCCATATACTTTTCTTCTATTGTTTCAATTAATATGTACTACGGAGGAATTTCAACGATTTCACATTTCTCAAAGTTCTATCATGATAAAACTATATTCTTCAATAAACATTCACACAACTTAATTCAAGAAAAATTCTATTTATTTCGATGGACTATAAAATACTTCCGTAACTACTTAATATCCAAAATAAAAAAACTAAAACATGAATAATATACAAAATACTAAAAATTGCTATGGTTGCGGTGTATGTGCAATGGTATGCGGAAAAAAAATTATTTCCATCGTACTGAACAAAGACGGCTTTTACGAACCAACCATCTCTAATTCTTCCCGATGCACTGGATGTGGATTATGTGTAGAAGTATGTGCATTTGCTCACGATACACTTGCCACTCCCAATATGCCACAAGTCAGTTATGCAGCATGGAGTAAAGATGCAAGGATAAGGACAATATGCTCTTCAGGAGGTGTCGGATTTGAAATTGCCAAAGACTTGCTGGCAGAAGGATATAAAGTATGTGGTGTCCGATACAATACTGAAAACAAAAGGGCAGAACATTATATAGCCACCGAATTAAAGGAACTTATCCCATCTGCCGGAAGCAAGTACATACAAAGCTACACTGTAGAAGCTTTTAAAAAGATAAACAGAAAAGAGAAATACTTGATTACCGGAACCCCTTGTCAAATAGATTCATTTCGTAGATATATCAAAAAAATCAAGGCAGAAGACAACTTTATACTGATGGATTTCTTTTGTCATGGTACTCCATCTATATATACATGGAAGAGATACGAACAAATGGTAGAAAAGCAAGTCGGCCCTATAACCTATGTTTCATGGAGAAATAAGCTTTCAGGACAGCCGAACTCATGGAACATGAACATAGACAGCGAAAAGCATAGCGACAGGATAAACTGGCACGACTCTTTAAATATGTTAATAAAAGGAGAAAAACACTTTTATAATTCCAAAGCCAGCCAAGGAGATATTTTCTATCAATTATTCTTCAGAAATGCCTGTTTGGGAAAAGCTTGTTACTCCCGTTGCAAATACAAGTACAATCACTCATCGGCTGATATACGAATCGGTGATTTATGGGGAAAAACTTATGAAAGCAATCAGAAAGGAGTCAGTGCCTTAATTGCCTTTAGTCAACGAGGAAGAAATGTCATACAAAAGCTAAAAAGCACCGAACTAGTAAAACATCCGTTTGAGACAGTAGCCGAAGGACAAATATCCCATCGTCTGAATGAGCCTCAAACAGCCCGAATAGTTGTACTATCACTTCTAAGACAAAAAATGATTCCACTGAAGCTAATAGTTTTAATAATGAAAGTACTACTGAAATTAACCAAGAAAAACTTATGAAAAAAATCGGACTTATCACTATTTATTCCGTCCCCAATTATGGTTCTGTATTACAAGCATATGCTACTCAAGAAGTATTAAAAAAAATGGGTACTGATTGCTATATCATTAACTATACATACCCTAACCAATGGCACTACAGTATAGGATTTAAAAAGCCCAATCTAAAAAACAAAGTTGCACAGTTTTTGGGAGTACGAGCTATACATCGCAAACAGAAGAAACTGCAAGCATTCAAAAAAAAATATTTTCATTTTACCAAAGAATATCCAACATTAGATGCTCTACGACAAGAAAACTGGAACAAATATGATGTCATCGCTACTGGAAGTGACCAAATATGGAATGCTAAATATCTAAAAGGAGATTCCACTTTCATGCTTTCTTATCTCCCAGACAATATAAAACGAATTTCCATCGCTTCAAGTTTTGCCTTAAAATCACTTCCTCCACAATATATAGATAAATACAAAAAACATTTATCCAAATTCAATGCACTTTCTGTACGCGAACAAAACGGAATCAACATAATCAACAATGAATTGTCTATAGACAAAGAAGTCAAAATCATTTTAGATCCTACCCTGCTTTTGTCAAAAGAAGAATGGCTAAACCTTATTCCACGTTCAAACTTCCATAAGACAAGTAAATATATTCTTTTTTACATGCTGGACTATGCTTTTAACCCCAAGCCATACATTTTTGAAGTAACTGCATATTTAGCTACCAAATACGGCTACAAAGTTATTGCATTAGAAGGGTATAAAAAGAAAGAAGAAGCCTGTGGAATTGAAATGACAGACAAAACCGATGCTTCCATTTATGAATTTATAGACTTGTTTGCCAATGCCGACATGGTGATAACTTCTTCTTTTCACGGAACTGCTTTTGCTCTCAACTTCGGAAAACCTCTAGTTTCTATCATACCTAACGATAAAGGAGATGACAGACAATCAACACTGCTGACAACCTTAGGGTTAGAACAATGTGTTATTCCCATTGGTACTGATTTGCAACGCATTTTCCCTATCTACGATACAAGTTCAGAACAATGCAAATTAAACATGAAACGAGTAAAGTCCATTAATTGGATAAAACAAGCCATATCCCAATAACTTAAAAAATAAAAGAAAACATTTTCATGCCACAATTCTATACACTTAAAATAAACACATAGCGAGAATACATAATTGAGAAAAGCGTAGCAAACTGGCTGAAAATACGTTTGTTACGCTATATTTTTCTCTCGGCAAGAAGCTAGGGAAAACTATAATATAGCCAAACGGTGCAAGAGTTCAGTTACCACATCATTACCATAAGTAATGGAGGAGATTTATAGCTAAACCGATGTATTACACTGTTTTGCATTATGTGTCATACCTATCTGTAACTCACTATAAACTAATTTTGTAACCATAAAAAGTGAGTTATGCGAAGTACATTCAAAGTGTTATTCTATGTGAAGAAAGGCAGTGAAAAGCCCAATGGTAATCTGCCTTTGATGTGCCGTATTACGGTGGACGGAGAGATCAAGCAGTTCAGTTGTAAAATGGATGTTCCTTTACGATTGTGGGATGTGAAGAACAACCGTGCTTCGGGCAAGAGTGTCGAAGCACAGCGAATAAACCATGCCGTTGACAAAATCCGAGTGGAAGTGAACCGTCGTTATCAGGAACTGATGCAAACGGATGGATATGTCACAGCTGCAAAATTGAAAGATGTCTATCTCGGTATTGGTGTCAAGCAGGAAACCTTACTAAAGTTGTTTGAGCAGCACAACAGCGAGTTTGCCAAGAAAGTCGGACACAGCAGGGCAAAGGGAACATTCCAACGCTATATGACCGTCTGCAAACATATCCGTGAGTTCCTGCCACATACCTACAAACGTGAGGATATTCCACTGAAAGAGTTGAATCTCTCTTTCATTAATGACTTCGAGTATTTCCTCCGGACGGAAAAGAAATGCCGCACCAATACCATTTGGGGCTACATGATTGTGTTGAAACACATTATCTCCATAGCGAGGAATGACGGTCGTCTGCCGTTCAATCCCTTTGCCGGATACATCAATTCGCCTGAAAGCGTAGACAGAGGATATATCACGAGAGAGGAGATACAAACAATGATGAATACCGAGATGCCCGACAAGACACACGAACTTGTCCGAGACCTGTTTATCTTTTCAACATTTACGGGATTGGCATATTCCGATGTCAAGAACCTTACGGAAGACAACCTGCAAATATTCTTTGACGGCAATCTGTGGATTATCACCCGAAGGAAGAAAACCAACACGGAATCCAATATCCGTCTGTTGGATATTCCTCGAAAGATTATTGAGAAGTATAAAGGCATGACGAAGGACAACAAGGTGTTCCCCATGCCGAGCAACACGACTTGCAACAAGAAGCTGAAAACCATTGCCGAGTTGTGCGGAATAAAAGCCCATTTAACCTATCATGTTGCCAGACATTCAGCAGCAACCACCGTGCTGTTATCCAATGGAGTACCCATCGAAACCGTCAGCCGTCTGTTGGGACATACCAACATAAAGACCACCCAAATTTATGCGAAGATAACTGCCCAAAAGATAAGTCTGGACATGGAACAACTCTCTGAAAAATTGGGGGATATGGAGAAAAGCATTTGTAGGTCGATATGAGAATTACAGACCGTCAGTCGCCTGTTTCCTTGCTCGTCCATTAAGTTAGTACAGACTTTATTGAAAGTGAAAAGGTTAAGCGGCTATACCGTTTCGGACAGAATCTTCCTCCTACGGAGAGTATTATGTCCGAAAACCTTTCCCCTTTCACGTCTGTACAATGGACGATGACGGCTACGGAAACAAACGACTGACGGAAAAGAATCGTCAAAATCAAACAACAATCAGACTTAAATAGGTCAATGCAGGCTATTCAAGTTTTATCCGAGATATAGGGACGCCATTTTTATAGGATAAATGAAAAATGGTGGCAAACGGGGAACTGCACTCCCTCCAGAAAATAATCTATTCCTCTTGGCGGTGTTTTTGAAATACCGTTTTCGCCTTGTCTGAATATCGTGCTTTACGATAGGTAAGGTGCTACTCATTCCTGCAATTGTATTGACCGTTTTTATCTTGACGGCTTAGTGACCAACCGACCATGATACTAACCAACAATTGGGCAATCCAACCGACCGACCGTTATCTGTTGGAAGCATCAGATAATATGACCAACTTAAATAAGCATCTTACCAACGAAAATTCTTCTATTATGGGTTAAATTTTCATTCAAAATTTTATATTCAAGCGAACATAGCAAGTTGTGTTTTGAGGCACCCGAAATATTTTCGGTGCCCCAAAACTACTTGTTAAAACCTTTCCCTCCAAAGTCGGGACATATGTGCAAAATAAAAATGAGTGACTCCTATTATCAAACAAAATTAATTCATTACCTTTGCATAAAATTCAATTTAATGATTGGCATGGAAGATATAAATAGACTGAAGTTGGTTTTAGTAGAAAAGAAGAAAACAGGAAAATGGCTGGCAGAACAGTTGGGAAAAGATCCATCAACTATATCTAAATGGTGTACCAATGTCTCTCAGCCTGATTTAGTTACTCTTTCAAGAATAGCAGAATTATTAAATATTGAACGAAGAGAACTAATCAATAAAAGTAAGTAGATATTATTTGATAACAATTAAAAGAAAAAGATAAAATGACAAGCATACAGCAAAGAGAACTGCTGCAATCTCAGATTTGGAAAATAGCTAATGAGGTACGTGGAGCTGTTGACGGATGGGACTTTAAACAATTTGTTTTAGGCACATTGTTCTACCGTTTCATCAGTGAAAATTTTACAGATTATATTGAAGGTGGAGATGATAGTATTAATTATGCTTCTTTGCCTGATAGCATTATCACTCCAGAAATTAAAGATGATGCAGTAAAAACAAAAGGGTACTTTATATATCCGAGTCAGCTTTTTGTCAATGTAGTAAAGACTGCCAATACAAATCCAAATCTTAATACGGATTTGAAAGCTATCTTTGATTCTATTGAAAGTTCTGCCAATGGTTATGCTTCTGAAAAGAATATCAAAGGACTGTTTGCCGATTTTGATACTACCAGTACAAGGCTTGGTAATACCGTTGAAAACAAGAATAGTCGTTTGGCGGCTGTACTGAAAGGTGTGGAAGGATTGAATTTCGGGAGCTTTGAGGAACATGAGATTGACCTTTTCGGCGATGCTTACGAATTTCTCATAAACAATTACGCAGCCAATGCAGGAAAGTCGGGAGGAGAGTTTTTTACTCCGCAAAATGTTTCAAAACTCATTTCAAGACTTGCTATGCACAAACAGGCTACTGTCAATAAGATATACGATCCTGCCGCAGGTTCGGGTTCATTGCTATTGCAAGCTAAAAGGCAGTTTGAAGACCGCATCATTGAAGATGGATTCTTCGGGCAAGAAATAAATCATACAACTTACAACTTGGCTCGTATGAATATGTTCCTGCACAACATCAATTACGATAAGTTTAACATTGCACTTGGGAACACACTGATTGATCCTCAATTCGGTGATGACAAGCCCTTTGATGCCATTGTATCTAATCCTCCCTATTCAGTAAATTGGATTGGTTCGGATGACCCTACGCTCGTCAATGACGACCGCTTTGCTCCTGCCGGAGTACTTGCACCGAAATCAAAAGCTGATTTTGCTTTTGTACTCCATTCGTTGAGTTATCTGTCAAGCAGAGGAAGAGCAGCTATCGTATGTTTCCCCGGAATCTTTTATCGCGGAGGAGCGGAACAGAAAATAAGGAAGTATTTAGTTGACAGTAATTTTATTGAAACGATTATTTCATTGCCGTCCAACTTGTTTTATGGCACTTCGATAGCAGTTAATATTCTGGTGCTGTCAAAGCACAAGTCCGATACTAAAATCCAGTTCATAGATGCAAGCGGAGAAGGCTTCTTCACGAAAGAGACCAACAACAATATACTAGAAGACAGGCATATCAACAGGATTATAGACATCTTCGATAAAAAGGAAAACATTGACTATGTTTCCAAATCTATTGATTATAAAGCCATTACTGAAAATGATTATAACTTGTCTGTAAGCAGTTATATTGAGGTGGAAGACACTCGTCCAAAGACCGACATTAAGGAATTGAACGAGCGCATCCGCCGGATTGTTGCGCGAGAAAACGAACTGCGTGCTGAAATAGACAAAATAGTAGCAGAATTGGAGGAGGATGAACTATGAGTGAACTGCAAGAATTAATACAGAAACTTTGTCCGGATGGGGTTGAGTACAAGAAGTTAGGAGATAAACAAGTATCAATAATGCAAAGAGGGACATCGTTGACTAAAAATAACTCAACAGAAGGTGCATATCCTGTAATTTCTGGTGGAAGAGTTCCAGCATTCTATTGTGACAAATTTAATAGAGAAGGTGAAACTATTACAGTAGCAGGAAGCGGTGTAGGAGCAGGCTATGTACAATATTGGAACGAGCCTATATTTGTGTGTGATGCATTTTCTATAAAAGGTTGCGAAAATGTTTCCACAAAATATCTGTATTATTGTTTAACAAATGTGCAAGATAAGATTTATGCCACAAAAAAAGGAGGTGGTGTGCCTCATGTTCATATTTCAAGCATAGAAAATTTTCTTATTCCAATTCCACATCCTGCTATTCAAGAAGAAATCGTCAAAATTCTCGACCGCTTCGCGGATTATGCAGCGGAGCTGCAAGCGGAGCTGCAAGCGGAGCTGCAAGCGAGACAGGAGCAATATGAATATTATCGTAATAAATTGTTAACATTTGATAAAATAGGGGGGACGCAAAGCGTAAATTGGATGAAAATGAGTGAGATAGGTACATTTATAAGAGGCAAACGATTTGTAAGGACAGACATTGTTAATGATGGTGTTCCTTGCATTCACTATGGTGATATGTACACATATTACGGATTATATGCCGCTAAAAGTAGAGGAATGCTTAGAAGCGAGATTGCCTCAAAAATGAGGTATGCTCAAAAGAACGATGTAGTAATCGTTGCCGCAGGTGAAAATAAAGAAGACATTGGAATTGGTTTAGCTTGGCTCGGAAACGAACCAGCTGCAGTGCATGATGCCTGTTTCATATTTAGAAGTGATTTGTATCCTCAATATGTTTCCCATTATTTGCGGTCAAATTATTATCACAAGCAAATTGTCAAGTATGTGTCTGAAGGAAAAATATGTTCTATATCGGCCAAGGGCTTAGGTAATGCTATTATTCCTATTCCCGCACATGAAGAACAAGTAAGAATAGCTACATTACTTAATAAGTTTGAGGCATTGGTTAGTGATCTTTCGCAAGGTTTACCTGCAGAGATAACCGCCGTGCAAGAACAATACGAATATTACAGAAACAAGTTATTGTCGTTTCCGAGAAACGAGAAAATAAGCGCATAATATGGGACAATCATTAAAAGATATAGCACAAAAACTTCAAGATACCGATAAAAAGGTACAGTTAATCTATGCCTTTAACGGTGTCGGAAAAACACGTTTATCGCGTGAGTTTAAGAATTTGGTTGAGTCTAAAGTAGAAGAAGATTCAGAAGGAAGCAAAGCGATAAAGATTCTATACTACAATGCCTTTACTGAGGATTTGTTTTATTGGGATAATGATGAGAGAAAACTGAAAATTCAATCAAATGGTTTTACAGATTGGGTAATAAAAGACCAAGGACAGGAGATAAATATCACAAAGCAATTTCAACGTTATACCAGTGATAAATTAACACCAACTTTTAATGAAGATTATTCGGAGATAGCTTTCTCTATAAAGGCCGGAGATGATAATTCGATAAATGATATAAAAATATCAAAGGGAGAAGAAAGTTGTTTTATCTGGTGTGTATTTTATAGTTTGCTTCAATTGGTAATAGAAACATTGAATGAACCGGAACCTGCAAATCGTGATAATAATCAATTTGACAATTTGGAGTATGTGTTCATAGATGACCCTGTTAGTTCATTGGATGAAAATCACTTGATAGAATTAGCTGTAAATATAGCAGAATTGATAGAGTCAAGTTTATCTAATGTAAAATTTATTATTACAACGCATAATCCGTTGTTTTATAATGTTCTGTATAACGAATTAAATAACACAGATGAAAAAACTAAAGATAAGGCAAAAAAATCACTGAAAAAACGTTTGGAAAAATTAGATGATGGAACTTTTTTACTTCACGACTCCAATGATTCTCCGTTTTCCTACCATTTATTTCTTTTGTCTGAATTGGAAAAAGCGATACAATCCGGAGAGATAAAAAAATATCACTATAATTTCTTACGTCAAATTTTGGAAAAGACCTCAACTTTCCTTGGGTATAAAAAATGGAGAGAACTACTTGCTTTATTGCCTGATGATTCACATGAAGCATATTATAATCGTATAATTAACCTTTGTAGTCATGGGAAACATTCGGGTGAAGAAACATCACTTATAGACAATAATGACAAGAGAGTATTGGGTTATCTAGTACGAGAATTAAAGAATATATATCATTTTAAATGATAATCTAAATAATATCGGGAATGAAACAGTATAATACCATAGCAGAATCAAACAATTTTATAGTTCTTGATGATTATACTAAGTATAATGAACTTCACGAACCGTCGGTTACATATCAATCCGAGGCAAGTCTAGAACGTGAGTTTATCCAAGATTTGGTAAATCAAGGTTATGAATACAGTTCGGATATTTCAACACCTAAAGCATTATTGGATAATGCCCGTATTAAGATTCAGGAGCTTAATGATATGGAGTTTACTGATAAGGAGTGGCTTCGCTTTGTGGAGGAATACTTGGATAAACCCGGTGACACTTTGGTCGATAAAACTCGTAAGATTCACGATAACTACATATATGATTTTGTTTTTGATGACGGACATATCAAAAATATCTATCTTGCCGACAAACAAAATATTGCCCGAAATAAGGTACAGGTAATTAACCAGTTTGAGCAAGTCGGAACACAGACTAACCGCTATGATGTGACGATATTGGTCAATGGTTTGCCGTTGGTGCATGTCGAACTGAAAAAACGTGGTGTGGCTATCCGAGAGGCATTCAATCAAGTACACCGCTACTCTAAAGAAAGTTTTAATAGTGACAATTCACTGTTTAAATATATACAGATATTTGTAATATCAAACGGTACGGATAGCCGTTATTTTGCCAATACCGTAGAGCGAAACAAAAACAGTTTCGACTTTACCATGAATTGGGCAAATGCAAAAAACAAATTGATAAAAGACTTGAAAGATTTTACAGAGACTTTTTTCCAAAAAAATACGTTGCTGAATATTATTTTTACATATTCCGTCTTTGATGTCAACAATACTTTGCTAATCATGCGCCCATATCAGATAGCAGCGACCGAACGTATGCTCTGGAAAATCAAAAGCGCATATCAGGCAAAAAAATGGGCTACAACCGAAGGTGGCGGATATGTTTGGCATACCACAGGTTCCGGAAAAACGCTTACTAGTTTTAAGGCTGCACGATTGGCAACACAATTGGACTTTATAGATAAAGTATTTTTCGTCGTTGACCGTAAGGACTTGGACTATCAGACCATGAAAGAATACCAACGATTCTCACCTGACAGTGTCAACGGTTCGGAAAGTACAGCTGGTTTGAAACGGAATATTGAAAAAGAAGACAATAAAATTATCGTCACTACGATTCAAAAGCTGAACAACTTAATGAAGAGTGAGGATAATCTGCCAGTTTATCAGAAGCAAGTTGTTTTCATTTTCGATGAATGCCACCGTTCTCAATTCGGCGAAGCACAAAAACAGTTAAAAAAGAAATTTAAAAAATATTATCAGTTCGGTTTTACCGGCACTCCTATATTCCCTGAGAATGCTCTCGGGGCAGATACAACGGCAAGCGTATTTGGCAGAGAATTGCATTCATACGTGATAACTGATGCTATTCGGGATGAAAAAGTACTGAAATTCAAAGTTGATTATAATGATGTTCGGCTTCGTTTCAAAGAGATAGAGACTGAACAAGACGAACTAAAGCTAAGTGCTGCAGAAAATAAACAGGCATTGCTTCATCCCGCTCGTATTAATGAGATTTCGCAATACATATTACAGAATTTCAGGATTAAGACACATCGCAATCAAGGGGACAAAAAAGGTTTTAATGCCATGTTTGCCGTTAGTAGTGTCGATGCCGCCAAATGCTATTATGATGAATTGAATAAATTGCAAATAGGTTCTGAAAGACAGTTGAAGATTGCTACTATTTTCTCTTTTGCTGCCAATGAAGAACAAAGTGCAAAAGGCGAGATTCCGGACGAAAATTTTGAACCATCGGCAATGGATCTCAGTGCAAAAGAGTTCTTGACTAAGGCTATTCTTGACTATAACGCTATGTTTGGCACTAATTATGGTGTTGACAGCAAAGAGTTTCAGAATTATTACAGAGACCTTGCCAAGAGGGTGAAAAACAAAGAGATAGATTTGGTGATTGTAGTGGGTATGTTCCTGACTGGTTTTGACGCTCCTACTCTGAATACTCTGTTTGTGGACAAGAACCTGCGTTATCATGGATTGATACAGGCATTTTCTCGTACAAACCGAATTTATAATTCAACCAAGACTTTCGGTAATATTGTTACATTCAGAGACCTTGAACAGCATACCATTGATGCCATAAAACTGTTTGGTGATGAAAAAACGGCAAATTTCGTATTAGAAAAGAGTTATAAGGAATATTTGGAAGGTTTTAAAGACATTGTTTCCGGTGAAGCACGAAAAGGATATATCGACATTGTGAAAGAACTGAACGATAAATATCCCGATACTGACAGTATTGTAACGGAACACGACAAAAAAGAATTTGTCAAACTTTTTGGAGAGTACCTGCGCATAGATAACATATTGCAGAATTATGATGAATTTACGGCTTTAAAAGCATTCCAAACTGTTGATACTGATAATCCGGAAGCGGTAGATGCGTTTAAAAATGAATATTTTGTAACAGAAGATGACATCGCTAAAATGCAAAAGTTGGAAATGCTGTCTGATAGAATTATTCAGGATTACAAATCAACCTATAACGACATCAGAGATTGGTTAAGGCATGAAAGAGAGGGAAAGAAAACTGAAAAATCAAAAATAGACTGGGATGATGTCATATTCGAGATAGACCTGCTTAAATCGCAAGAAATAGATCTGGATTATATTCTTGAACTGATATTCGATAAGAATAAAAAGAAGTTGGATAAGGTTTCATTGATAGAGGAAATTCGCCGAGTTATCAGGTCAAGTGTTGGTAACAGAGCCAAAGAGAGTCTGATAATTGATTTTATCAATCAATCAGACTTGGATTTGTATGTCGATAGAACGGATGTTATAAAGGCTTTCTATGAATATGCACAAGCTGAATTGAAAAAAGAAGCTGTTGCTTTGATTACAGGTGAAAATCTGAATGAAAAAGAAGCCAAGCATTATATTGAACTTTCGTTAAAACGTAAATTTGCCAATGAGAATGGAACAGACTTCAATAACATTTTGCCTAAAATGAGTCCTTTGAATCCACAATATCTGACAAAGAAGCAAACTGTGTTTCAAAAAATCGTTGCTTTTATTGAAAAATTCAAAGGAATTGGAGAACAATTGTAATATGAGATAATATGGTCAATACTTCTGTTTTGAATTGGAACACAATAGAACTTCATTATTGGTTTAATGATGATAGTCACACGATGAATGCCGTTGTATTCAATAAGTGTGAGTATGAGTTTTTAGGTATAGCTAAAGAGATTGCACAAAAATTAAAGGTAGATTTTGAAATTGAAACAGAACCTATTGGCAAAGGAGGTTTGCGTAGTTGGTTCAAATTCAAAGCAAAAGACAAGGATGCTATTAAAGTAGGTGTTGTATTGTATGTTATTACGACTCTTTTTGGTACTCCCTTAACGACTGCAATTGATGAATTGACTCGTATGGCTATTCAATCAGTCTTTGAAAGTGCAGAGATTAAACAATTGAAAGAGCAAAAGGAAATAGCAGAGTTAAAACTTGATATAGCAAAAATAGAAGCAGAAACAAAGCGATTAAGCAGAAGTATAGATGAAAATGTAGTCAAGAAAAAACGTTCTAACTATTACGAGAATATTAGCTCTTGCAAGAAAATCACTAAAGTAACGATTGATATAACTGATGATCTAAAGAAAAATATTTATTTGGAACGAGAAGTCATTAAAGCGGATTTTCCCAATTATATCATGACTTCCGATGATTTAGAACCAGTTAGTGATGAAAATGCAGTGGTAGAAATTATTTCTCCTGTTTTGAAGAAAGGTAAATATAAATGGGCTGGAATCTATAATGGTGAGGTAATTCAGTTTACTATGAAATCCAATGAATTTAAAACATTGGTACAAACAGGACAAGTTCTTTTTAAAAATGGTTCATCAATAAATTGTCATTTACTCACTCATAAGAGAATTAATGCTGAAGGAGAAGTTAAAATTACAAGGTATGAGGTTGTTTTAGTAAATCACTATTTTGAAAATGATAAACCTGTAGAAACTCCAGAAGGAAAGAGAAATAGACAAATTAGAGAGGCTGAATCAAACCAACTAACTTTATTTGATTATGACAACAATTGACGACATAAAAAACTTGATTGCCAAAGACGAAACCCGTACTTTGGAACTGAAGAAAACTACAGGCGAACTCTATAAGGGTATGGAGACTGCCTGTGCGTTCCTTAATTCCGATGGAGGTTGGTTGATGTTTGGCATAACTCCGTCATTGAAAATTGACGGGCAAAATGTCACAGATAATACCCGACAGGAAATTGGTAATGCACTTCGCAAAATAGAGCCTGCTATCGATGTAGATGTGAAGTATATAGAGTTGCCCGATAAACCTGATTTTTACGTTATTGCCATCTATTTCGATTCCAATAACTTTAAGAATGGTCCATATTCATTTGATGGCAGAGCGTTCTATAAAGTGGAAAGTACAACGGCATTGATGCCGAGGCAGATGTATGAAGAACGGTTGAAACTCAGTAATCCTCAACGATTCAGTTGGGAGAATACGCCTAATTCGGAAATAACCGTTGACGATATTGACTCAGAACTGTTATACCAAACACTGCATGACGGCATAGGTTCAAGGAGAATCCATGCTTCGGCAATGACACTTCAAGATCCTGTAAAAATTCTGTTAAAACTTGGAGTCGCAAGAAAGGACGGTATGATATTGAATGCGGCAAACGTGTTGTTCGGTAAAGAACCCACTTTGTTGCACTCTCAGTGTAAAATCCGTTTGGCTCGTTTTGAAGGAACAGACAAAAGAGTTTTTCGTGACCAGACTGTTTGCGAAGGAAACCTTTTTGAACAATATGATGCAGTGATGGACTTCTGCCTGAAACACCTAAATCTGTCGGGGAGAATGGATAGTAAATTCAGACAAGACACATTGACAGTTCCGTACGAGGCTATAAAAGAGGCTACAATCAATATGCTTTGTCACCGTTCTTGGAATGCTGAAAATGCAACTCCAAGTTTGGCTATATATGATGATCACATTGTGTTTCAGAATCCGGGAGCATTTCCGTTGGGTATGACATGGCATAACTTTGTAGATGACCAAATAGGCTCTCTTCCAGCCAACCCTACCATAGCAAATGTTTTTTATCGCCGTGGTACGATGGAGGCTTGGGGACGTGGCATAGGACTTATTATGGAGAGTTGTAAGGAACAAGGGCTTCCAACCCCCGAAATTAAGGTAACTGCTCCATTCGTTAATCTCACAATATGGTTCAAACAATCACTGACTGGTGGTGTAAAAACATCTGCACCCCAAGTGGTAGATTCATACACCCCAAGTCACACCCCAAGTGATGATTATTTCACCTCAAGTCATAACGAAATACATGACTGGTCGAAAATCATAACACCCCAAGATAAGGTGTTTGAATTTTGTAAATCACCTAAGAGTGTCGTTGAAATAGCCAATATGCTTGGGGTGAACGATAGAAGATGGGTACGTAAGAAATATATTGCTCCATTTATCGGCACAAGGCTTCAAATGACTATACCGGATAAGCCCAATAGTCAGAATCAGAAATATAAAACAATTGAATGATGAAAAGTAGTCGAATTCTTTGCCCAATCAAAGGATTTGACTACTTTTGCATTTGAAAGAGTTATTTGATAGCAAAATATTGCAAATCGCTGAAAATCGCACGGTTGCCAACTCGTTACCGCTGTTTCTCAAATGCTTCGTTAAATGTTTATTCCTCAAATGGTTGTATCAAACCGTTGAAAATCTAAAATAAAATTCAATGATAAAGAAAATAATCCACTTTATTAAAAATCAAAAACATTATCTCTCTTCTGACAGATACATAGCTTTTTTACGATCAAAAGAAATCACAATCGGAGAAAATTGTATCATTAGATTCCCAAGAAGTACATTTATCGACCTTACTCGCCCACATCTTATCTCAATAGGAAACAGGGTAGATATGAACATCAATTTCAAAATATATACTCATGACTGGGCTTCGCATGTATTCATTGGAAAATACAACCAAATGGTTAACTCGCCTGGAAGTGTTACTATAGGAAATAATATTTATTTTGGAGCAGATTGCACGGTACTGAAAGGTGTATCCATAGGAGATAACTGCATTATAGGAGCCGGGAGCGTTGTTACCAAATCAATTCCTCCCAACAGTGTAGCCGTAGGTAATCCTTGTAAGGTAATTTATTCTTTAGATGAGTATTTTGCTAAACGCCTGAAAGAAGCTCCCTTGGAAGCCAAAGAAAATGTAATTGCTTTCTACAATAAATACGGACGCTATCCCAATGAAAACGAATTAACTGAAGAAGCTATATATTATAGTGATAGCCAACGATTTACGCCTCCTAATTTTAAATTCAGTTCTTACCAAGAGTTCTTAGATTGGTGTAAAAACGACAATTGATATGAAAAAAATATTATTCATCGACCGCTATCAGTTTGGCTATACAACTGATACGCTAAAATATTGTGAACATCTAAATCAACAGTATAAAATCAGATACGTATCTTTCGATTTGGGATGGAAAAAAATTAAAATTCCCAATGTAAATACCATCTATGTACCAAGATATGGAAATATTGTCATAAGAGCAGTGCTCTTCCTTATTTATGCTATTGTCAACTGTTTATTCTTTGATGGGGCTATATTCATTCTTTATTTTCCTAAATGTTCTCTATTAAAGCGCATACTTTTTTGGAAAAAAATGCACATTGATATTAGAACATTGGCAGTAAATACCAATCCGGAAGAAAGAGCAAGCATAAACAAACAAATACAAAAGGATATTGCAGTATTTGATTCTGCTTCTTTTATCACGCAAGGAGTAAAAGAACAAATATCATGGTCTGGCAAAAAGTATTTCATTCTTCCTTTAGGAGCTGATATTCTGTCACACACAAATAAAACTTTCGATGAACTTAACCTATTATATGTAGGCACACTTGCCAACAGAAACATTATAGATACAGTAAAAGGATATGAAAATTTCACCAAACTACATCCGGAAATCAAATCTCACTACGATATCATAGGCGACAGTTCAGGCAATGAATTGCAAGAATTAAGACAATATGTAAACGAAAAAGGATTAAATGAACATATCACATTACATGGTCGTCTTCCCTACACTGCACTATCTACTTTTTTCGATTCTCATAATATTGGTATATCCTATGTGCCTATTACAGATTATTATGACCACCAACCTCCTACTAAAACGTACGAATACATTTTGTCCGGTTTAGTATGTGTAGCAACCTCTACCTACTCCAATAAAAAAATCATTACTTCTACAAACGGAATATTACATCAAGACAACGCTGCATCTTTTCAAAATGCATTAGAAACGATGCTGAAAAACAAAGAACAATATGATAGTCAACTCATCAGAGAATCATTACATAAATATCAATGGGAAAACATTATAAAAGAATCTTTTCTACCTATTATAAACAGTATATAAATAAACCATTATGAGAAATATATACCTACTTTTATACTATGGATTTGCACGATACCTACCAAGCTCTTACGCCCCTGTTGTAGGTAAACCTAGCAACGCGATACGTATTTTTTTGGTTAAACGAATCTTTAAATCATGTGGCAAGATTTCCACCATAGACCGCCTGGCATACTTCGGAAACGGAAAAGACCTTGAAATTGGAGATTATAGTGGAATCGGAGAAAGATGCGTAGTACCTAAAAATACAATTATAGGGAAATATGTGATGATGGCCTCCGATGTACATATCGTCCAAAACAACCATAATTATCATGATACATCAGTCCCTATGTGTTTTCAGGGTTCTTCCTCAAAAGTTCCTCAAACAATTATAGAAGATGATTGCTGGATAGGTACACGTGTTATCATGACTCCAGGAAGACACATCAAGAAAGGCTCTATCATTGCAGCCGGTACAGTACTCACTAAAGATTTTGAAGAATATAGTATAGTGGGAGGAAATCCTGCCCACTTAATAAAAAAAAGAAATAAATTATGACACAAAAAATAGCTATCATAACCCAGTCGTATAAAAATGATTATAATGAATGTAAACTGCTGTGCGAGAGCATAGACCGTTTTTCTCCCGAGTTAGATCACTTTATATTTGTAAATGACGAGGATATAAAGTTGTTCCAATCCTTAAAATATGGGAAACACAAAGTCTATAAGAAATCAACCATCTTACCTTGGTTTATGGTCAGAGTTCCTTTTAAAATATTGGGACATCATTTTCATATCAGCCCTATCACAATTCCAGTCCGAGAATGGATAATTCAGCAAATCTGCAAACTTGGAGTATTTGAAGTGATAGGAGACAAATATGAAGCAGTATTCAACATAGATTCAGAAACAGTATTCATGAAGCCGTTTAATATAAGTAGATGGAAAAAAAACGGTAAATATATCATGTACCGAGTAAACCATGTCAATGAACCAAGCCATGATGAATATTGTCAAGCAGCAAAAAAGCTATTAAAACTTCCCCAAACTTTGACCGACATCGGCAAATATAACTATATGAATACTCCTGTATGCTTTGTAAAAGAAAATACAAACTTACTACTTCAACGTATTAAAAAAAACTCCATTTGGCGTAACTGGAAAATAGCATTATGCAACACATACAGATTTAGCGAGTATTATACATACGGAATTTTTACTGACAAGGAATTGAAGTTAAAGAATCATTCTATCATTGACAAGCATTTATTTCCTCAAATAGATATTTCCGAATGTCCTGACACAAAATCCTTTGTATCGGCTATAAAAGAATCCTTATCAGACCCTGAAACAATGGGATTGTGGTTACAAAAGAAAAACAGAAAATTATTGTCTGATAAGTATCTTGACTTCAACAAAATTAATGAAGCTATACACCAATATTGGGAAAATCATGAATAAATACATCAACAAGGCACTTTCACGAAAAGTCCTTTTCATGGGAGTTTCCATGAAAACCAAAGGAGGTATGACTGCCGTACTCGTATCGTATGATAAATACATCGAAAACATGCAGTTCATACCGACGTGGAAATTAGGAAACAAACTCGTAAAATCCGGATACGCATTACAGGCTATAATCCGAATGTGGATGAAATGCCTTATTGACAAGAATATCGAAATAGTACATATACACGGGGCAGCCAATGCTTCTTTCTACAGATGCAAGATATTTATCAATTTGGCCAAAAGGCTGAACAAAAAAGTAATTCTCCACGAACATGCTGCGGACTTTGTAGAGTTTTATCAAAACAGCAATGACCAAGTTAACATAAGGGAAACTTTGAATAAATGCGATTGTCTGATTGTCTTGTCGGATTCATGGAAAAAATATTTCAGTTCGATAGGAGTAGACAAAAGTAAGATATCCGTGTTAAACAATATTGTACCTCCCCCTAATTTTAGAGATTCTCCACGGAAAGACAACAAATTACATCTTATGTTTATGGGAGAAATAAGTATGCGCAAGGGAGGATTTGACTTGCTGCAAGCCATCAGCGACAACAAAGAGTATTTTAAAGACAAACTGCTACTGAGAATGGGAGGTAACGAGGTAGACGGAGACATAAAAACTTTCATAAGAAATCACCAATTGGAAGATTTTGTCAGCTATGAAGGATGGATTTCCGGAGAGAAAAAAACAGAATGTCTGAACTGGGAGGATGTATATATACTACCCTCTTACAATGAAGGGCTTCCCATTGCAATTCTCGAAGCGATGAGCTATAAACATCCTGTTATATCCACTCCTGTCGGTGGGATTCCTGAAGTCATTCAAACAAAAGAAAATGGTATGTTAGTTCAACCCGGAAATAAAGAAGAAATAGCAAAAGCCATTGCACACTACATAGAACACCCGGAAGATATCAAACAGCACGGTGAAAAAGCTTACCAAACTATTCAAGATTTCTTCCCACAAAAAGTATTTACTGATTTGAGACACTTATATCAATCTCTGATGAAATGATAACAACGCCATTTTTAAATACCAATATTCAGATAATCACTCGCAATGAATTACTGAATAACCTGACTAAAGGAGTACTTATCACTCCTAATGTAGATCACTTGGTAAAACTGCAAAAGGATAAAGAATTTTATGATGTATACCAGCAGGCGGAATGGGTAATCTGTGACAGCAAAATCCTATATCTTCTCTCCAAGCTACTGAAACATCCGTTACCGGAAGCCATACCGGGTTCCAGCTTTTTTACCGCTTTTTATGAATACCACAAGAACGACCCAAACTGCAAGATATTTTTATTAGGAGCAGCCGAAGGGATCGCAGTCAAGGCTATGAAAAAAATCAACCAAAAGGTAGGGAGAAACATTGTAGTAGGTGCGCATTCACCTTCCTATGGCTTTGAAAAAAAAACAGAAGAATGTGAAGAGCTAATACGCATTGTAAATGAAAGCGGTGCTAATGTGTTATTGGTAGGTGTAGGTGCCCCCAAACAGGAAAAATGGATAATGAAATACCGTAACCGAATGCCGGGTGTGGATATATTCATGGGACTGGGTGCTACCATTGACTTTGAAGCCGGCACGCTGAAACGCGCTCCTGCCATTTGGCAGAAAATAGGTATGGAATGGCTATATCGCTGCATGAAAGAACCCAAACGCTTATTTAAGCGCTATTTCATAGACGACATGCAATTCTTTTATTACTTTATCTTGCAATTGCTTGGAATATACAGAAATCCCTTCGACAAAAAATAAATTATTTGCGGAAGAGTCTGCAGAACAATGCGAAAAGCACTAATAGCAATGCCAACAAATAAGAAAAAATCGAGCGCAATACAAGCCCTATCCGATATAAAAACTTTCTCAACCTCTTCATACGTGCAAAGTTCAGAGTATAGGTAATATAAATCGAAAAACGACAAGCAGTTATAACTTAATCATCGTATTTTATGGAAAATCATATTGTCATCATGGCAGGGGGAATCGGAAGTCGCTTATGGCCTATGAGTACACCGGAATATCCCAAACAGTTTGTGGACGTAATAGGATGTGGTAAATCACTTATTCAACTGACTGTGGAACGTTTTCTTCCGCTTTGTCCCATTCAGCACATGTGGGTAGTTACCAGTGAAAGGTATACGGACATCGTAAAGGAACAGTTGCCGGAACTGCCGGAAAGCCAGATATTGGCAGAGCCGGAGGCACGGAACACTGCTCCCTGTATCGCGTATGCCTGCTGGAAAATAAAGAAAGAACATCCTCATGCAAACATTGTAGTAACTCCATCAGATGCACTGGTGATAAATACTACCGAATTTGCCCGTTGTATTGCTATGGCACTGAATAAAACGGCCGATTCAAACGCGATTGTCACATTGGGAATAAAACCAAGCAGACCGGAAACAGGATACGGATACATAGCAGCTAAAGTCTATACCGATGCTTCGGATATATGCGAAGTGGAAGCATTTAAGGAAAAACCCGATAAGGAAACAGCACAAAAGTATGTGAAAGCCGGAAATTTCTTCTGGAATGCAGGCATCTTTGTATGGGACGTAGAAACGATCACTACTGCCATCCGAGATTATGCTCCTCAAATAGCAGAAGTAATGGACAGGCTGGAACAGGCTTTGTTTACGGAAAGAGAACACGAAGAGCTGAAGCGTCTTTTCCCTATGTGTGAAAAAATTTCTATCGATTATGCCGTAATGGAGCAGGCAGAAAATATCTTTGTCGTTCCGGCTGAATTCGGATGGAGTGATTTAGGCAGTTGGGGAGCATTGCACACACTGCTTCCACAAGACCATAACGGCAATGCCAAAGTAGGTACACAAATCGAACTGCATAATTGTCGGAACTGCATGGTACATACTACGGAAGAAAAGCGGGTAGTGCTGGAAGGACTGGACAACTATATCGTAACAGAAAGAAAAGGTCAACTGTTGGTATGCCGTATGAGTGAGGAACAGCGCATTAAAGAGTTTAGTGCATCAAAAAAGTAATTTCTGATATAAAACCGGACATTAAATACATACTGAAAAGTAAAGGTAACCAACTGGATGAAACCGGCAAGTACGAATCGGATAACACACAATATATCAATCGATTACACAACATTATTTTTCAATCAATTTTAAATAGCTTTTAAAATGTCTTTGAAATCTGTTTTTTTATTGGCTTTTTCAATAAATGCATTCACTTGTTTGTCTGCACAGGAACAGAAAGCATCTACTCCGTTTTCTTATCGGGTGGAAACTTCTGTCTCGGTTGCCGACGGAAGGTATGCTCCGTTGTGGTTCACCGCCAATCGTTACGGACTGTCTTCGCAAGAACCCAAAAGTGCTTACCTGCGTGCCGGTGTGCAATGGCAGAAGGAATGGCAACACGGATGGAGGATGCAGGCGGGTGCAGACCTGGCAGGAGGAAAGAATCTGACTGCGGATTTCTTTGTGCAACAGGCTTATATGGATGTTGCATGGAAGGCGATAAAGATGAGCATCGGGAGTAAGGAGAGAAACGGATTCCCGCTGGAAAAGGATGTGAGGCTGAGCAGCGGCATGATGGTGGAAGGTGCGAATGCAAGACCTATTCCGCAGGTGAGGGTGGGATTGCCGGAGTATCTGACGGTGCCGTTTACAGGTAACTGGCTGGCACTGAAAGGACATATCGCCTACGGACTGTGCACGGATGGCAATTGGCAGGAAGAGTTTGCCGGAGCGGACGAACCGTTTCTGAAGGATGTGTTGTATCACAGCAAATCACTGATGCTGCGGTTCGGCAACAGAGAAAAGCTGCCTCTGGAGCTGGAAATAGGATTGTTGGACATTGCACAGTTCGGGGGAAAGAGGTATGTGAAGAATGCGGACGGAAGTATCAAACTGCTAAAGAAGTATCCGGCCGGTCTGAAGAGTTTCTTCAAGGCGCTGGTGCCTGCTCAGGAGAGTACGTTGCAGAATGTGGAGGGAAACCATAGCGGAAGTTGGAACGCAGCACTTTCTTATTATGCCGGTGACTGGAAGATAAGGGCTTACATGGAGCATTTCTTCGAGGACCATTCGCAGATGTTTATGGAGTATGGTATGTGGAAAGACGGACAGTTGGGACTGGAAGTGACATTGCCCCGGAACCGGTGGGTGAATCGGGTGCTGTGGGAAGGCCTCAGTACGAAGGATCAGACGGGACCGATTCTATATGACGGGATAGCCGGCTCGTTTCCCGAATTCCAGATAAGCGGTGGTGACGAGTATTTCAATAATGGTCAATATCTGGCATGGCAACATTGGGGAATGGGTATGGGCAACGGACTGATTCCGGGACCTGTATATAACGACGACGGAACGATGCTGTTTAAGAGTACCCGTGTAAAAGCGCATCATATAGGCTTCTGCGGAGAACCGGACAGTGAATGGAACTACCGCGTGTTGGCATCGTATGTGCGGCATTGGGGCACCTATCCGATGCCGCTGGACAAAGTGAGAAAGCAGTTCAGCAGTATGGTGGAAGTAAGTTACTGCCCACGGAAGTGGACGGGCTGGAGCGCTACGCTTGCCTTTGCCATGGATAGGGGAAATTATTTGGGTAACAGCATGGGAGCCATGTTGACAGTGAGAAAAACAGGAGGATTCGGAAAATGAAAAATACACGCAGATTAAAGTTTTTATCGGGAGTGGTGGTTGTTCTCTTTTTGGGCTTCATCATGGGAGGATGCCAAAAGGAGGCTATCGACAGTGACATGGAAGGGCACTGGGAATTGCTGGAGTTTACAACGACGGCCGATGGCAAGGTGCATGTGTGCGAGCGGATTTATTACAGCATCCGGTTATGGGTGGTGGAGATAGCAGCCAAACAGAGCGGCACTACGCTCAAACCGGTCATCGGTCGGTTTGAGCATGAGGAGAACGGAAACGTGCGGATGAGAGACTTCAAAGGGAGAAAAGACACAAGCGATGATAAAAAGGATGTCACGGTGGAGGAGCTTCTCCCTTACGGCATCAATGCATTGGATACGGAGTTTGAAGTGGTGAAAGCCAACGGTAAAGAGTTGATATTGAAATCCGATTATGCCACACTGATGCTGAAAAGGTTTTAGTATAAACGAATAATTTCATATGTACATTTACAATATCAAATAAAGAAATACCTGAAAATCAAAATATAACACAGTGGATATATGGATCTATTGCCAAAGATGAGAACCACAATAAGGAAAGAATCATTTATTTAAGAATCTCATAAAAACTAAGAAATGTCTCGTAAAAATAGGGACTTTTTCAGAGAAAAGCTGGAATTTTCAGGAGACATTTCTTTCTGTTTATAGACACCGCAAAACGGGGTTAACCGAATGCTTACTATTTAACAGAGAATATTCAATTAAAAGTTCATCAAATCATTCAACGCTTCACTCATACCGGGGTGTGTAAAGACGAAATCGCGAAGGAATGTATAAGGCTGATCGGTCTTCATTACCATGGCCACACTGTTGATTACCTCTCCGGATTCAGGGCCGAACAGAGTGCATCCCACAATCTGATTGGTATCTACATCTACCACCACCTTAAACAGGCCGACTGTATTTCCCAAAGTCCGTACACGAGGAATAGCCGCTACAGGAAGTTTGTTGACTTTAATATTCAACCCCTTCCGCACAGCTTCCTCTTCACTCAATCCGATACGCGACAAAGTATGGGGATTGTCTGCCAGATTATGATAATTTTTCTGATGCAAAAAAGAGGTTACCTCTTCTTTTTCAGCGATAGCCTGAGCATAATAGGCTTTCTTTTCTTCCCACGACGCCTTTACCGGAGCCAGCTTTGCCTGATGAACCAATGTTTTTGTAGGAATGCATCCAATATTGATGCAGGTACCTCCATACATCTCATCGGAACGCTCAATAACAGCCACCTTTTCATTTCTTTTGGCCAACTCAGCAGCCAATGTTTTACCGCCTTTGCCAAAGCCTATTATTATTGCATCATACTACTTCATAATCTTACTTGTTTTTAGTGGGGGATTATCCTTTCTTTTGTTGTTTTAATATTGACCGGGCCGAATCCGAGAGTACCACCAATGCACCTGCCAGAATAGCCACATCTTTAATAACCAAACGACCGGCACCTGTCAGCAAGGGAAAACCATGTTCACCGCTTCCCAAATCGGGAACCCATACTTCGGGAGTCGTTACCAGAAAGGACAACGTTCCCAATGTCATTATAATAGCCAAACCTGCACCTATCAAACCGATTTTCGGAGAGAAAATACCCAAGAAGGTAAGAATGCCAATGGTCATAATCAAAATGCCCAATCCATGAGAAAAGCCATAGGTGTTATTCTCTTCATGCCACTGATGCTTGGCCTCATCAAACTCACCTTCTTTTAATTTATACTCTTTATATTCGGGAGCACTCTTAGTATAAAAGAAACTCATAAAAGGACTGTTGGCAACGAAAGGCACAATACCCTCGGCCTCATAGTTCCAGAATTTCAAACCACCAATCCACACGAATATCACCAGAATTGCCACGCGAATCAGATTAATACCTAACTTTTGAGTGGAAGCTACAATTGTCAGAAATGCAGTAAACAGGGAATTTAATCTTGCCATCATTTGCTTTAATTTTTAAGGGTTTAACTTACATTGCAAAGGTCGGCAGATTTTCCTCCCTGTGAAATGGCAATTATACCGTTTTAGTTTGCCATTATTCCTTCTTTCTCTTTTTTCCGGTATTCAGAAATACTTTCCTTTGCCATTTTTCGAAAGAAACGGCTGAAAGCAGCCAAGTCTTCAAAGCCTAATATCTCACCTATTTCTTTCGCACTCTTATTGGTGTAAAGCAACAAACGCTTGGCTTCGGCTTCTATCCTCTCATGTATGATACGCAACGGAGAAGGCAACCCATAGGCGGCAAACAGATTGGACAAGGTTTTGGGAGAGCGGTAGAGCATTTCGGCATAGTCCTGCACTTGTTTCTTTTCTTTATAATGATTGTCTACCAACACATAATACCGACGGATAATGTCAAAGCTCTTTTCTTTATCTTGTCCCACGTCTAATTTTTCACGGGCAATGCGGGTATAAGTGATTATAAAACGTTTCAGAATAATACGGAGCATCTCTTCCTGCAAATTGTCTTTTATGCCGAATTCACCGGCAAATATATCAATGATGCTTTTCAATTGTTCCGCCTGAGCCGCAGAGAGCTGCAAACGCATGATGTGGGACGAACCATGAAACAGGAAACCATTACATGACACTTCTTTATCATGTCCGTAAATGCAATAAAAATTGCTGTTGAACAAGAAAGTGAGGTACTCACCTTCCACTCTTTTTACCTCAACATGATGCAAAGGAGTCAGCGATATTATTTCATCTTTTTCAAGGTGCATTACCACATGGTCTACTTCTATATCCAGCGTGCCACTTTGTACCCATACGAATTTATACAAGCTTTTATCACGCCGGAGAGCAGCATCCTCATGATAATGATACGTCATCGCTATATTGCCATTGAGCGGTGTATTAAAACGATATTCCATAATTCATAGTTTATTGTCGGTATAAATATACGCATACTTATTTAAATAAAAAAGAAGACAGGGCAAAAGATTTATGCCCTATCTTCTCCACTTGTTTACGAGAACATTTATTTAGAGTTTAATAAAGTGTCGTCAATCATCTTTTTCAGTTCAGGTTTCGGTAATGCTCCCTGTGTTACAGTCGGTTTTCCACTCTGAGGAATCCATAACAAAGTCGGTATGCTTCGTATGCCGAATGCACCGGCCAATTCTTCTTCCTTGTCTACATCTATCTTATAAATATAAACCTTTCCGGCATATTCTTTTGCCAACTCTTCCAATACGGGTGCCAATGCCTTGCAAGGGCCGCACCATGTAGCATAGAAATCAACAATAGCCGGTTTGTCACCTTCATATTTCCAGTCATTGGGATTGGCTTCATAGTTATATACCTTCTTCAAGAACTCTGCTTTGGTTAAATGAACAATTTCCATATTTTCTCCTTTCATGTTTTGGTTTTTACTTTCTTTATTGCCTGCACAAGCGGTTACTGTGAATAACAAGCCAAGGGCGGTAATGGTTGATTTTATTAATTTCATATTTATCTGTTTTTTATCTTTTTCTGATATTGCAAAGTTAATCGCTTTTCATCGCCTGAAAAATGGCAATTTCACCGTATAAGTTAGCCAAACTTCCCATTCTGCTCAAAATATCATAAAAAATCTTCTTCTGTGAGAACTTACTCGTGAAATTAATATTTGTTAATAAGGGAGTTTTTATACATAACTATCTGATATTGTTTTACTTTTGTAAGAAGTCTGATAAAGAGTATAACATAAAGAGTCTATTTTCTGCTATGAATAATAAACACACAGCCACATCAAGGCAATTCTTTCAAACACTGACAATCTGCATTTGTCTGCTTTTTGCCGGTACATATTCTGCCAAAGCCTCTGACAGGGATCATAGGCAATATGATTATGTACTCATCTTAAACAGTTATAACGAATCCGCCCCCTGGAGTAACAGTATCACCTCTCCTATCATGCATAAAATATCCGAACTAAAAGATATTGATGCATACATTGAGCACCTAAATCTTTTTATGGTAAACGATTCTGTTATGGTAGACAGGTTTCCACAAATGCTTTTAAACAAGTATGGCAAAACTCCTCCCAAGCTGTTGGTCCTGCTGGGAAGTATGAGCATGATTTTCAGAGAAGAGATAAAGGAAATGTGGGGAGACGTGTCTATTTTAGTATGCGATTCCGATCCATACATATATACAGAAGAATATTACAGAAAACGAGATGTGACAACTCCTGAAAATAAAATTCATGTAGACAGTTTGAGAGATGATTACAATATCACCTTCATGCATACTCCGGCCTATCTGAAAGAAAGCGTAAAACTAATGACGCGCATGATTCCCAATATGAAAAAACTTATTTTTTTGGGAGACGGCATTTATCCTAACCCTGAATACAACAAGCAGTTAAAGAATATTATAGCTCGGGATTTTCCATATCTCCAATATCAATTTATCTCCTCTTATAATTATACGCTACCCGAATTGTATAATGCCTTAAGAAATGCCGACAAAGAAACCGGAGTTTTAGTATCCACATGGTTTGCGGAAACTTTAACCTCACAACAAATGTTGATAAACGCATACCGAAGCCTTTCCAGCATTTCTTCTCCCCTGTTCTCTATCCGCTATGCCGGTATGGACGACGGAGGCATGGTGGGCGGATATATGTATAATGAAAAGATATTTATCAATGAACTGCTCCGGAATGTCTCACAAATGCTTAATGGAAAACCGGCAAGGGAAATTCCTTTCTTTGTTCCTGCAGATGCTCATCCCACATTTAATTATACGACGTTGGTCAATAAAGGACTCAACCCTAAATTATGCCCTCAAGACAGCATATTTTATGATAAGCCGGAAAATTTCCTGAAGAAATATATATGGGTTATAACAGGAATATTCATCACACTTTTGCTGATAGCCCTTATCCAACAAAAACGCATACAAATGTTGAAAGAACTAAGAAGGGTTCAAAAGCAAGAATTCGAAAACCAAATCAAATATACAAACCTTATCGACAATATGCCTATTCTCTATATGAAAGAGAAAGTGATTAGAAATGAAAGTGGGAATATTGTTGAAACAATTTTATGTGACGTTAACCGTTTCTTTGAAACTTGCTTCCGGAAAAAAGAAAATATAATCGGGAAAAAGGGTTCCGAACTATTTCCTGAATCCATGACAGAATTTACCCATTTTATGGAAACAGCTTTAAGAGAAAAGCGCTCCATCACATTCCCTTATTACTTTAAAGACGTAGACACTTTCTATGATATCGTGCTCAGCCCGTCTTTGGAAGAAGACACGGTTGACATATTCTGTCTTGACAGTACGGAGTTGCATAATGCACAACAAATGCTGAGTTCCACTAACCATAAATTATCTTTGGCTCTGGAAATAGCCAATATCATACCCTGGAAATGGAATCTTAAAGAACACTCCATTCTATGCGACATCAATCGTCCAATCATTATGACTGCCATGCCGGGAGAAATCAAGGAAGAACAGTTGAGTGTATCGGATGAACAATACTTCTCTAAAATAATCAAAGAAGACCGCCCAAGGGTTATGCAGGCTTTTCACGATCTGATAGAAGGAAAAATCAATAAAGTCAAAGAAGAATACCGTGTGCTGAACAAAGGAAAGAACGGAAGAAAAATTGATTGGGTGGAAGCACAGGCTACAATAGAGACAAGAGACGAGCAGAACAGGCCACTCACCCTGGTCGGCTCATCCTTAGTTATTACAGACAGGAAAAGGATGGAAGAGGAACTGATGTCGGCTAAAGACCGGGCAGAAGAATCCAACCGACTCAAATCTGCTTTCCTGGCCAATATGAGCCATGAAATCCGTACTCCTCTGAATGCCATTATCGGATTCTCCAATATTCTTGCCTCAACGGAAGAGGAACAGGAAAAACAGGAATATATCAATATTATTGAGAGTAATAATACACTGTTATTACAGCTTATCAGTGATATATTAGATTTATCCAAAATTGAAGCCGGAACTTTGGAGTTCAGTTACTCAAATATAGACCTCAATGATATGATAAAGGAAGTGGAGAACATCACCAAATGCCGGATGGAAGGAAGTGGGGTACAGCTCATTGCGGAAACTCCCCTCTCCTCATGTTTCATCCGTACGGAAAAAAACCGGCTCATGCAGGTTATCAATAACTTCCTCACAAATGCCATCAAGTTTACTCAAAAAGGAAGCATCACATTCGGATACGAGATACGCGATAAAATGTTATACTTCCATGTCACAGATACGGGATGCGGCATTCCTGCCAATAAAAAAGATTCTATATTCGGACGCTTCGTCAAACTGAACTCTTTTGCACAAGGCACAGGACTGGGGCTTTCCATCTGCCGGACAATCATAGAGCACATGAATGGAACGATAGGAGTGGAATCCGAGGAAGGGAAGGGTTCTACATTCTGGTTTACCATTCCTTATCAACCGGCCCGATTGAGCGAAAAAAAGGCTGAAGAATTCCAACCGATTACCGTTCAAAAAGACAAACTGACTATTTTGATAGCCGAAGATAACGAAAGTAACTATCGGTTGTTCCAGTCTATCCTACGGAAAGAATATTCTCTTATTCATGCCTGGGACGGTCAGGAAGCAATAGAAAAGTTTAAGGAACACCGGCCCCAAATCATCTTAATGGATATCAATATGCCGAGAATGGACGGTTACGAAGCAACAAAAGAAATAAGAAAGTTATCTGCTGATGTGCCTATCATTGCCATAACCGCTTTTGCTTATGCATCGGACGAACAAAGAGTACTGGAAAACGGGTTCGACGGATATATGTCCAAACCTATCAATGCACCGCTGCTAAAACAACAAATAGCATCCATCCTGCAAAAGAGAATCATATTCTTATAACCGATATTCCCCGGACCGGCTTGTCTGCTTGTCCGGGGATGTTTTTTCCGCTTCTTCCTCAAAGATATTTCTTCTCAGGTAATATCTATTTTTGCAATTAAGCTTGCACAACAGCTGTTTTTTTGTATCTTAGCCACAACAAAAGTTGCCATTAAAGTAACTTTCATAATGAGCGTTCTATTATTCGAGTATTAACCCTAAAAACAAATCACACTGCTTATGAAACAAAAGAATAAGATGTTATCCCACAAAGATGTAAAAACTCTATTCGAAACAAAATTAACCCAACTCACTTCATTGGCTGCGGAAAGCCGGAATGAGACTATTTTCAAGAATAAACTAAATGATTATTTATTATCTGCACACATTAAAAACCCTATTGCCGCTAAAAACATTGCAAGACTGATTGAAAATGACAGCAAAACGATATATGAATTATCTACAGAAAAAGAAATAGAGATAAAAACCATCTCACTGCTTTGGCAATTCTTGACAAACCGTATCACCGATGAAGAGACTTCCGTTGATTTATGGTTGGATTTATACCAACAGTTCCTACGCCTCTATCATGTTCCCAACAACATTCCGAATGAAAAACAGATACGTCAATGGATGAAACGTTGGCCCGATGGCCTGAACGAAGATGTGCGTGCCATACGCAATGCAAACAAAGAACGAATCATCTCATTGCTCATTAAAAAGATAGAAAACCGTCATGCCCCCTCCAGCCGGTATGTGTTTCCCGAAGGAATCAATGATGAAGAAAAACGCCAATGGGTCAACCAATGGTGGAACGAAGCACGCTTCCATCTAGCCCTCGCCATCAAAAGCCCCACGGAACTGAACAAGATGTTGGGCAACTCCCTTTCGGAGGAAACAATGCAATTGTATCAGCAGGCACGTAAAAAAGGAATGCCTTTTTTCATCACCCCTTACTATCTTTCTTTATTAAACCCGACCGGCAAAGGGTATGATGATGCTGCCATACGCAGCTATATCCTATATTCACCACAATTAATCAACACCTATGGGAAAATTCATGCATGGGAAAAAGAGGATGTGGTGGAAGCCGGCAAACCAAATGCCGCCGGATGGCTGGTGCCCGACGGACATAACATTCATCGCCGTTATCCCGAAGTAGCCATCCTGATTCCCGATTCTATGGGACGCGCTTGCGGAGGACTATGTGCGTCTTGCCAACGTATGTATGATTTTCAAAGTGAACGCCTGAACTTTAATTTTGAGGAACTGAAGCCCAAGGAAAGTTGGGACAAACGCTTGCGGAAACTGATGGAATATTTTGAAAACGACACCCAACTGAGAGATATTCTGATTACGGGAGGCGATGCACTGATGAGCCAAAACAAGACATTACGCAACATATTGGAGGCTGTATATAAAATGGCGGTACGCAAAAGGAATGCCAACCTCAAACGTCCTGAAGGAGAAAAGTATGCAGAATTGCAACGTGTCCGTCTCGGTTCCCGCCTGCCGGTCTATCTGCCCATGCGCATCAATGAAGAGCTGATGGATATTCTGAAAGAATTCAAAACCAAAGCGTCCGCCATAGGCATCAAGCAATTCTTGATACAGACTCATTTCCAGACACCTCTGGAAGTAACCCCCGAAGCCAAAGAAGCCATCCGCAAGATTCTGGCTGCCGGATGGACCATTACCAATCAATTGGTGTACAATGTGGCAGCATCACGCCGGGGGCATACAGCCAAGTTGCGCAAAGTATTGAATGAACTGGGAGTTATCTGCTACTATACATTCTCCGTCAAAGGATTTGAAGAAAATCATGCTGTCTTCACTCCCAACAGCCGTTCGTTGCAGGAACAGCACGAAGAGAAAATCTTGGGAAAGCTTAACAAGGAAGATGAGACTGAGTTTCTGACCCTGCTGAGAAGTAACAATGACCGGGCAACAGCCGTCAAAAAGTTCTGCACGGAGAAAAACATACCTTTCGTAGCAACAGACCGGAGTGTGCTCAATCTGCCCGGAATAGGCAAAAGCATGACTTTTGTGATGGTAGGCATTACACCGGACGGCAAACGTATTCTGGAGTTTGACCATGACCACACACGTAAACACAGCCCCATTATTCATCAAATGGAAAAGGTTTTCATCAAAGAAAACAAATCCATCTACCAATATATGTTGCAACTTCGGGAAATGGGTGAAAATCCGGAAGAATATAACAGCATATGGAATTACACGGAAGGGGAAACAGAGCCGCGCTTCCCTCTGTACAATTACCCGGATGCAGGTTTCAAGATAACCGAGACATACAGTAATCTGGGTATGGAACAAGAGTAATCCATGACTGCTGCCGGCAAATAACAAACGGAAGATGCCAAAACATTGATCACAGATTGCATCAGAAACGTTTTGGCATCCCCGTCTTTTCCTGCCCAAGTATCAACCGGACAGTCCTTCTTCTAGTTCGTAATCTTCACTCCTATGAAATAAGTCCGTGGCTGTGTGGGACCATAGAAATAACCGGAATCACGGAAACCTCCCTTATCCAAATCTTTTTGAAAAGCATTGAACAGATTCTGAACACCGCCATTCAACTGTAATTTGATATGATCATTCAGTACGAAAGTATAGTTCAGTTTCAGATTTAAATCAAAAAAATCGGGAGTATGCACCAACTCGTCTTTTCGGATATAACTGTATTCATAATTTTCGGGTATCACACTAAAGTCGGGAGCCAAATGAGGAACATGCATACGCCCCGTATATACACCCGACACCGACATATCAAAGTTCTTGAAGGGAGCACTGGTCAAAGTAAAATAACCATAATAATCGGGAGTACGTGGCATGAACTTGGTCGGCTCCACATTTTCGTCCTCACTCCAATTCTCGTATTTGGTATAACGGCTGCGCTGAACCGTAAAGCCCACTTGCAAAGCCACATCCCGTCCGTGAGCAAGTTTTCCGTCCAGGTTGACACCATATACGCGGGCTCCATTACCATTACGACGCTCTTTAACGGTGTTCCCCTGTTCATCCTGTCCTATCTTTTCCAGCACAAACACATCGTCGAGCCCTGTATAGAAAGCTTCCAGCAAAAGGTTAGTCTGCCAATGCCCGATATTGGCCGTCCAATCCACAGAGCCGCTGAAGCTATTGGAATGTTCGGGCTTTAATCCATCCGCCAACTTTATCAGTACGCCTTCGCCTCCCACTGCGGTCACATGCAAATCTTCATCGTATGCCTGCGGAGCACGAAAACCGGTAGACCAGGTCAAACGAGCCTGAAACTTATCCGTCGGCTTATATAAAAGATTCACACGCGGACTGAAAATAGGATTGTCAATCAGGTTATGACTGTCCACACGGAAGCCTGCCAACAGAATAAAGCGGTTCATCTTCCATTCGTTCTGCACAAATCCGCCGGCAATACGCACGTCTTGTTTCATATCGCGGTGATAGCCCAACATGATGTCGTGCAAAGAGTTGTTTTGATATTCCATACCGGCGGTAAAGGTGGCCGGTGAGAAGAGAACTTTCTCAAAGTTACCGACATACATACCTCCGACAACCCAAGTCAGGTCTTTTGTCTTGCCGTATGCATCGGGATTCTGCTGTGCACCATAATAACTGTTACGGTCAGTATGCTGAACAGACGAGTAGAAGGACAGTTTATGTTTGTACTCCTTCCAGAAAATATCGTAACTCAGACCTCCGCTGTTAATCACATGCTTGGTCTGTTCTGTGATATCCGTTTCAAAAGGCTCCAAATCAAATTTGTTTCCTCCCCGGCGAAATTCATTCGTCGTGTGATATTCCAAACTGATTCTGCTGAACTGAGTAGGACGGTAATAAGTACGCAAGCCAAAGGTATTCATATTCAGCTTCCCCAATTCGGAGAATCCGTCTCCATCCGCATCATAGGGGTTGCGGTTGCGATATGACTGATAAAGGGCAATGCCGTAGGTGTTATCTTTAGATACTAACGAAGCATTGGCCCCCATATATTGTTCCCACACTTTGCCATTCATGTTCGACAGAGTGGAAGATACCTGGAATGAATTGCTTACCGGATCTTTCGTGATGATATTGATAGTGCCGCCCACAGCATTCGCACCAAACAAGGCAGAACCTCCTCCGCGCACCACTTCTACACGGTCAATCATATTCACCGGAATCTGCTCCAGCCCATACACACCCGACAACGCACTCACCACCGGACGACTATTAATCAGAATTTGAGAGTAAGGTCCTTCCAGTCCGTTGATACGCACTTGGGGGAAGCCGCAGTTCTGACAGTTGTTTTCCACACGAAGTCCCGACTGGTAATTCAGTGACTTGGCCAAGTCCGTAGAGTTAACGGTTTCAAAAAGTTTGGAGTTCATCACATTTACCACCACAGGCGCCACACGGCGGCTCACCTCATTCCGATTGGCAGAAACCACCACCTCATCGGTCAAAATACTGTCATCATTCATCAGAAAATGAATATCCACCGTAAAATCATTGCTCACGGTTACTTTCTTCTCCTGAGTCTCGTAGCCCAACAATTGCACACGCAGCGTATATTTTCCTGCCGGGATTTTCTTAAAAACAAACTCTCCATTCTCGTCCGACACAGTTCCCTGCCCTGTTTCTACAATCAAAATAGTGGCATAAGGCAAACTCGCTTCCGTTCCTTTCTCTATTATGTGGCCGGAAATTACATTACCAACTTTCACAGGATTTACATCTTCAGCATGTACAGTCATACCCGCACCCATCACCATGAGTACGAGCAATAAAATATATTGTTTCATTATTAAGTTGTCTTATTGTTAAATTATAAATAAAAGGATTCCATAAGCTCCCTATATCGCTTATTAAAAAACTTCAGGAGCTTTTCAAAAAGCTTCAGGGACTTTTCAAAAAAGACCTTGACCTTTTTAGAAAACTTCAAGTTCTTTCAGACGAAAGACTTCGAACTTTCTGAAAAAGGCAATTGTCTTTTTCATACCAAATTTTAATATTTCAACAATAAGCAGGAGGGGCACGCAGGTGAACGCAATGCGTGTGAGGCGCAACAGCGCGGAAAGTATTCGTATTCAGCCCCAAGACATACAGCAAAGGACATTCCACAGTCACATTGCTTACCCCTGCCTCCGGTTCCGGCGTTTGATAGGAGCCTATGTGGGCGATGGTAATCACCTGTCCCGCAGTGTATGTGTATGGTGGTCGTCCGACGAAGGGTGAGAGTGTACAATCATCACACCGTTAATGATATGTACGTGAGTAAACATAGTAATGCTTACCTGGTACGTCAGAAACAGTGCCAGCAAAAACAACGGAGCCAATATGTACCTTCTCTTACTCAATTTCTCGGATGAAAAAATAATTGTTCTTCTATTTTATATTCCTGCAAAATCACTCTTTATCTTCTCCGAAGAGCAACTTGTAATCTCTTTTTGCCGCCGGAACAGTCCATTCTTCAGGGATGAATTTCCACTGATGCATGGCATGCGGATGCAAGCTCTTTTGCTGTTCGATATACTGCATCAGATAGTAGCGCAAATCTTTATCCGTTGCAAAAACAATGCGCTCAGACAAATCCTCTTTTGCAATTCCGGCTCCTATGGTAAGTAAATCACCGCCACCATTACCACGATAAGAATTTAAAGCCACCTTATACCTCTTGTCCATATCGAACGGAGTACCGTCTGCCATGCTCAGGATATTTACCTTCTCGCCCCGGGGCTTTGTCACATCTACCGTATAATTAATGCCGGCAGCAGAATCAAAGTTGAAACTGTAATACTCAAAGTTAGCACGCTTACCCTCTTCTATCGGTTGCTTAAACAGCAACAAATGGTCATCAGCGCTTTTCATTTGATTGGTCCACATGGCATACGACATCTCCAAAAATCCTTTAATTTCTTTGCCGCTCAGTTCCATCACGTAGAGCATATTCTCATACTTATACAGATTGAACATATCACTCACCATAATTTCCCCTTCGGGAATTTCAGCCTTAAAAGAGAGTGGAGCACACAAAGAAATATCCGCTCCCGATATATCCAACTGCAATTTATGAATCAAATCTATAAACGGTGAAGAGCCGAAGTAGGCATCTTTGGTAGAAATCGTTCTGGAAATCGTTCCTATTTTCTGCGATACAAAATCATTAACAGCCTTATATTGCGGAGCGAAATGTGCCATAAACTCTTGACTGACCGGATACTTGTTCATATCCTCCAGCTTTCCATCAACCGATTTAGACACCACCTTCCCGTTCTTCAATTTCACTTTCAGTGTCACGTCAGATACCACATTCGCATTGCTTGCCGGATCTATTATCAGTACGCTGTCTCCTTTTATATCAGCCACCTTTGTACAAGCACGGGCATGGTCATGCCCTATCAACACGATATCAAAGCCGGGCACTTTTTGAGCAATGTCCATAGAAGGATCTTCCACCACACTGCCAAGTACGTTGCCTGATTTTCCGGCATGAAACAAACCAATCAGCACATCAGGATTTTCTTTCTTCCGAATGATATCCACCCAACGGGCGGCAGATGTCTGCATATCCTCAAAATGAAGACCGCTCCACAGTTTCTCGGGCAGCCAAGAAGGAATGGCCGGAGTAATCATGCCCAGAATGGCAATCTTCACACCATCACGATTGATGATTTCGTAAGGCTTCAGATAAGGCTTACCTGTGGCATTGTCCACAATGTTGGCTCCCAATACGGGAAACTTACATTGCTTTATCCAACGGTCATAAACAGCATGTCCGGTTTCAACATCATGGTTTCCCATATTGCCCACTGCATACCCCATGAAGTTTTGTATCTCGGCTACCACATGAGTAGAAACCGTGTCTATGAAATTGTAATAATAAGCAGTGGGCTGTCCCTGAAGGATATCACCGTTATCTACCAAAATACAATTGTCTCCATATAACTTGCGCTGCTCCTTGACATAAGAATAAACACGCGCCAGACTCCCGTTCCACTCCTTTCTCTCTATAAAATTATAAGGAAAAAAATTACCGTGTACGTCACTCGTCTCTATTATTTTTATCTCTACCTCTTTCACATTATCAGCCGCCGTCAGCTTCATTCCGGCCCATAACAAAGCCGCCAAACATATTAAATATTTCATATTACATCTATTATTTTTCATTCAACGGATGAGTGAACACAAATCGTGCTCCTTCCTTATAGTTCTTATCTACCCAGATTTTACCACCCAAATTCTCCACAATCAGCTTGCAGATAGAGAGGCCCAAACCTGTACCCTGAGAATACTCATTCAACTTTTCAAACCGCTCAAAAACCCTTTCGCTTTTACCGGCAGGGATGCCACATCCGGTATCTGTCACCGAGAACTCCAGACAGTTATCCTCTTTGTTTACCTTTATTGCCAGACGGATAAAACCGGAAGGTGTGAACTTACCGGCATTTGAAAGAAGATTAATCAACACCTGTTTCAACCGTTGCGCATCCGTCTTTAATATCAACGAAGACACCGGAGTTTGAAATTGATATATTGCCTGAGTACGACGAGCATATTCCGCTGTACTCAATGCCGTTTGGCACAGCTCTACCACATCACACTCCTCTTCCACAAACTTAATACGCCCCGATTCCATGCGAGAGATATCAAGAATATCATTAATCAGATGAAGCAATAAATCGGAGTTTTTCTGAATAATATCACAATACTGTGCTTTCTCTTCACTCGTGGCGTCATCGCCGACCAATACACTGGAAAAGCCGACAATGGCATTCAGCGGTGTGCGTATCTCATGACTCATATTAGCCAGAAATGCTGTTTTCAATCTGTTCGCCTCTTCTGCTTTCTCCTTGGCAACCAACAGTTCCTCACCGGATTTTTCCAAGTTATCCTTCAAATGATTGATGCGGACAATATAATATACGGCTATCAGAAAACAAGCTATCAGGAACATGAATGCTGCAACAACTCCAATCACCCAATATTTATATTGCTCATAAAATCCGGGAGTTTTATTAACCAACTCAGCACCTTTAGGCAAATTAATAGAATCCAATCCAAATTGATGCATCCGTTTCACATCAAACACATAATTGCCGGGAACAGGCACAACTCCAGTCTCGTTACCGGTCTCACCGTCCAGAAAATTATATGTGGCATCGGCTATTTCTTTTCCCACCTTATGATAAACCGGAGTATAACCTCCCAACGCCCAATGCCCCAAACCGACAGATGCAATAGTAAAAACCGGCAACGTAGGATTAGCATCGCGCAACATATACGTTGTGTTGCCCATCACATAATTCTCCGTACAGTCTATGCGCCATGTACCCACAAGCACACAAACATCATTCGGCAAATGGCGTATTCTCTCACTGACCTCCAGAAAACTACTGTTCCGGCCATCAAGCAACATCAGCTCCAGCTCGGGATATTTTTTCATCTCCTTCTTTACAAAGGCCTGCATGGAAAGACCACCATACGTGTTATCCGAGATAAATGCAACTTTCTTCATATTCGGATAAAAACGACGCATCAGTTCAATATTCTTGTCCACATTATACTGATAAACATAGCCTGAAACTATATTATAATCGGGAAAGTCTTTAAAGATATCTTTGCTATCGGGCGACCATTTCACCAAATCCACACTGTCTTCGGGCAGGACAACGGTATTCGCACTCACCATTCCGCACATGGCAGGAGTTTTCTTGGCTATCTCCGAATTCTGAGAGATGAAAGATGCCCACGCCTCCTGACCCAATAATATAATCAGCGAAGGTGCCGCAGTACGTTCATATTTTTCAAGGATAGAAGCCATACGTTCTTTCCACAGGTGTGCCTCGGACAGGTTCTTGCAATTCATGCTTTCTATCGTAATGAGACGCTTTCCTCCCCGCAGTTTATACTCGTCCATAAAAGCAGACAAGTTGTCAGAAATACTACGTGTTTCGGGATTATAGGAAGTGATAATCAGAATCGCGCCGTCTGTAGTCACTTCAGCTTTTAACGGACGTGGAAATCCAACCGTAATCAGCATGACTAACAGTAGAAATCGGTATATCATTATCACTTTTTTCATTCTCTTTCAGAATAAATCTAAAAAATACAGGTGCAAAGATAATAAAATAAATTATAGCACAACTAATTGGCATGTATTTTGTTTCCTTCATTACAGACGAAATTTAACTAAAAACAATATGGCTTACATCGATTATTACAAAGCATTGGGAGTGGACAAAAGTGCCACCCAAGATGATATCAAAAAGGCTTTCCGAAAGTTAGCCCGCAAATATCATCCTGACCTAAATCCTAACGACCCTTCGGCCAAAGATAAATTTCAGGAGATAAATGAGGCTAACGAAGTTTTGAGTGACCCGGAAAAGCGAAAGAAATACGACGAATACGGCGAGCACTGGAAACATGCCGATGAATTTGAAAAACAAAAGCAACAATACGGAGCCGGAGGATTTGGAGGCAGGACCGGCGGATTCGGTTCTTCCGGTAACGGCTCGTACTGGTATTCTTCCAACGGTGAAGAAGGTTTCGGAGATGCCGGAGGATTCGGCGGTAATGCCGGAGGATTCTCTGATTTCTTCGAAGAATTGTTCGGACATCGTGGAGCGGGAGCCGGCAGCAGACGAGGTGCCGGATTCCGGGGACAGGATTATAATGCCGAACTGCAACTGTCACTGCGTGAGGCTGCCGTGACACATAAGCAGGTACTTAATGTGAATGGCAAGAATATCCGTATCACTGTTCCTGCCGGTATTGCCAACGGACAAACCATCAAGTTGCGTGGTCACGGTGCACCGGGAGTTAACGGGGGACCTGACGGTGACCTGTATATTACCTTTATCATACCGGACGACCCTGTGTTCAAGCGCTTAGGCAATGACCTTTATGTCACTGCTCCACTCAATCTTTACACGGCTGTGCTGGGCGGTGAAGAAACCGTAGACACGCTGGACGGTAAAGTAAAGCTAAAAGTAAAACCCGAAACCCAAAACGGCACCAAAGTCCGCCTGAAGGGAAAAGGGTTCCCGGTTTATAAAGAAGAAGGGAAGTTTGGCGACCTGATTGTGACTTATAACATCACCATCCCCACCAACCTGACTGAACATCAGAAAGAGTTGTTCCGCCAACTGAAGAATAGTATCAACTAAAAAAGAAAAGGATTATGCAGACCGATTTAATAATTATCAATGATTATTGCGACCGTTGCCACGTAGACCCTTCGTTTATTGTGGAACTGGAAGAAGACGGATTAATCAACGTTCAAGTGATTGGCGAGGAACGCTATATCCCGGTGTCGCAACTGGCGGAACTGGAGCGTTATACACATTTATACTACGATCTGTCCATCAATGTAGCAGGCATAGACGCCATCCACCACATGCTGAAACGGATAGAATCCTTGCAGCACCAAGTCCGTTCGCTAAAAAGCGAACTGCAATTCTACCGTTGACAGAAACAGCCGTTCAATCGTCAACCGTAGGGAGTCGACTGCCATTTTACCGGTAGGGATCAGGTTTGTCCGCCTAAAAACTGTTTACTTTGTGCATTTACTCCCAAAGTCGTGACCATTGGGGTTGTAAATGTGTCAAAACGTGGATAACCCTGCCCCTACAGCTGACGATGGGATGGCCCGGTTTAGTTTCGACACACTACCAACAAAAAAAAACGCCTTTTCGGACAGCTTCTTCTTTTTATTCTGCGGAAGTAGGGATTTCTGCTTAGTAAATATTACCTTTGCACTCCGATAGAAAACAATAAACATGGAATTATTCAGCAAAATGATAGCCACGGCACTGGGCGTTGCCGTACACCAAGTAAATAACACATTATCATTGTTGGCCGGAGGCGCCACCATCCCATTTATCAGCCGATACCGTAAAGAAGCCACAGGAGGGCTGGACGAAGTACAGATCGGTGAGATAAAAGACCGCAACGATAAACTTTGCGAATTATCCAAACGCAAAGAAACCATTTTATCTACTATTGACACACAAGGCAAACTGACCGGAGAGTTGCGTACCCGCATAGAATCCTGCTGGGACTCCACCGAACTGGAGGATATATATCTCCCCTATAAGCCCAAACGGAAAACACGCGCCGAGGCAGCCAGACAAAAAGGACTGGAACCGCTTGCCACCCTCTTAATGCTGCAACGTGAAAATCATCTGGAAAACCGTCTCGGCTCTTTCGTCAAAGGAGAAGTGAAAGACGAAGAAGATGCACTGAAAGGCGCTCGTGACATCATAGCCGAACAAGTAAGTGAAGACGAACGTGCCCGTAACCAACTGCGCAATCAGTTTTCGCGTCAGGCTGTCATCACTTCCAAAGTAATAAAAGGAAAAGAAGAGGAAGCCGTCAAATACCGTGACTACTTCGACTTCAGCGAACCGCTGAAACGATGCACTTCACACCGCTTGCTCGCCATCCGCCGGGGAGAATCGGAAGGTCTGCTGAAAGTGACCATCAGCCCTGACGACAATGAATGTAGTGAACGGCTCGAACGGATGTATGTACGCAGTAATAACGAATGTGGACATCAGGTTGCAGAAGCTGTCCGTGATGCCTACAAGCGCCTGTTGAAACCGTCCATAGAAACGGAATTCGCCACGCTCAGCAAAGAGAAAGCCGATACAGAAGCCATCCGGGTATTTGCCGAAAATCTGAGGCAACTGTTGCTCGCTCCTCCCCTGGGACAAAAACGGGTAATGGGAATAGACCCCGGATATCGCACGGGCTGCAAGGTGGTGTGTCTTGATGCACAAGGCACCCTGCTCCACAACGAAACGATTTATCCCCATCCTCCCAAAAGCGAATATCAGCTTGCCGGACGGAAAATCACCAAACTGGTGGAACAATATGCCATAGAAGCCATTGCCATCGGTAACGGAACCGCCGGTCGGGAGACCGAACAATTTGTCACCTCACAAAGCTATAACCGTGAATTACAAGTTTTTGTAGTGAGTGAGGATGGAGCATCCATCTATTCGGCTTCCAAGACAGCGCGTGACGAGTTTCCCGATTATGACGTGACCGTGCGCGGTGCTGTTTCCATCGGACGCCGTCTGATGGACCCACTGGCCGAGCTGGTCAAAATTGATGCAAAATCCATCGGAGTAGGTCAGTATCAGCATGATGTAGACCAAACTCTTTTAAAGAAATCGCTGGACCAAACCGTAGAAAGCTGTGTGAATCTGGTCGGTGTCAATCTGAATACCGCCAGCCGGCATTTACTGACCTACATTTCAGGTCTCGGTCCCACACTTGCCCAAAATATTGTGGATTACCGTACGGCAAACGGTCCTTTTCATTCCCGGAAAGAGTTGATGAAAGTTCCCCGCATGGGAGCAAAGGCATTCGAACAATGCGCCGGTTTCCTTCGCATCCCACAATCAAAGAATCCGTTGGACAATTCGGCTGTTCATCCCGAAAGTTATCCGGTGGTGGAACATATTGCGAAAGACCTTGATTGTACGGTAGACGACTTGATAAAGAATAAAGAGTTGCGTACCAAAATTGATATTAAAAAGTATGTCTCCGATACAGTCGGACTGCCTACACTAACGGATATCATGCAAGAACTCGACAAGCCGGGGCGCGATCCCCGCCAGCAAATCCAAGTATTTGAATTTGACAAGAATGTGCGTACCATCGACGATTTGAAAGAAGGTATGATACTGCCGGGCATTATAAACAACATCACCAACTTCGGTTGTTTTGTCGACATAGGTATCAAAGAGAACGGCTTGGTACATGTATCCCGGCTATGCAGGGAATTTGTGAGCGACCCGAGCACCGTAGTCAGGATACATCAGCATGTTCAAGTAAAAGTAATGACTATCGACAAAGAAAGAAAGAGAATACAATTAACGATGATTTTAGACTGACAATAAAACAAGATAATGGAACAAGAAAATTGTAATTGGTTTATTTTTTATAAAGACCAAATTCTAATCTTACAAACAGAAAACGGATATCATGTGCCTTGCTGTACAGAACCTCCCGTAGCAGTTCCTATCGGCAGCACCATTCACACAATAGGAGAGATGAACGGACTTCCCTGCAAAACCTATTCTCTGCACACCCCCATTCCGGGTTCCGAAAGTCCGGCAAGACAGATGATGGGACTTCGGGCTTCTTTTGATTTTCTGCCGTTGCAAGAATACCAAATGGGCGGCAAGGCTTTTCAGATATTAAATTGGGACCAAAACAGCCGTTACTGCCCGGCATGCGGTGTTCCCACCCATCAAATCTCTCCCATTGCCAAGAAATGTCCGCAATGCCGACAAGAGTTCTACCCCCGTATCTCTCCGGCCATCATTGTGCGCATACAAAAAGGAGACAGTATCCTGCTAGTGCATGCCCGTAACTTTCGCGGCACATTCAACGGACTTGTCGCCGGTTTTCTGGAGCCCGGAGAGACATTGGAAGAGTGCGTACACCGCGAAGTGGCGGAAGAAACCGGACTGCACATCAAGAATCTGAAATATTTCGGCAGCCAACCGTGGCCTTATCCCAGCGGCATCATGATAGGATTCACCGCTGACTATGAAAGCGGTGAGATCAAACTGCAAGCGGAAGAATTAAATGCCGGAGCTTTTTATACTAAAGATAACCTGCCTGAAATTCCGGGAAAACTCAGTCTGGCAAGAAAACTGATAGATGACTGGTTGGGTGAAAATAGTCAAACGGATTTAGGATAATTACAATTAGTATTTGTTATCTTTGCATCATGGAATGGTTAAATAGTCTATTTTTCGAGCATACTCCTTTACAAGCGGTAGTCATCCTGTCGATAATTACTGCCGTAGGTCTCGGCTTGGGTAAGATTCATGTATTCGGAATCTCACTGGGAGTGACTTTTGTCTTTTTTGCCGGTATTCTGGCAGGACATTTAGGGTTCTCCATTGATTCCAATATGTTGAATTATGCCGAAAGCTTCGGTCTGGTGCTCTTCGTTTATGAATTAGGATTACAGGTAGGTCCGGGCTTTTTCAGCTCTTTCAGGAAAGGAGGAGTTAAACTCAACATGCTCGGTATGGGAGTGGTCTTAATAGGTACGGTGATGACTGTAATATTAAGCAAACTCACTACAATCCCAATGAGCGACATGGTAGGTATCCTTTGTGGAGCTACAACCAACACTCCGGCATTGGGAGCCGCCCAACAGACTCTAAAACAACTTGGCGAACCGGCCAATGGAGCAGCGTTGAGTTGCGCGGTGACTTATCCGCTGGGAGTAGTCGGTGTCATCCTTGCCATGCTGGTGGTTCGCAAGCTTTTTGTACGCCCATCGGATATCGAAACAAACGAGCACGAAGATGCCAACCAGACTTTCATTGCTACTTTTAAAGTACACAATCCCGCTATTTTTAATAAAAGCATCAAAGAAGTAGCCGAACTGAGTTATCCCAAATTTGTCATCTCCCGCCTATGGAGAAACGGCGCGGTAAGCATTCCCACTTCTGAAAAGGTTTTGAAAGAAGATGACCGTTTGCTAATCATCACTACCGAAAAAGACGCCCCCACCCTTACTATCCTTTTCGGCGAGCAGGAAGCTCAGGATTGGAATAAAAAAGACATTGACTGGAATGCTATCGACAGCCAGCTGATTTCCAAGCACATTGTTGTCAGCCGCCCTGAAATCAATGGAAAAAAACTCGGTTCCCTACGCCTGCGCAACAGCTATGGAATCAATATCAGCCGTGTGATGCGCAGTGGCGTGCAACTGCTTGCAACTCCGGGGTTAATCCTCCAACTGGGTGACCGGCTCACTGTGGTAGGTGAAGCAAAAGCGATAGAAAACGTTGAAAAAGTATTGGGAAACGCTACCCGTACACTGAAAGACCCCAACCTTGCCGCCATCTTTATCGGGATAGTGCTCGGATTGGTTCTCGGTTCAATTCCCATTGCCATTCCGGGAGTCAGTACTCCTGTCAAACTCGGACTTGCCGGCGGCCCTATCGTAGTAGGTATTCTCATCGGTTGTTTCGGACCACGTTTCCATCTGATTACATATACAACCCGAAGTGCCAACCTGATGTTGAGAGGAATAGGGTTATCACTCTATCTAGCATGTCTGGGCTTGGATGCCGGAGCCCACTTCTTTGAGACCGTTATGCGCCCCGAAGGAGCAATCTGGATTGGTTTAGGATTCGCCATCACTTTTCTTCCGGTCGTAATCATGGCACTCATCGCCCTGCGCATGAGCCATCTGGATTTTGGCAGCACTTGCGGAATGCTGTGTGGAAGCATGGCCAACCCCATGGCACTTAATTATGCCAACGACACTTTGCCCGGTGACAACCCTGCAGTGAGCTATGCCACAGTATACCCGCTGTCTATGTTCAGCCGTGTCATTATTGCACAATTAATACTCATGTTCTTTTTATAAAATATAACAATGAACGCTTATAATCAAATTACCCCCGAAACCATACAAGAAGATATGCGATACCTGCAACTGTTATCGCACAGCTTCCCGACCATAGCCGATGCCAGTACGGAAATCATCAATCTGGAAGCCATCCTTAACCTTCCCAAGGGAACAGAACATTTTCTGGCGGACTTACATGGAGAATATGAAGCTTTTCAGCATGTGCTACGTAATGCTTCGGGAGCCATCAAACGAAAAGTAAACGAAATATTCGGCAATACTTTACGTGAGAATGAGAAGAAAGAACTTTGCACCCTGATTTATTATCCCGAACAAAAACTGGAGCTTATCAAGGGAGTGGAAACAGATATAGACGACTGGTATGTCATCACACTCAACCAACTGGTCCGCGTCTGCCAAAATGTTTCTTCCAAATATACGCGTTCCAAAGTGCGGAAGGCACTTCCCAAGGAATTTTCGTACATCATTCAGGAATTGCTGCACGAAAGTTCGATGGTACCCAACAAGCAGGCTTATATCAATGTCATTATAAGTACGATTATCAGTACCCGGCGTGCAGATGATTTCATTATTGCACTCTGTCAACTCATTCAGCGTCTCACTATCGATACACTGCACGTATTAGGAGATATTTTTGACCGTGGACCCGCTCCCCACCGTATCATGGACATTCTCTGCAACTATCATAACTTTGATGTACAATGGGGAAACCATGATATTCTATGGATGGGAGCTGCAGCCGGAAACGAATGTTGCATGGCTAACGTGCTCAGATTGGCAATGCGCTATGGTAACTTGTCCGTACTTGAAGACGGATACGGTATCAATCTTCTGCCGCTGGCAACCTTTGCCATGGAAACTTATGCCGAAGACTCGTGCAGCCTGTTCGGTCCCAAAGTAGAAGGTCAGGAATGCACGTACAACGAAAAGACCTTGCGCATGATTGCTCAAATGCATAAAGCCATAAGCATCATCCAATTCAAACTGGAAGCGGAAATCATCAAACGCCGTCCCGATTTCGGAATGGATGACCGCATGTTGCTTCATCGCATCGACTTCGAACGGAATATACTGACTTTAGACGGAAAAGAATATGAATTGAAAGACAGTTTCCTACCGACAGTAGATCCTGCCGACCCCTATAAGCTGACTTCCGAAGAAAGAGAAATCATGAATAAGCTTCATCATTCATTCGTCAGCAGCGAAAAACTGAAAAAGCATATGCGTTGCCTGTTCCGCTACGGATGCATGTACACCGTAAGCAACTCCAACCTGCTGTTTCATGCTTCCGTCCCCCTCAATGAAGACGGTACCTTGAAAAACGTGATGATAGCCGGGAAAGCCTATAAAGGCAAAAAACTGCTCGAAAAGGTCGGGCATCTGATACGCACCGCTTACTTTGCAGAAGAAGATAATGAAGAGAAGCAATTTGCCATAGACTATGTGTGGTATTTATGGAGCGGAAAAGACTCTCCTGCCTTCGACAAAAACAAGATGGCTACTTTTGAACGCTATTTCCTGAAAGAAAAGGAATTGCATAAAGAGATAAAAGGACACTACTACACTCTTCGCAACGAAGAAAAAGTATGCGATATGCTTTTAGACGAGTTTGGAGTAGTAGGAAAACACCGCCATATCATCAACGGTCATGTGCCGGTTAAAACCATTCAAGGGGAAAACCCTATTAAAGCCAATGGCAAGATGATGGTGATAGACGGCGGATTCTCCAGAGCTTATCATTCCGAGACCGGTATTGCCGGATATACCTTGGTCTATCATTCACGCGGCTTCCAGCTAGTCCAGCATGAACCTTTCACATCCATGCAGAAAGCGATAGAAGAAGGACAGGATATTAAATCGAGTACACAAATCGTAGAGCTCAGCTCGCAGAGAATGATGGTGAAGGATACGGACAAAGGCCGGGAATTAGTTACCCAAATCAATGATTTGAAAAAGCTGCTCTTAGCCTACCGCATGGGACTTATTAAAGAAAAAGCCTTGTAAGGACATAAAAGAAAAGGAAGGTGTGTCAAAATTCCCTTTTTATCGAAATGAGAGTTTCGACACACCCTCCAACAAACTTTAATTTAATACATCTAAAAAATAAAAATGATTATATTTTAAAAGAATCATCCCAACACTTGATTCGTCATCGAATCAGGAAAAACCACTGTCGGCTTGAACGACTTGGCCTCTTCAAAATCCATCATGGCATACGACATGATAATCACGATATCTCCCACCTGCACTTTACGTGCAGCCGCACCATTCAGACAAATACATCCCGAACCGCGTTCTCCTTTAATAATATACGTTTCAAAACGCTCTCCGTTATTGTTATCCACAATGTGTACTTTCTCGCCGGCAATCATGTTGGCGGCATCCATCAAATCTTCATCAATCGTGATACTACCCATATAGTTCAGGTTAGCTTCTGTCACACGAACACAATGAAGTTTGGATTTCAACACTTCAATCATCATAGCTTTTCCTTATATTTTATATTGTCAATCAAGCGTACCTCACCGCAAAATACGGTGATACAACCTACTGCATATTCCGTATCTTCCCAATTGGCAATCTTCTGCAGACTATTTCCATCCACTATTTCAAAATACTCCAAACGCAAGCCCTTGGAAGCTGCAATAGCATTCTCTACAAACTTCTGAGTCTCTGCCACTGTATGTGACGCAGCAAACATACGGCTCTTAAACAATGTTTGTGATATATTCAATGCATATTCTCTTTCTTCAGGTGAAAGACGTGCATTACGACTGCTCAGAGCCATACCGTCTTCTTCGCGAACGATAGGACATCCCACAATCTGCAACTTAAATTCCATTTGTTTCACCATTTCACGAATAATAGCCAACTGCTGGAAATCTTTCTCGCCAAAATAAGCACGGTCAGGCTCTACTATCATAAATAGTTTACTCACAATTTGGCATACACCATTAAAATGTCCCGGACGGAATCGTCCTTCCATTACTGTGTCCAACGGAGCATAGCTGAACCGGCGTGTATCCGGCTCCGGATAAATTTCTTCCACGGATGGAGCAAAAACAAAAGATGCCCCTACCTTTTCCAATAATTCACAATCGGCATCCAACGTACGCGGATATTTAATTAAGTCATTCCGGTCGTTAAACTGAGTAGGATTCACAAAATCACTCACTACCACCACATCATTCTCGGCAACAGCACGTTTCACCAATGAAGCATGACCTGCATGCAACGCTCCCATCGTAGGAACCAAACCGATTGTTTTTCCTATATTACGCAGGGCATCAAGCTCTGACTGAAGCTCTTTAATCGTATGAACTAACTTCATTTTATCTCACTTCTTTTTAAGCTGTTTCAATTAAAACGGCTGCAAAGTAAACCATTATTTTGGAGATAACGAAAAAAAAAACGTTTTATTATCAGCCAAAGATATGCCAACAACGACAACTTCAGCTCGCTATCAGACAGAAAAACAATTCTTTTTTCCTTTATTATCAGACGCTTAACAAATCATAAGGAATTATTAAGTGTGTATTTTTGCCTCTCTCAGCTATTTTTTTTATATCTTTGCAAAATGTTTATGAGCAACAAAAAGTTAAGATGAAGGCAAATAAAGTTTTATTTATTACACAAGAGATTACCCCTTACGTTCCCGAATCCGAAATGGCAAGCATGGGAAGATATCTTCCGCAGGCTATTCAGGAAAAAGGCAGAGAAATCAGAACTTTTATGCCGAAGTGGGGCAATGTTAATGAACGCAGAAATCAATTACACGAAGTCATTCGCCTGTCGGGTATGAACCTGATTATCGACGATACAGACCACCCGTTGATTATCAAGGTTGCGTCAATCCAGGCCGCCCGCATGCAGGTATATTTCATTGATAATGATGATTATTTCCAGCACCGTCAAATGGTAGCTGATGAAAACGGAGTAGAATACACGGACAATGACGAACGTGCTATTTTCTATGCACGTGGTGTATTGGAAACAGTAAAGAAACTGCGTTGGTGTCCCGATGTTATCCATTGTCAGGGTTGGATGAGTGCATTTGTACCCCTCTATATCAAAAAAGCTTATCAAGACGAACCGTCTTTCAGAGATTCTAAAGTTGTATTCTCTGTATTCGGAGATGATTTCAAATCGGAATTCCAAGGTGATTTAGCCGAGAAATTGATGCTGAAAGGCATTGAAAGAAATGATGTAGACAACATTATCAAAACTCCGGCTAATTATGAAGAACTCTGCAAATTGGCCATCGCCTATTCAGACGGTGTAATTCAAAATAGTGAAAAGGTAAATGAGAACGTGATGAAATTCGCACGCGAATCGGGTATTCCTGTCCTTGATTACCAATCACCCGAAACTTATGCAGACGCTTTTAATAACTTCTACGATGAAGTTTGGGAGTTTGAAAAGAAATAAATCAATATAGATTACAAAAATGAAAATCAAATATTTATGCGCATTGTTGTTAGCCGCACTTACATACAGTTGCGATGATACGACACCGGGAATCGGTGATACGACTATTCCGGATGGAGACCATATTCAGGCCGGAGGCAAAATCTATGATGTCACCACCCGTTCTATTTTAGCGGATTCCGTATATGCACGTACCAGTACTGCTTATCTGGGACGTTATACCGACCCTCAGTTCGGTGAATTCACGTCCGACTTTATAGCGCAATTCAACTGTACGGATGATTTTGAATTCCCCGAAGCTGTACAAGAGATCACAGGACTGACACTCTTTGTCCAATATACGAAATTTTTCGGAGATTCCCTAAACTCCATGCGCATGAGAATTGATACATTGGACAAAGTGATACCGGAAGGAGATTTGAACACATTTTATACGAATGTAAATCCCGACAACTACTACAACGAAAATGCCAAACCTATCGCTGAAAAAGCTTATTCGGCAGGCGGAACCGATGCCCACCTCACAGATACGCTTAGCAGCAGATATTATACTCAAACCATAAAATTGCCCACTAATCTGGGAAAATTTATGTATGAGAAATATAAGGAAGATAAAAACAACTATAAGAATGCCGATGCATTTATCAAGAATGTCTTAAAAGGTATCTATGTACGTTGTACACATGGTGACGGTACTATTCTATATATTGACAACCTTGACTTACGTATGCATTTCAGCAGATTGATTAAGAGTTCTTCCAATAAGCTAGACTCTTTGGTAAATACATTCGCTGATTTTGCTGCGACAAAAGAAGTTATTCAAGCCAACCGTTTCCAGAATTCCGAAAGATTGAAAGAATTGGTGGATAAAGACAATTGTACTTACATAAAGACTCCTGCCGGAATCTATACGGAAGCTACATTGCCTGTCGATGAAATATATGAAGCACATCAGAATGATACATTGAATGCTGCAACTCTTTCTTTCACCCGCTTTAACGAAAAAAACAACAGCAGCTTTGCAATGGGCATTCCCCAATATTTATTAATGGTAAGAAAGAAGGAAATGTACTCGTTCTTTGAGGAGAATAAGATTACCGACAATATCTCTTCTTTCATCACAAGTTTTACCAGCAACAGTAATAAATATACTTTTTCCAATATTGCCCAATTGATTACTCACTGCATCGAAGAAAAGAAAAAAGGAGAAGCCGGTGACCCGGACTGGGTTAAAAAGAATCCCGATTGGAATAAAGTTGTGCTGATACCTGTAAAGGTGGACTTTGATACAAACAATTCGATTATCGGGGTAAGCAATAACTTGGATATGGAGAGCGCTGAGCTGAAAGGCGGCACCAAAGCAGGAAATGAATTAAAAATGCAAATCATATATACCAAGTTCTAACGATACGGATTACACGTTAGTACGCATAGGGTCACACATATATATGTGTGGCCCTACGTGTACTAATGCACAAGGTCACACATACGTACGTGTAAGCCCATGCCTGCACAGGCATAAAATGAAGGGTGCGCCAAAAGTCCGAAACGGTTTTACTTTTGACGCACCCTTTTTTATCTTTTGCCTCAAGATGGCTGTAACCGGATTAAATTCCCAATGACTTTCTTACGGCTTCTACTTTTTCTTCTGCAGCAGCATTAGCAGCATCATAGCACTTAGGACATCCCATCTCGCCTTTCACTTCCATATAGAACTTAATCTTAGGCTCGGTACCCGAAGGACGAACAGAAATCTTAGTACCGTCTTCAGTGAAGTATTGCAGTACATTAGAGGTTTCAGGCATATCAATATCTGCCACATTACCTTCACCGTCTGTAGCTTTCAAAGTCTTGTAATCCTTTGCCAATATCACTTTAGAACCACCGATTTCTTTCGGAGGATTGGCGCGGAAGTTTTCCATCATTGCTTTGATTTCATCTGCACCACTCTTACCAGGCTTCACTACATTGACTGTCGTTTCTTTAGAGAAACCATATTCCACATAGATATCCATCAGAACATCGAACAAAGTCTTGCCCCGGTCTTTGGCCCAAGCACAGATTTCAGCCAGCAACGCACAAGCAGAAACAGCATCTTTATCACGAACGAAGTCTTCAGCCAGGAAACCATAACTTTCTTCACCACCGCCGATGTATTGCTGTTTGCCTTCGCTCAAACGGATTTCACGTGCAATCCATTTAAAACCGGTATAGCAGTCGCGCATCTCAATCTTATTCTTGTCGGCCACAGCCTTGATAAGCTCGGTAGTAACAATGGTCTTGACAATAAAATCATTGTCCTTCATTTTGCCCATTGCAATGCGGTTCTTGATGATATAATACAAGAAAAGCAAACAAGTCTGATTACCATTAATCAATACCCATTCACCCTTGTCGTTCTTACAAGCCATACCTACACGGTCGGCATCCGGGTCACTCGCCATCACGATGTCAGCATCAATTTTCTTAGCCAAATCGATAGCCATAGACAATGCTTCCGCATTTTCAGGATTCGGCGAGATAACAGTCGGGAAATCGCCACTCTTCACCATCTGTTCGGGCACGCAATGCACATTTTCAAAGCCCCATTGTTTCAAAGCACGCGGAATCAGCATCATACCCGTTCCATGAATAGGAGTATACACAATACTCAAATCCTTCTGGCGCTTAATTACTTCAGAATCAATAGAAATAGTATGCACCTTATCCAAATAGATGCTATCGATATCCTCACCAATCACCTGAATCAGTTCTTTGTTTCCTTCAAACTTAATATCGGCAGCCGAAGCAATCTTATTCACTTCATCAATAATACCTTTATCATGCGGAGCCAATACTTGTGCACCATCATCCCAATATGCCTTATAACCGTTATATTCTTTCGGGTTATGAGAAGCTGTCAGGATGATGCCGCTTTGACATCCCAAATGACGGATGGCAAAAGACATCTCAGGAGTGGGACGCATATCCTCAAACAGATATACCTTGATACCATTAGCCGAGAAAATATTTGCTGAGATTTCGGCAAACAGACGGCTGTTGTTACGGCAATCATGACCAACCACAACAGCTATTTGTTCAAGGTCTTTAAAGTTCTTATTAAGATAGTTGGACAATCCCTGAGTAGCTGCACCGACAGTATATATATTCATACGGTTACTACCTACTCCCATGATACCGCGCAAACCGCCTGTACCAAATTCCAAATCTTTATAAAATGCTTCTATCAAATCGGTTTTATCTTCATTTTCCAACATACGCTTTACCTCTGCCTGAGTTTCGGCATCGTATGCAGGAGTTAACCACTTCTTGGCTTTCTCAGTCACTTGCTGAATCAATTCTTCATTTTCCATGTGATCTACTTTATTAGAGTTAATATTTTAATAATACGCAAATGTAAAAGAATAAGTTCACAATTCCTATCTTTTGAAGAAATAAATTATAATGGAATCCATGCCTGTATCCATGAAAAAAAATCCGCACTACACCTCCATAGAGATGTAATGCGGACAGCTTTTTATTATCAAACGTAAGATACGCCTTCTTATTTTGTCACTTTATAACGCTCTCCTGTAGCTTTCACCAGCTCTTCCAAAAATTCCTGAGGATAACCCGGACGCACCAGCGGGGCACAGTTTCCTGTTTCCGGTCGCAAGATAGAGCCGTTCTTTGCCATTTTCTTCACTGCACCGTCGTTGTATTTCACAATGAGGAATTCTCCCAACTTCTTCCAGCTGTCAACTGCCGACTGAGCCGTCATGCAAGAATAGTTGGTCAAGAACTCTTTCGCTTTCACCGGGTCTTTCTCGTAAAGGCTGAGTGCAGCGTTTTCTATACCACTTTGCGCACTGTCATAAGTATCCTCCAAATTGTTTTGAACCGCACGCATATCCTCAATCATCAAACTGTATCGAGGACGAATCATGTCGGCCACCCAGTTGTAAATCCAGAAAGCGGAATTCCACGAGAAGGTTACACAGTCTGCTTCTTTACCGCTATAACAATCGGGAATTCTGTCCGTACAGCAATAGACCGGAGCAAATACTGTCATGTTGGCATCATCCGCACCAAACCACAGTACACCACCTATCGCATCGGGGAGTTCGGCACGCATCTGTGCCACAAATGTAAATGCAGTCTGCTGAGTAGAAATCGGGCGTTCATTAAAATACTCTTTGTCGCCTACTTTATAAGTCAACGGTGACAAACGATAAGGTGTTTTAAAAGGACCGGCTCCCGGATCATTAGTGATATCCAGCGGCGTGCCTTCATAATGGTCACGCATGGCTCTTTGTACATCGCGCACAGAAAGCTTATGGTCGGGCTTGATATAAAGAGGCATCGGTTCCTTGCTCTCTCCCTTTATATAAGGCAAATAGGTATCTCCTACCGCTTTATTAAACATATTATAGTAGCTCCATACACGTGCTTCACAAAAACGAAGCCCGCCGAAATCCAAAGGATTATAAGCTTCCGAAAAACTAAAATCTTTGTTCATACCGTCAAAATAACCTTTCTCGCGGGCAAACGAAATCACATCGGGAGAATAGAGACAGTTGTCTTTGTCATTCATATTAAATTTATGAATCCGGCTTTGATTGGCATGTGCTGCAATACAATCATCCGGTATCCTGACAGCTACCCATACTGCTCCTTTCACACCCGGCCCTTTGCCTATCATTTCAAGAATCCATACTTCGTTGGGGTCTGCAATAGAGAATGACTCGCCACTGCTGTAATAGCCGTATTCCTTAACCAAGTCAGTCATCACTTCAATAGCTTCTTTTGCCGTGCGCGAACGTTGGAGCGCAACATAAATAAGACTGCCGTAATCCATAATACCGGTAGTATCCACCAACTCTTCACGCCCGCCGAAGGTTGTTTCTCCAATCGTTACCTGATATTCATTCATGTTTCCAATCACATTGTAAGTTTGGGGGGCTTCCTTTATCTGTCCCAAATACTTACCCGTATCCCATTCATAAATATCACGCATGGTGCCTTTGGCATGTACACCTGCGGGATAATGATATAACTCACCGAACATTCCGTATGAATCGGCTGAATAAGATACAATAACCGAACCGTCTGTCGATGCATTTTTACCAACAATAAAGTTGGTACAGGCCAGTGTTTCGGTCACGGCTGCCATCAGCAAGGCAGCTCCTAAAATTAGCTTGTTCTTCATTTATATAACTTTTTAATTGTGTTATTCTGTTTTCTACTTAAAACTTATATTCTTTCCGCGTCTCATTCCCACAATAATCGGTCACGATCACTTCCAGCTTATGGGGCACTCCCCTTTTCAAACGCTTCGGGTACTTCATTGACAACCGGGCTGTCTTCGAGCTGAAACTGAAAAGCTCAAACCGACCATCAATCATCACCTTGTAATCTCTCACACCTGTCTCGGCATCACCAATCTTAAACTGTATGTTTCCGCTTTTCCACTGAGACCGGTTCAGGGGAGTGACTCGCGGAGAAACCGTATCGACAGCCACGGTATATGTTCCCAACTCACGAATGGTTGTTTTCATCCAGCCGTCATCAAACTTCCCTCCGGCAGAACCCTTCCTGTTTCCCCACTTACGGACTACATAATATTTTGATGTGTCTTCCACCGGAAAATGATGCACGCCAATCATCAACGTACATCCCGCCTGCAAAGGCACTGCCTCATCATGCAACCGATATTCGTATGCAATGGCAGCAGTATCCTTTATCACCTTAGTGTTCAATGCAATGTCTTCATACAGCATGCCTCGCGGAATGACCAATTCCATTCCGGGTTCCTGTATCACATTGCCTTTATCCCATTCCAAATAATGTTTTGCTTGCGGATTATATTCTTCTATCAGCATCCGGCATCCACGCACCACAAACCGATATGTGTTCTTATTGCCATATAAATCCTCCAGTTCATAACGGAAGTGATAATCCCTCTCCTCGTCAATCGTCACGACTCCTCCCTTCTCATCAGCCTGTAACATACGCAAAGGATTTCCCGGAAGTATCTGTGAACGCATCACCCAACTGTTTTTCTTCACATGTTCCTCATAATCCGTCCAAGCGTTAATCATGCGGTTTTCTTCAGGCAAAACGCCATCCACCGTACTACGGAACACTTCAGCCGTATCTACATAAAGTACGACAGACCGCACCCCGTAATTGTTATGCGTACCGTCCATGTAGTCGTATGCTTTTATACCTGCTGCTATTTCTCCCCAAGCCTCAACCGGAGTTCCCAATGCGGCAACCGGAATCGCTTTCTTCTTCGGAGAACCGCTCACCACTCCTTTCCCCGGCTGAGGATAAAGCATCACCAAAGAAGCACGAGGCGGAGTCGTGTCTTTCACCTTATCCGTATAGAACTGCAAAGGGTCTATCAGCTCACCTGTATCCGTACGACGAATCTCCATGTGCAAATGAGGACCAAACGAATATCCTTCATTACCGCTCAAAGCAATAATCTCACCGGACTTAAACGCCAATTGGCCGGGTTCAAACTTCAAGTCTACCGCAAAAGTCTCATTCTCATACTGATATTCTTCCACCAGCTTTGCCACAGCCGGAGCAAACTTTGAGATATGTCCATACACGGAAGTATAGCCATTAGGATGAGTGATATATAAAGCCTGCCCATAACCTCCGGGCGTAACCGACACACGGCTTACATAGCCGTCGGCAATGCAATGAATAGGCTTGCCAATCTCACCCTGCGTTTTAAAATCAACTCCTCCGTGAAAATGATTGGCACGCAACTCACCAAAGTTTCCGCTTAAAGTCAACGGAAAATCAAAAGGGGAAATAAAAGGTTTTTCGGGATGTTCCTGTGCCCGGGTAGCCAAACAGCCTCCCAATGCAAGGAGCAATATATAACTGCGTATCGTCATTTTTCTCCTATCTGTTTTTTTGTTCTTTTCCGCCCCTGCATACGGGCAGGTGCAAACTTACAAAATAAATTCAAAAGTTCCTCTTAATTTGTGTTGCTAAACATACTTCACAGAGAAAAAAAACAGAGCAGCAAGGAACCTACTTTTCTGACATTTTGTTACCTTTGATACATTCAAACCCCTTAAATGTGACGATTATGATAGTAGGAATTCCTAAAGAAATCAAGAACAACGAGAATCGTGTATCGTTAACCCCCTCGGGAGCACGAGAATTAGTACAAAGAGGTCACACGGTATATGTCCAGCACACTGCCGGTATCAACAGCGGATTTACTGACGAAGACTATGAAAAGGCCGGAGCACATATACTCCCCTCCATCGAAGATGTGTATGGAACAGCCGAAATGATTATCAAAGTAAAAGAACCTATCGAAAGCGAATACGGCTTGGTGCGCGAGGGGCAATTGGTATTTACCTATTTTCATTTTGCCTGCGACCAACAGTTGACGGAAGCCATGATAAAAAGCAAATCGGTGTGTATGGCTTACGAAACGGTAGTAGACAGGCAGGGCGCCCTTCCTTTATTGATTCCAATGAGTGAAGTAGCCGGCCGCATGTCTGTGCAAGAAGGTGCACGCTTTCTGGAAAAGCCACAAGGCGGGAAAGGAATTTTACTGGGTGGAGTGCCGGGGGTAAAACCTGCAAAAGTATTAGTTTTGGGCGGTGGAGTTGTGGGAACCAACGCCGCTTTAATGGCTGCCGGACTGGGAGCAGACGTCACTATTTGTGATATATCCCTTCCACGCCTAAGACAGCTAAATGAATTTATGCCCAAAAATGTGAAAACATTATTCTCATCCGCTCACAATATAGAACAGGAACTCGCTACCACCGACTTGGTAGTAGGTGCTGTTTTGATTCCCGGAGCAAAAGCTCCTCACCTCATCACCCGCCCTATGCTCAAACTGATGAAAAAAGGAAGTGTGCTGGTAGATGTAGCCATCGACCAAGGAGGTTGTTTTGAGACGTCACACCCAACCACACACGCCGAGCCGACATACGAAGTCGATGGAATCATTCATTATTGTGTAGCCAATATTCCCGGAGCAGTGCCATGCACTTCTACTTTGGCACTGACCAATGCAACATTGCCTTACGCCGTCAAGTTGGCAGATATGGGATGGGAAAAAGCCTGTGAAACAGATTCCGGACTCAAAAAAGGCTTGAATATTGTAAATGGAAAAGTCGTATTCCCGGCTGTTGCAGAAGCCTTCGGATGGAAAATATAATCTCCCTCTTAAAGAAGCAAATGTATTAAAAGCCGGAAGAAATTATCATGATGATAATGATATGACTTTTAATACATTTCTCTATTTCAACCATAAAGACTAAAAGCTTCCGGGCATAACGATGGCATAGAAATCCAGTTTATCCTCTCACGAGCCACTGTATATAATAAAATCAGACTCTTTAAGGCAAGAACATTTTACAGTCACCGGCCCCATCATTTTTTTCTCTTTTCTTAATAATATTATCAAATATTCTCCTATCTTCGCAAGAAATTGATAAAATACACGATATGAAATGTTACAAATTCATTAGTTTATTGGCTGTGTTCTTTGCGGTAACAACATTGACACACGCCCAAAATGTAGGTCCCTGCACGGGAAGTGAGTATGCCACTGATGCAGAGTTTTTCCGTGCGTATGCCTCTGCACAGAGTAGTGATGCAACAGCTTCCAAGAAAAAAGCCATAACCGGTGCCCGAACAGCCCTTGAAAACCAAATCAAAACAAAAGCAGAAGCTGCTGCCAAATCGCAGACTAAGATATCCGGTGCTGACATTGCTCAATTCAACAGCCTGATTCAGGGAGTGATACAGCAAGAAGTAGTCAAAATGAAAGTCATCTGTGAGAACAGTGAACAAGCCGGCGGACGATATAAAACACATATCGTAGTAGAAGTTACCAAAGCAAGTGTATTGACGAATATTGTCAACAGTGCCAAAAGTGATGAAAAACTGAAAGCGAACTTCGAAGAAGGTAAATTCAAACAGGCTTTTTAAGCCCTCACTAAAACTCCTTGGTCTTTTTCAAAAACTCTTTGATCTTTTCTGAAAACTCTTTAGTCTTTTCCAAAAACCTCAAAGTCTTTTTAAAAGCCTCTCGAACCTTTTCCAAAAGAACAAACGCCTAAGAGTCTTTCAAAAACTCTCAGGCGTTTTAAATATACCTAAGTTCTGATACCTAATCTTAGAACAATAATATATAAGCCAATGTACTCAAGCTGATTACCACCCACAGAATCACTCCCTGAATAAGCGGTTTCATTCCTACTTGCTTTAATACATCCATCGACAATGACGCACCGATAAAAAACATCGTTATAATCAACCCTTTACGTGCCAAATCCGAAATGGCCTGTCCCAGTTGAGGAATGCCATCCAACACATAAGTATTGAGAATGATAGCACCTATAAAGTAAAAGATAAACCAGGGAACACTGATTTTCTTGCCACTTCCCTTAAAGATAAATGAAGTAGCCAATGCCAATGGAATAATCCACAGCGCACGAGTCAATTTAATCGTTGTAGCCACTTTCAAGGCTTCCTCACCATAAGCAGCCCCTGCACCTACCACCGAACTGGTATCATGAATGGCAATCGCTGCCCAAGTTCCGAATTGCTGCTGGTCTAATCCCAGCCAATGTCCCAAAACGGGAAAAATAAACAAGGCTATTGCATTCAATACAAAAATAGTAGCCAACGCCACAGACATTTCGCTGTCTTTTGCCTTTAGGACAGGCCCCACAGCAGCAATGGCACTACCACCGCAGATAGCAGTTCCTGAACTTATCAGATAAGAAGTATCACGGTCTATCTTCAATATTTTACGGCCGATAAACATACCGATGAGCATAGTTCCAATCACTGAAAGGATGGTAAACTCCATACCTTCCTTACCGGAAGCCAGAGAAGCTTGAAGATTCATGCCGAAACCCAAGCCTACCACTGAATACTGCAATAAATATTTTGAAGTCTTTTTATTGAACTTGGGATGAGCCTGACCACACACCAATGCGAATATCAAACCTAGGAATAAAGCTACCGGTGGAGTGACCCAATGTGAGAAAGTGGCCAATGCCGGGATATAATCCATTAACAAAAAAACGATCAACGTGGAAAGTATACCTACATAAATTACTTTGTTGTTTTGCTGTAAAGCTGATACTGAAATCATATTTCTACCTTTCTTTAAATGTTATTTTCTGTTTCAGGGGCAAAGGTAGTATATGTTTCGATAGATCACCAATCGTTTTTATTTATAGGTTATAACTTTTCTTTATAATGTTCGGCAAACTGCATAAATAAAGCCGGTAATCCGTTTTCCTGTCCCTGCAACTGCACAAAGTCAAATTCCCGAAACATAGATAAATCTTTTATTTCCAGTACTTTCATCTCACCTGCATACAATTCTTTATTGACAGAACGTATAGAAAGAATCCCCAAGCAATCACAGTTTTCCAAAAAAAGTTTGATGCTTTCCGTACTTCCCAAATACATTTTCACATTCAGGTCTGATAACTTTATATTGTGCTTTTGAAGAGCTGCCAATAAGATATCCAATGTTCCAGATCCTCTTTCACGCAACACCAAAGGAATTTTTTTAAACTCCTCTAATGTGATTTCATCATATTCCGTCCATTTACTGTGAGTATGAACAACAGGAACCAATTCATCTTGCAGAAATGAAGTATACTTCAAATTAGGCTGCCGGATATTTCCCTCCACCAAAGCAAGGTCTATGCGGTGTTCCTGCAGAGCTTTTTCCACTTCCAAAGAATTTCCGTTAAATAAAGACAGAGAGACTTGTGGGAATTTCTCGATAAAGCGTGCCAACAATGGAGGAAGCACATACTGGGCAATAGTGGTACTGGCTCCCAAACGCAGCTTTCCGATATGTTCATTACGCAACAGATTCATTTCATACTCCAGGCGCCCGTATTCTTCCAATATCTTCTCGCAGTGCTCCAGTAACAGCCTTCCGGCATCAGTCAGCGATATTTTATTCCCCATCCGCTCAAAGAGACGCGTCTGATACATCGTCTCTAACTCCTGAATATGCTTTGTTATGGCAGGCTGACTGATGAAAAGCTCTTGAGATGCCTTAGTAAAGCTAAGGTTCTTTGCCACACAACAGAATACTCTCAACCGAAAATCAGACATAGTGCTACTTTTATTACAACTCATCGGCTTTTATCCCTAAAGCTTGCAAAACAGCGAATCCCAACATCTCCCACTGATAAGCAATCGCTTCAGTCGGTGGATTCATGCCAAAGACAGTCATTCCGTCTTTTCCGTCCACCTTATTTAATATAGCGGGAACTTCATTGCCATACTCTTCTTCCGCAGGAACCGCTATCAAGCGTTTCACATCCTTCGCATCCGCAACCACCCTCAGTGATTCAAGAAACAATTCATCCCTTCCTGCCATATCCGAAGGCTCAAAAGAATAAAAAGCGAACTCACCCAAGTGACTTTTAAAAGCTACATTATTCAATTCTTGACGCAAATCTCCCGGTTGGCAAGTGCTCATATTCTCACTTTCCTTATCATAAATAAGCAATACCTGAATATTATTCTCCCCGAATTGTAGCCCGGCATCCAAAGCCAGGCACTCCATCAGCACCGGCAGGTCAGCCTTTGGCAATTCACGCCCCAATACGGTGCTAAAGTGCTTTTTCAAGTCGCCACACACTCTGTTCAAATATGCTGCATCTACCAGCATTACAGTTTCTGCAAAATTCATCTCATTCGCCATATTCTTACTTTTGTCATTTTCTTTTCTACATTACCGGTCTAAAGATAGAAATAATCTTTTCTCCTTCCGAAAGTTTTCTGCCTTTTTGTATCCAATTCGGACTTTTTTTCATTTAAGAGCTCTTACACCCTGCCATTTTGTCTGATTCTTTTACCCCAACCACCTGTTTTTCCTCTGCTTTCAGCTTTTGGCAAAGTATTTGAGCATTCTTTACCGAAATCGCTTAAAGCATTGAACAAAGACGTAACGATTCCGTTTTCAATAGGTATTTTGAAATAAAACAGAAAGGAGATACAATATGAATTTTAACAACTTCACAATTAAATCACAAGAGGCAGTGCAGGAAGCTGTGAACCTTACGCAAACCCGCGGACAGCAGGCTATCGAACCGGTTCATTTGCTGGCCGGTGTGCTGAAAGTTGGTGAAAACGTGACTAACTTTATCTTCCAGAAATTGGGGATGAATGCACAACAGGTTACGTTAGTCATCGACAAACAGATAGACTCACTGCCAAAGGTCAGCGGCGGAGAACCTTATCTGAGCCGCGAAAGCAACGAGGTATTACAAAGGGCAACCCAGTATTCTAAAGAAATGGGAGATGAATATGTTTCACTGGAAGCTATCATTCTGGCATTACTGAATGTAAAGAGTACCGTTTCTACCATTCTGAAAGATGCGGGTATGACCGACAAAGATTTACGTGCTGCAATCACAGAACTACGGAAAGGAGAAAAAGTAACTTCTCAATCCAGCGAAGACACTTATCAGTCCTTAAGTAAATATGCCATCAACTTAAATGAGGCTGCCCGCAGTGGAAAGCTCGACCCGGTTATCGGCCGTGATGAGGAAATCCGGCGAGTATTACAGATATTAAGCCGACGTACCAAGAATAATCCGATTTTAATCGGTGAACCGGGTACAGGTAAGACAGCCATCGTTGAAGGTTTGGCACACCGTATCATTCGTGGTGACGTGCCCGAAAACCTGAAAAACAAACAGATTTATTCATTGGACATGGGTGCATTGGTAGCCGGTGCCAAATATAAAGGTGAATTTGAGGAACGTTTGAAATCGGTTATCAATGAGGTGACAAAGTCGGAAGGCAGTATTATTTTGTTCATTGACGAAATCCATACTTTGGTAGGAGCCGGAAAAGGTGAAGGAGCAATGGATGCTGCCAATATCCTGAAACCTGCATTGGCACGTGGTGAACTTCGCAGCATCGGTGCCACAACCCTTGACGAGTATCAGAAATACTTTGAAAAGGACAAAGCTTTGGAACGCCGTTTCCAAACTGTAATGGTTGCCGAACCGGATACTTTAAGCACCATCTCTATTCTGCGTGGATTAAAAGAGCGATATGAAAATCATCATAAGGTTCGTATTAAAGACGAAGCCATTATTGCTGCCGTAGAACTGAGTAACCGCTACATCACCGAGCGTTTCCTGCCCGACAAAGCCATCGACCTGATGGACGAGGCCGCTGCCAAACTTCGTATGGAACGTGATTCTGTTCCTGAGGAGCTGGATGAAATCTCACGCCACCTGAAACAATTGGAGATTGAGCGTGAAGCCATCAAGCGTGAAAAAGACGAACCTAAGTTGCAACAACTGAATAAGGAAATTGCCGAATTGAAGGAACAAGAAACTTCCTATAAAGCAAAATGGCAAAGTGAAAAAGAGCTGGTGAACAAGATTCAGCAGAACAAACAGGAAATAGAGCAACTGAAGTTTGAAGCCGACAAAGCAGAACGTGAAGGAGACTATGGTAAAGTAGCCGAAATCCGTTACGGAAAATTACAGGCTCTGGAAAATGAAATCAAAGATATTCAGGAAGACTTAAAGCATAAACAAGGCGACAATGCCATGATTAAAGAAGAAGTCACTGCCGAAGATATCGCTGATGTGGTTTCACGCTGGACAGGAATCCCGGTCAATAAGATGTTGCAAAGTGAACGTGACAAATTACTGAATCTGGAACAAGAACTGCACTTGCGTGTGGTGGGACAGGAAGAGGCTATTGCCGCCGTTTCCGATGCAGTTCGCCGTAGCCGTGCCGGACTGCAAGACCCGAAGCGTCCGATAGGCTCGTTCATTTTTCTGGGTACTACCGGTGTAGGTAAAACAGAGTTGGCTAAAGCATTGGCAGATTACCTGTTTGATGACGAAAGCTTGATGACCCGTATCGATATGAGTGAATACCAAGAGAAGCACTCCGTATCCCGACTGATTGGAGCGCCTCCCGGATATGTAGGTTATGACGAAGGCGGTCAGTTGACAGAAGCCGTAAGACGTAAACCCTATTCTGTGGTATTATTTGACGAAATCGAAAAAGCGCATCCCGATGTGTTCAACATCCTATTGCAAGTGTTGGATGACGGTCGACTGACAGATAATAAAGGACGGACTGTGAATTTCAAGAACACCATTATCATCATGACTTCTAACTTAGGCAGCTCTTATATTCAGAGTCAGTTTGAGAAGATTAATGATGAAAATCGTGAAGTGATAGTAGAAGAGACGAAGAAAGAAGTAATGTCAATGTTGAAAAAGACAATCCGACCGGAGTTCCTGAACCGTATTGACGAGACAATCATGTTCTTGCCTTTAAATAAAGAAGAGATTGAACAGATTGTGATGCTGCAAATTGGCGGTATCAAGAATATGCTCGCCGACAATGGAATCACTCTCCAGATGACAGATGAAGCAATCCGTTTCATTGCCGGTACAGGATATGATCCCGAATTTGGAGCCCGTCCGGTGAAACGTGCTATCCAACGCTACTTACTGAACGACTTGTCAAAGAAATTATTATCTCAGGAGGTAGACCGTTCTAAACCGATTATAGTAGAAACTGCGGGAGACGGATTGATATTCCGCAACTAATTCTCTATAATCAAACTATATAAAATGCCTTCCCTGCGAATGATTCGAAATTTGCAGGGAGGGCGTTTTATAAATAATAAAGAAAAGTATTATTTTCCTTCTTCTGCAGCCGGTTCTTCAGTGGCAACCGCATTTTGCTCTACAAAATCCGTAATACCATTGCTTACCAAGATATTGTACCATGACAACAGCTTCTTGATGTCACTTGCGTGCACACGGTCACGGTCATAGTTGGGAAGAATTTCTGCAAAATAAGCATGCAACTCGTTTGCAGATACTTTCTTATAGTCAATAGAAGCCACAGCCCCGTTCTCTTTGTTTTTCACTGATTCCAACACTTTGCTCAAAGGCACTTCTTCTGCATCTGTATACATCGCTATATCAGCCAATGAAATAACTTTGTCCTGTCCATAAGCCGGAATTCTTTTTTTAGCGGCGTCAACTGTTTCTACAATCAACATATTCTTTCCTTGAGAAATCAATTTATATAATCCCGGTTTACCCGCGATTGATAAAATGGTCTTTAACATACTATTTCTATTTTATATTTATGGTTTGAGGCAGCAAAAGTACAATTCGCGATTGAAACTCCCAAATTTATTATACGAATTTTCCTGATTTTAATTCTTCAATTACCTGAGTCAACTGTGGAAGCAGCGGAACAGTACCGTCATTCAAAACCGTAAAATCTGCCCTACTTCGTTTTTCTTCGTCATCAAGTTGTGCCAAGATACGTGCACGCACCTGTTGTTCTGTTGCATTATCGCGCTGCATAGCCCGCTTCACCCTTAACTCCAATGGTGCATAAACCATCACTACAGCATCTACTGTATTTTCAAAACCGGCCTCATAAAGAATGGCAGATTCCATACCCGCTATCTCACACTCTTTCAGTTCTCCAATCCAACGGATAAAATCCTCCCTCACCCTGGGATGAATAATAGCATTGATTTGTCTCACATGCTCAGGAGACGAAAAAAGATAAGAAGCGAGCAGAGGTTTATTCAAAGCTCCTTCTTTATCATAGACCTCTTTTCCCAATAAAGCAATAAGCTCCCGACGAATTCCCTCATCGGATACCATCAAGCGCTTAGCTTCATTATCAGCATTGTAGACCGGCACATCCATTGTCTCCAGTAAGTGAGAAATATATGATTTCCCACTGCCAATACCTCCGGTAATAGCTATCTTAATCATTGAATATTATTTGTTGTTCAATCAGATAATCCACCTCTTGCGGATTAAGACGCACATGATTCACATAGCGGGGAACAGATTTAAGTTTCACCGGACACTTTTCTCCTTTATTATTCAGTAATTCCTCGTAAGTCACTCCTATAAAAAAATCTTCAGCCGTAATTGCCTTGAAATGACTCAGTCCGACCTGAAAAGTAACCTGCACTTTGGAGGGAAAGGTACGCAATACTTTATCAGGAGGAAAATTCACACCACGCACAGGTACCTCCACACTCTTCTCTGCATATACATCCAGCATGAGCGTTACATCATTAAAGTCGGGAATAAACCGGGCTCCTTTCACTTTTGCCAGACTGATGCGGCGATGAGTCGTATCAGACAGATTCTCTAATACCACCGACTCTGTATAGGCCGTAGTAATGGTATCCAATATTTCCTGAGGAGCATAGACCATTACCGAATCAGGAGAATAGATAACATCAGAAATATAATACTGACGATCTAAATCAATTTTTCCCTGCAACTTGACAGGAACTTTTTTAGCTTCCCCCTTAGTATAAATAAACTCCAATGTATCAGGCCGAACAGTTAGCAAGCGAGTCGACTGGTTCAATTGACCTGTAATTTTCTTCAACAGAGTAGAAACCGGAATACGTACTTGCGTGCCTTTGCTCTCATAATCCTTAAAATCAATTGTAACCGGATAGAAAGTTTGCCCCAACATATAATTGGTCAATACAGTTCCTCTATCCTTCACTCCTATCTTTAACTCACTGGGTAACTCGGAAGTCAGCACCACATTATTGGGGACATTCTTCATACGGAGAGGAATCGAAAATTCTGTTTCATAATCATCATTCAATATCTGAAGCAACCAAAAACAGAAAGAAACGAATACAAAAAACAAGAAAATCAGAAACTCCCTACTATTACGACTAAGCAGGAAGCTTCTGATTTTCTCTAATGTCCTCAAGTAGTAAATACGTATGTTCCTTTTGTCGAACATAGCTTATATAAGTTTTACTTTGTTTGTTGGTTTGCAGCAGCGTTAGCATAGATAGAATTTCTATCAATCTTAATCTTCACGCCTGATGCAACTTCCAATACTACAGTACTATCTTCTATTTCTTTAATTTTTCCATAAATGCCACCGGCAGTTATCACTTCCTGACCTACTTCCAGATTCTTACGGAAATTTGCAATTTCTTTCTGTTTCTTATTCTGCGGACGAATCATGAAGAAATACATAATAGCGAAAATAGCTACCATCATAATCAGGAATGAGTAATCGCCTCCGCCTGCAGCCTGCAGAAATACAAATGATAAATTCATACTTTCAAGTTTTTTTAGTTTATAATGTTGTTACACTTACGATAACAAACAAAGATATTAATTTTTCGTCAGCTTGTTTTCTTTTTTTAATTGATTAACGATTCCATCCAATGTACCGTTAATAAATCCACCACTTTTAGGAGTACTATACAACTTAGCGATTTCCACATATTCATTGAGCGACACACTTACGGGGATATTAGGAAAGCTAAGAACTTCCGCCAAAGCAATCTGCATGATAATCACATCCATAAATGCCACACGGTCAAGATCCCAATTCTTTGTGTTCTCACTGATAAGATGACGATAATAGTCAGAGTTCAAAATAGCGCGGCGGAACAAACGGCGTGCGAAATCTTGATCTTCATCATCTTTAAACTCAGGTAACAACTCTTGTTTAGCACCATTTTTTTCTTCAAAACGCTTGATTGTTTTAAGAACAAAAGTGTCTACAATTTCCTTGTCATCGTTCCAATACAAGCTTTGGTCTTCCAGCACTTGGTCAAGTTCTGCATTATTGAAGATTATCTTCTTATATATTTTGCGCCATACTTCACGGTCTTCCTCATAAGAAGAAGTTTCACTTGCCATATACTCCTTATATATGTCACTTTCCATAATTTGCTCACACAGACTTTTCACAAAATCCGCTTCATTTTCCCACGTTTTCTTCTGATTGCCGGCAAAATCCAATAACTGTTTATTCACCTCCAATTGGGCAATAAAACGATTCTCTACAAATTTGGTGTTGGGAAACAATTCTTCCTTAGTAGGGATAAGTTTGTTTTTCGCAGCATTCAGTTTTTTGTTAGCCTGTTTAGTTACCTCAACCATTAAAAGCAATAGATAGTTATACAAATCATATGCTTTAGAGAGACTAAAGAACAACTCCTTCTCGGCAGTATCCAAGTTTTTCCCTCCGTTCTGATAATAAGCATAGATTATCTGAACTATCTTAAGACGAATAAGAACTCTATTTATCATAATTCACATAAAATTATTAAGGAGTTGCAAAAGTAGGAAAATTCATTGATTTCACATAACATAATTACATTTTTTAATGCAAAATTTGCATAGAAAAGCGGAAAACGCTTTTTTCTTCGAAGTTTATGAGCAAATTCTTTGCCCATTAAAAAAAAATATCCAATTTTGAAGCCGATTTATAAAGATTCAAATTATGGAAGAGAAAAAGAAAAGTGTAGTGGATGGTGATAAAGAAATAGTTTTCTCAAAAGCCATTAAAGCGGGAAAACGTATTTATTATTTAGATGTGAAGAAAAACCGGAAAGATGAAATGTTCTTGGCTATCACAGAAAGTAAGAAAATTGTATCGGGTGAAGGTGACGATTCACAAGTGAGTTTTGAAAAGCATAAAATCTTCCTATATAAAGAGGATTTTGAGAAGTTTACAAACGGACTTCAACAGGCTATTCAGTTCATTACTGACGAACAAGGTCCGATAGAACCCCACCACAGCGAAGACATGCCGGAAGAAAAAAGAACTGAAAACGAAAGTGAAGAAGCTCTAAGCTCTAGTGAAATAAAAATAGATATTGACTTCTGATTTAATGTATAAGTAAGAGTCCGGATTAAAAAATCCGGGCTCTTTTTGGTTAAATCAAAAATAAGCATTACTTTTGCACCGCTTTTTTAAGCTCCATCGTGTGATATACCACATCGTGTGATGGCGAATTAAGCAACAAAATCAACTTAATTTAGAGTAACACAAAAAATTTAAAGAACAATGAAATCAATTGAAATTAAAGGTTCTGTAAGAACAGACCTCGGAAAAAAAGCAACTCGTGAATTGCGTAAAAACAATGGTGTTCCTTGCGTAGTATACGGAGTACAGAAAGATGAAAACGGAAATCCTGTAGCAACTCATTTTTCAGTAACCACCGACGGTTTGCGTAATCTGGTATACACACCGCACATCTACGTTGTAGATTTGAACATCGATGGCAAAACAGTAAACGCTATCATGAAAGATATCCAGTTCCACCCTGTTAAGGATTCTATCCTTCACGTTGACTTCTATCAGATTGACGAAGCTAAACCTATTGTAATGGAAGTTCCCGTTCAGTTGGAAGGTTTGGCAGAAGGTGTACGTGCCGGTGGTAAATTGGCATTGCAGATGCGTAAACTGAAAGTTAAAGCTTTATATAATGCAATTCCTGAACGTCTGACTATTGACGTTACTGCTTTAGGCTTGGGTAAAACCATCAAAGTTGGCGAATTACACTATGAAGGATTGGAATTAATTAATGCCAAGGAAGCTGTTGTTTGTGCAGTTAAATTAACTCGTGCCGCACGTGGTGCTGCTGCAACTGCAGGTAAATAATTACTAACCCCTTAATCCTTTTCAATGAAATATTTGATTGTAGGATTGGGTAATATAGGTGAAGAATACCGAAATACCCGTCACAACATAGGATTCACAGTATTGGACGCCCTTGCAAAGGCGTCCAATCTTGTTTTTACCGATGGCCGTTACGGTGCTACTGCCACCATGTCACTCAAAGGACGTCAACTTATCTTGTTGAAGCCTTCTACATATATGAACCTGAGTGGCAACGCTGTACGTTATTGGATGCAGAAGGAAAACGTTCCATTGGAGAACGTGTTGATAATAGTAGATGACTTAGCCCTTCCTTTCGGAGCTTTACGCCTGAAAAGTAAGGGTAGCGATGCCGGTCATAACGGATTGAAGCATATAGCCGCCACATTAGGAACTCAAGCATATGCCCGCCTGCGCTTTGGTATTGGCAATGACTTTCCACGCGGAGGGCAAATAGATTTTGTATTGGGACACTTTACAGAGGAAGATATGAAAACTATGGACGAACGTGTGGAATTAGCATGTGAAATAATCAAAAGTTTCTGCCTGGCCGGTATTAATATAACCATGAACCAATACAATAAAAAGTAATGGCTGAAGCAAGAATAGATAAATGGATGTGGGCGTCACGCATCTTTAAAACGCGCACAATAGCTGCAGAAGCTTGTAAAAAGGGCCGTGTAAGCATAAACGGTTCACAAGTCAAACCGGCACGTACGGTAAAACCGGGAGATGTGATAGAGGTACGCAAACCGCCTATCACTTATTCTTTCAAAGTTTTACAAGCAATAGAAAAACGTGTCGGTGCAAAACTTATTCCTGAAATTCTGGAGAATGTTACTTCACCGGAACAATATGAACTATTGGAAATGAGTAAAATCAGCGGTTTTGTCGATCGCGCCCGTGGCACCGGACGTCCTACAAAGAAAGACCGACGCAGTATGGATGAGTTTATCACACCGGAATATTTGCCGGACGATGATGACTTTGATTTCGATTTTGACTTTGAAGAGGAATAGATACTAATAAGTATTAATATCCCCCTTGTTTTCCATCAGAACGAAGTGAAAATATGTATGAGCCTACACGTATACGTGCAAGGCCATACATGCTAATCACAGGGATATAAATACTTCACAACTTATATATTAATATTGTATCTCTTTCTTCTTACCCAACAAATGATAAACATCATCTCTCTCGCCCACTACCCATACTACATCACCTTCACAAAAAATCATATTAACATCCGGTCGTATCAAATTACCATCGCCTCGTTCTACCCCTACCACCAAACATCTATAATCATCACGAATACCGCTCTCCTTAATACTCTTACCCAAGAAAAGAGAATTACCATCCACCATAAACTGCTTCAAGTTCATCTCACGCTTCTCAATATCCTCTTCTTCAGCAGCAGAAGAGACTCGCTCCACCTGACGGGCAAATTCCCCCAACTGCTCATCCGTACCGATAACCTGAATTGTATCGCCGGGAAACAAACGGATATTGGCACCCGGAATGTTGATACGATGCATCCCGCGAATAATAGAAGCAACATGCACCCCATATTTATATCCCAAATTCAACTCTTTCAGTGTATGTCCTGCCCAAAGAGAATCCGCCGGCACCTCGAAATCCGAAAGATGAATATCACGTGACAATAAATGACCCTCATATTCCGGCCGCTTCTGTCCCGTAAATTCAGCATGCATATCACGGAAGCGTAAATTCTGTATAAAAGTGCGTTCCATAAAAATGGACTGTTTCTTCAACCAGCGCGAAAGCATCATCATACAAACCAAAATAATAGCAATACCAACCATCAATGCAGTAGATGCCTTGAAAATATTCTCGATAATAAACAAAACAAAAGCCACAGCTATCACCATTCGCAATAAAATGGTGGATAATAACGGAGCACGGTTATAACGATTATCCTGCCACAATGCCTGAAACTCAACTGAATGATTCTTCTTCATAATAATAGCACGCAAAAATGGCGATATACATACAATTGTAAACACTGCACCCGCCAAATTCGCCCAAAACAAAGGTAAACTTGCCCGAAACAGAGGAATGATGAAATGGAAAGAAAGGACAATTACCGCAATGCAAAGCACCGAATAGATGGCGACAATGCGAATAATAGCGGTCAATAGTTTTCTCCAATTATTCTCATGGTTCACCGTCTGCGAACCCGAAGAGTAGCGATCTAAAATTTTTCTCCATCTGTTTGGCAAAACCTTCTCTACCCGATGATAAACGGGAACAGCAAGACGAATCATATAAGGAGTAAGGAACGTAGTAATAACCGAAACCGCTACCACTATAGGATACAGAAAATCACTGGTTACATGTAGGCTTACTCCCAATGAAGCGATAATGAAAGCAAACTCTCCAATCTGCGTCAGGCTAAAACCACACTGCATTGCCACCTTTAGTGGCTGACCTGCAAGAATCACACCTCCGGTTCCAAATATAACCTGTCCCAAAAGAATAGATAAAGTAATGGCAACAATGGGCCATGCATACTCCACAATCATGGCAGGGTCCACCATCATACCGACCGAAACAAAGAATATTGCGCCAAACAAATCCTTAACCGGCGCCACCAGTTTCTCTATACTCTCTGCCTCTACCGTCTCCGCCAAAATAGAACCCATGATGAAAGCACCGAAAGCCGGAGAAAAACCTACTTTTGCCGCCAGTACTACCATTCCAAAGCACATAGCCAAAGAAACGATTAGCAATGTTTCACTCCCCATCCACTTACGTGAACGTTTCAGAAAAATAGGAATGAGATATATTCCTACTACAAACCAAAGAATCAGAAAGAATACTAACTTACCAATACTGTAAATCATCTCCGTTCCCTCAAAATTCTTACTTACAGCCATTGTACTCAGCATCACCATCAACACAATGGCAAGAATGTCTTCCAGTATCAAAATGCTAAGCACCAACCCGGCAAACCGTTGCTGCCGTAACCCCAAATCATCGAATGCCTTATAAATAATGGTCGTTGAAGACATTGCCAGCATACCGCCCAGATAAAGGCAGTCCATGTGTTTCCATCCAAAAGACCAACCGGCTACCATCCCGACCAATATCATACAAAATATAATGGTACACGCCGCTATAATAGCAGTACCTCCGACTTTCATAAGCTTTTTGAAACTAAACTCCAATCCTAAAGCAAAAAGTAGGAAAATAACACCGATATCAGACCAAGTATGAATATTTGCCGTATCTATTACTGATGGTGTATAAGGCATATGCGGGCTTGCCAAAAACCCGGCTACAATATAGCCCAAGACTAAAGGCTGCCTCAACCGTTTAAATATCAGCGTCATAATACCAGCGCAAATAAGAATCAAGGCAAGGTCACTTATAAGGGGAGCCAATTCTGACATAACAATATTTTTTTTTGCCTGCAAAATTATAAATTATCTATCAACTGTGGAGTCTTTCACCTGCTTATTTTGTGATAAGTACTTTGTTTTAACTCATTGTCTGCATAACGATAAATATTATGGCAGGTTGGCAAAAAAAATCTCCTCCACCCATACCACAGGCAAGATGAAGGAGATAAAAAAATGAATAATATTACTTTCTGAACGGTGGTTTGACAACCATCGCCTTTAATTTGCGTCCACGCACATCAATGAAAACCTCTGTGCCCGGTGTAGCATAAGCAGTTTGAATATATCCCATACCGATGCCGATTTTACGAATCGGAGACATCGTTCCACTGGTTACTTCACCAACCTTTCCTCCCTCTGCATTTACCAACTCATAACCATGGCGAGGTATACCGCGATCAATCATTTCAAAACCAACCAATTTGCGATTCAAACCTTCTGCTTTCTGCTTTTCAAGAATAGCACGTGCTGTAAAATCCTTTCCTTCAACAAACTTGGTAATCCAACCTAAGCCCGCCTCCAATGGAGAAGTGGTATCACTCAGATCATTACCATAAAGACAGAATCCCATCTCCAGGCGCAAAGTATCGCGTGCACCCAATCCTATAGGCTTGATACCTTCAGGAGCACCGGCTTCAAAGATGGCATTCCAAATCGCTTCACCGGCTTCAGGATAGAAATAAAGCTCAAAGCCTCCGGCTCCGGTATATCCGGTATTAGAAATAATCACGTCTTTCTGACCAGCAAATTCTCCGGTAGTAAACGCATAATAAGGTATTTCAGACAGATTCACCGAAGTGAGTTTCTGCAAAACCTCCATTGCTTTCGGACCCTGGATAGCCAACTGCGCCATGCGATCGGAAGCATTTTCCAATTCAGCACCCGCCGTGTTATGGCTGACACACCAATTCCAGTCTTTCTCTATATTGGCAGCATTCACAACCAACAAGTATTTTTCCGGTTCGTAATGATATACCAATAAATCATCTACAATACCTCCCTCTTCGTTGGGGAAACAAGTATACTGAGCCTTACCAATAGGCAAAACAGCTACATTATTAGAAGTCACTTGCTGCAAGAAAGCCAATGCATTCGGGCCTTTTACCCAAAATTCTCCCATGTGGGAAACATCAAATACACCCACTGCATTGCATACAGTGAGATGTTCATCGATAATTCCCGAATATTCGATAGGCATATTATAGCCGGCAAATTCGTGCATCTTTGCTCCCAGAGCAATGTGTTTCTCGGTAAACGGAGTCGTTTTCATGTTATTATTCAATTATTTTTTAAGGTTATTATATTCGTCTTATCTTGCCACCAATTCTGAAATCTTCACCACTACCATCATGGCTTTTTCCAATGACTGAATAGGAGCAAACTCATATCTGCCGTGGAAATTCAGACCGCCGGCAAAAATGTTCGGACAAGGCAGTCCTTTGAAAGAAAGTTGTGCACCATCCGTTCCGCCACGAATCGCTTTCACCTTCGGAGTCACACCGGCTTCTTCCATTGCCTTGAAAGCTATATCGATAATATGCATGACCGGTTCAATCTTTTCACGCATATTATAATACTGATCTTTCAATTCTACTGTCACTGTTTCTTCACCATATTTCTTATTAATCTCAGCTGCCCACTTCAACATATTCTCTTTACGCGCTTCAAATTTGGCACGGTCATGGTCACGAATGATGTAAGACAGCGTAGTTTGTTCCACCTCACCGGTAATACCTACCAAATGATAGAATCCTTCATAGTTTTCTGTACACTGGGGAGTCTCTCCATCCGGCAATAAATTCATAAACTGATTGGCCACACACATGGAGTTTATCATCTTATTCTTGGCATATCCCGGATGCACGTTACGACCCTTTACAACTACTTTGGCAGAGGCTGCATTGAAATTTTCAAATTCCAGCTCACCTACCTCTCCTCCATCCATTGTATAAGCCCATTCACAACCAAACTTTTCCACATCAAACTTATGAGCACCCAACCCAATTTCTTCATCCGGATTGAAACCTACCCGAATCTTTCCATGTTTAATTTCGGGATGCTCTTTCAAATAAACCATCGCAGTAATGATTTCTGCAATACCGGCCTTATCGTCAGCTCCCAGCAGCGTCTTTCCATTGGTTACAATCAAATCTTCTCCTTTGTGGTCCAGCAATTCAGGGAACCGATTAGGAGAAAGAACAACATTCTCTTCCTCACACAAGACAATATCCGAACCGTCATAACCATAAACGATACGCGGAGTCACTCCTGCACCGGTCATATCAGGACTGGTATCCATGTGAGCAATAAATCCTATCGTTGGTACCGGTTTGTCGGTATTTGCCGGCAAGGTAGCAAAAAGATAACCATTCTCGTCCAATGAAATTTCTTCAAAGCCCAGTTGTTCCAATTCAGATCTCAAGTATTGTGCAAATACCATTTGTTTGGGTGTACTGGGCGTCACACCACTATTATCGTCTGATTGAGTATCGAAACTTACATACTTTAAAAATCGTTCTATCAGTGTCATTTTATCTTCCTATTTTTAATATTCAATGCTGTAAAAATAGGAAAAGAGCCGTGAATTGCCAAACAATTCACGGCTCTTTTTTCATTCTATCTTATTATTTTGATATCAGAAACAACTGGAACCATCAAAACAATGCGTACAAACTTTGCACTTTGGCAAACCGATAGCTTCAATTAAGGTTTCCAATGTATTGAACTTCAACGAAGTCAATCCGAAACGGTCGGCAATCATTTGCACCATCTTTTGGTATTGAGGTGAATCTGTTGCAGCATATTTTTCAAGATCTTTATTCTCATCTCCTTCTATTTCCTTAATCATGCGGCGTGTTATCAGCTCCAAGTCACCTTTTGATGCAGTAAAGCCAAGGAAAGGACAACTGTAAATCAACGGCGGGCACGCAATACGCATGTGAACCTCTTTTGCTCCATAATCATATAAAATCTTCACATTATCACGAAGTTGAGTTCCACGTACAATGGAATCATCACAAAACAAAACACGTTTTCCTTCCAGCATGGCACGATTGGGAATCAGTTTCATTTTTGCTACCAACGAACGCATTTCCTGATTGGCAGGAGTAAAGCTGCGGGGCCATGTGGGAGTATATTTGGTTATGGCACGATGATAAGGAATGCCTTTTCCTTCGGCATACCCCAGCGCCATACCTACGCCGGAATCAGGAATACCACAGGCACAATCCACTTCCGAATTATCCTTCTGCCCCATTTTATAACCACTCATAAAACGCACTTCCTCCACATTCCTACCCTCATAGCAAGAAACCGGGAAACCATAATACACCCACAAAAAAGAACAAATCTGCATTCCTTCATTCGGCTTGCGCATTTGTTCCATTCCATCGGCACGCAAGCGGATAATTTCGCCGGGGCCCACATATTTTTCAATTTCATAATCCAGATTCGGCAGACTGCTCGACTCGCTGGTCGCAGCATAAGCCCCCTCTTTCTTACCAATCACGATGGGAGTACGTCCCCATTTATCACGCGCCACAATAATACCGTCTTCGGTCAGCAGCAACATGGAGCACGACCCTTTTATCTTATTAAATACATTTTCGATGCCATCTACAAAGTCCTTGCCCTGAACAATAAGCAATGCTATCAATTCCGTTGGGTTTGTCTTCCCCAAACTCATTTCGGAAAAATGCATATTCGCAGCCAGCAAGTCACGCTCCAGTTCCGAAATATTCTGAATCTTGGCTACTGTAACAATGGCAAATTTACCCAAATGCGAATTGATTACTATCGGCTGAGGATCTGTATCACTAATAATACCTATACCCGAGTTACCTTTAAACTTCGGGAGTTCCAATTCAAACTTTGTGCGGAAATAAGAGTTTTCCAAATTATGGATAGACCTCATAAATCCTTCTCCCTTGGCATAAGTAGCCAAGCCTCCTCTTTTTGTACCTAAATGTGAATTATAGTCCGTTCCGTAAAATAAATCGGTAACGCACTCAGTCTTTGAGACTGTTCCAAAAAAACCACCCATTCCTTTTTGCTGTTTTTTGTTTAGGGTGCAAAATTACTAAAATCTCTGGAATAAACGAACAAAAAAAACAAAATGGTACCGAATAGCTTATGAATAAAATGTTTGCTGTGACAAATCCGACCTAACATTCCACCACCCGATACAATGCATACGTACGTGTGGCCCGATGCGTACGTACGTGTAGGCTTACGCATATATATGTGTAGGCTGATGCCACCGTATGTATAGACCTATGATCAGGCTGAGTGCTGCAAAAAGACCTTGAGGTTTTCAAAAAAGCTCGATAAGTTTATTAAAAAGATGCCGAGGTTTTACGGAAACACACCGACCTTTTTCAAAAAGCTCGGCATCTTTTTCACATAGGGGCAGATGGAATCATCCCCTCACTAAGCCGATCATTCCTTCTTTCCGTTCATCCTTACATATTAGCCAAAACACATTATCAATCAATCGATTAACAATGACAGGATATCCATTCATTCTCCTTTCAGTCGTGCTTCCCAAGCTGCTTTCAAATCTGCCTTCAGTATTTATCTGTATTAAAAAAGTCTTACAGATGAAAGGAGGCTGAAAAGACAATACGAGATGTCCATTCACTACCGAAATCCGCCATAACAGGGCGTTTCAACGACTAATGAAAGGAGGAAGGAAGAGACAGATTTTTCCGTTTGTATGGCGAAAAACACAGTTTTTTTTATGAATTCAGTCATTGCACGGCAAGCCACTTTGAGTATTTCACGATTACTGTTTATTTTCTCCACCCTCTTCCGCCACCTCCATGTGTTCTTTAAAAGTCGCGGGATTTTTACTTTCCGAGATTTCTTTGGTGGAAAGTTCTGCCAGCATATTGAGCACCAACTCCTTATTGGTCATATTATCGCGCAAATTTTCCTTTTTCAGTCCTTTGAATTGTTTATATTTCTTGGCGGTCATATCACTCCATGTCTGATAAATAATGTCAGTGAGGGTAGCAAATTGCACTCCCTCTTGCAGTCCGTGCCGTTTCCATTCGTCGTGTAAGGTCTTTGCGAATCTCTATAGATTTGAGTCGCCGGTTAATCCAACTATTCGAATAACCCAACCGTTTGTAGTCCATTAATGCTTGGTTAATGGAAAGTTCGGGATCTTGCATTTGGTCAAGACGTTCGGCAGCCACTTGCGTCATCCATAGCTTAAAAGGTTCTGCTTTGGGCGATGGAATAGATTGAATGAGGCGGAGAAGTTGCTGTGTGTCAGCCACATCAGTCAGGCACATTTCGCTGTCAGCCGCAAGCATTTTCAAACCGTGACAATTTGTCACGGTTTCATTACCTTCCTTCTTTAACCTTTGTTTTAACTTACGCCAATAGGCCGTTGCATCAACACTATCCGTTAAGACAGATACTACATCAGCAGAATGCTGTAAACATAATAGTTGCTAAGTCATTACCTCACAATCGGGCATCTACTCCCAAAGCCTTTATTATAAGCCGATAAGAAAAACTTTCCAGAATTACAGAAAAAATTTCTCTCCGAATGAATAATCCTTGCTATTTTTGCATCAAAATGCAGCAGTTATGAAATCATTATTATATATCTTTATCGGAGGAGGAACAGGAAGCGTGCTTCGTTACTTACTTACCATTGCCATTCAGCGCCAGACAGGGACGGCTTTCCCATGGGGGACTTTTGCCGTCAACTTCCTGGGTTGCATACTGATAGGTGTTTTTTATACGCTCACCTCACGCATTCATATCACCAATGAATTGCGTCTATTGCTCACTATCGGACTTTGCGGCGGGTTCACCACTTTCTCTACTTTCAGCAATGAAAGCCTTCAATTATTAAAATCAGGTTTTTATCCCACCTTCTTTGCATACGTGATTGGCAGCGTGGTTTTAGGAATTATCGGAGTCATGCTCGGAGTTTGGATGAGTGAATAGAACAAAATCTCTTCCTTTTTTGTTATTATCATAAAACCACCCAATTAAATTTTAGAATCAATATGAAAATAGCAAAGATTAAAGGAAGAGAGATTCTTGACTCACGTGGCAACCCCACTGTAGAAGTAGACGTAACATTAGAATCCGGTATCATGGGACGTGCATCTGTTCCGTCGGGTGCATCCACCGGTGAACATGAAGCTTTGGAATTACGCGACGGAGACAAGACCCGTTATGGAGGAAAAGGAGTTCTGAAAGCCATAGACAACATTAATAATATCATTGCTCCGGCATTGACCGGCATGGACTCATCAGACCAACGCGGCATTGATATGGCTATGTTGGCTTTAGACGGTACCCCCACTAAGTCCAAACTCGGAGCCAATGCCATTCTGGGCGTATCACTGGCTGTGGCAAAGGCAGCGGCAAATTATCTGGATATACCTTTATATAGATATATAGGAGGAACAAACACGTACGTATTGCCCGTGCCCATGATGAATATCATCAACGGAGGTTCGCATTCCGATTCTCCCATCGCTTTTCAGGAATTTATGATTCGCCCTGTCGGTGCCAAATCATTTCACGAAGCATTGCGCATGGGAGCAGAAGTTTTCCACGCACTGAAAACCGTATTAAAGAAGCGCGAACTGAGCACTGCTGTTGGCGACGAAGGAGGTTTCGCTCCTGTGTTGGATGGAACCGAGGATGCATTGAATTGCATTTTGGCAGCCATTGAAGCAGCCGGTTATGAGCCATTCAAACACATCACTATCGGTTTGGACTGCGCTTCTTCAGAGTTCTACCATGATGGAATCTATGATTATACGAAATTTGAAGGAACAAAAGGTGAAAAGCGTACTGCATCAGAGCAAGTGGCTTATCTGGAAAAACTGTGTTGGGATTATCCTATCGACTCCATTGAAGACGGTATGGCAGAAAATGACTGGGAAGGCTGGCGTATGCTGACCGAACGTCTTGGAAATCGCTGTCAACTGGTAGGTGATGACCTGTTCGTAACAAACGTGAAATTCCTGGAGAAAGGAATCAGCGAAGGTTGTGCCAATTCTATCCTGATTAAAGTAAACCAAATCGGTTCGCTGACCGAAACATTGGACGCCATCGAAATGGCTCAACGTAATGGCTATACCACTGTTACCAGTCACCGTTCGGGTGAGACGGAGGATGCGACTATTGCCGACATCGCCGTTGCTACCAACAGCGGACAAATCAAGACCGGTTCATTAAGTCGCAGTGACCGTATGGCCAAATACAACCAACTGCTACGCATAGAAGAAGAATTGGGAAGCCGTGCCGTTTACGGATACAAGAAAATTGCACATGATTTCAAAGTATAAGAAGGCATGTAAAGTCACCGCCTGACATAGCATTTCGGGAGTGTGTCAAAACATGGATAATGCTGCCCCTACAGCCTGACGATGGGATAGCCCGGTTTAGTTTTAACACACTCCCTTTTAGTCCTATCCCAAGGGGCTATATTTTTTCTTCATTTCTTCCACATTCATTCCCGTGAAATAGTCTTCTATAAACTCCCATCTCTGCTCATCATCCAAGGAAGTATTACCAAAAAACAATTGGAACAGCTCTATCTGTTCAAGGAATATCTTTTCATTATTTTCAAGCACGAAGTTTTTATAAGCTTCCGATGTCACCTCTTTCTCCAGCACTTCAGGCATATTAACAGTCACCTCTACCGAAGGCACACCACCTTCGACAGTAAAATCGACCACATTGAGCATTGACAAAAGATTGAGAAGCATGTTTAGGTCTGAAAAAGGCGTGGTGTAAAACAGCAACAAATCTCCTTTCACTCCTGTAATACGCTGAGAGCAGAGCTTCTGATAACGTGAGAGCAACAAGTCAAAGCCTCGGGTAACAGTAAAAACCAACTTGTCTTCATCCTTTTTCTTCGTGCTACTGATATAGCTGACGCTTCTTCCCTCCTCCACTCTCGATTCCAGCAAAGAAGAAAGGAAACGTTTTGCCGAAGGAACATCCATATCATATTCGGCAAAGATACTGCGCAAATCATCTTCTTCAAACTTGCCCTTATTGCCATACAAACTAACAGTCAGCAAATCTTTCAACCGTTTCAGCAGACTCGCCAGTTTTGTGCATATATCTCCTGCATCTTCTTTCAGCAATACCTCATGTTTGCCGACAGCCGCCGCACGGACTCCTTCAAACAAATTACCATTATATAAATCGCGCTTAAACTCCCGATAACCCATTTCCGAGAAACAGCTTTCCCACAATGCTTCAAAAGATACCTTATAAATACCTTCCGCACCGACCACGGGAGTCATAAACTTTTTATACGTTTCCCTGAAAGCAGTATCCCCTGTTTTTTCCTGTACATATCCATCTGTAAAGAGGGTCCGGGAATTTATCTCAATGGGCTGTCCTCCAAAACGGCTGGATAAATCTTCCTCTATCCATAACAAAGCCGTTTTTATCACTTGTCCCAAATCCGATTCATATTCCAACTTGTTCTGCTTACGAGGAAGTTTCACTGCAAACTCAAAATCCGACAAAGACACTTGCATCTCCTTGCTTTTACCCTTCATCAAATAGATTTCCCAAAGCTTCTTCAAAATCATCCCCAACTGATTTTGCGTAATGGCTCCGGCAGAGTGTAAGCGTTTCATAAAATAGAAATCCCGTTCATGAAAGTCGGTGGCCGCAATACCTTTAATACTTTTATCACGTGCCGCACGTCCTATCTCCTGAATATAGTCAACAAATGTACTCGAAGGAGCCACATGATACACCCGGTCAATATCACTGATGTCAATACCCATACCGAATGCTTTTGTCGCAATAATCATCCGTTTGTCACCTTCCTTAAAAGCTTCAACAATCGCTGCCTTCTGAGCCTTGTCCTTCTTTCCATAATAAGAAGACACCAATCGCCAGTTAGTAGAACGCACCCACATTTTAATCCGGGTGTCTATGCTGCCGGCAAAAGGATAATACATGATAGTTTTATGTTCATCCAGAAAATCATCGGTACGTCCGATAATGACACGTTGTTTCGCCTTATCATAATTCTCATCTTCTTCAATAGTAAGCAAACGAATATCAAAGCCGATATTTTCGCGCTTCACTGTTCCCACAAACAGTCTGCAAGGGTCTATACGCAAAGAGCGGATGGTTTCAAAAACCATATCATTCCCCCCGCGAGGATTCCAAACGGCAGTTGCAGTCAATGCAAAAACCGGAAAAGCATAGCCCAAGTTCTTCTTCAAATTATCCAAGTGACGACCCAGGAACCAATAATCCACACGGAATTCCTTCCCCCATGTAGTTACCGTATGTGCCTCATCCACCACAATCAATCCTATCCGACGGTCACCTATAAAATGTTTAATATCATAAGCCAACAATAATTCGGGAGAAAGATAAAATAAATCCGTCTCTCCCTCGCGCACCTGACGGTATGCCTCATTTTTTTCTTCAGGTGAAAGATCGGAAGATGCATAAGACACCTTTTCATATCCCAAATCACGCAGATTTTCCACTTGATCAACAATCAAAGCCTTCAAAGGAGAAATCACAATTGTAAGTAACTTATATTCTTGTCCCAAATAAATGGCAGGAAGCTGGAACAATAAAGATTTACCGGCTCCCGTTGGCGCTGTCAACAAGAAATTATAAACCGAATCCGTCTTCATCGACTTTTCAGACTCTTCAATAACCTCTTCTATCAATTGTCCTTGGGAAATTTTTAGTTTATCTTTGCCGGAAGACAAATCATTATAGACTTCAAAATCACGAAAATCAGTATAGCCATATATTTCCTTTAAAAGTTCTTTTACGGCCGGGCGACATTGCTGTGGTAAAGATGCAGTTGCAATATTTGTTTCCTTCATAAAGAAAAAATTAGCTGGATGATTATAAATAAAAAAAAGGAATGAAGACTTACTCCATTCCTTTTGTCTTTCTGAGCCTCTTGTCGGATTCGAACCAACGACCCCGAGATTACAAATCACGTGCTCTGGCCAACTGAGCTAAAGAGGCGGGTGGGTAAGCTTACTATATCGCGCCGCTACAACCAACTACCTTTGCTGCGATCAAGCCCTGGAGGATTCATCAGGAGCTGGCCGTATAGGACTTACCCATTTTTGTTTTGCGAGTGCAAAGGTAGATATATTTTTTGAAACTGCAATACTCTCATGCACTTTTTTTTGATTTTAGCAGAAAAAATACATTTTTCACCCCTAAATATAGCATGTATTCTTAATAAAAGCCGTACTTTTGTAGACTTATTAATTTTGTGCACTTATCAATAAAGAATGACGAACGATAAACCAACTCTTCAAGAATGCGCAATGCGCTATGGCACGGGCATGGGACTGCTTTGGTCCTTTAAGTTCATGCTTTTTCCTTTAGGACTGAGAATACCTTTCCTATTACTCCTGTTTATTGTACTTACATTAGGTGTCCCTATTTTGGGCTATATTTTTGCTAAAAAATACAGAGAACGTTATTGCAACAATGCAATCAGCTTTGGGAAAGCATTGCTGTTTACAATATTTATGTATATGTTCGCATCCCTATTCGTAGCAGTAGTCCATTATATCTATTTCCATTTCATTGACGGCGGTTTTGTTTTTGAATTCTATCAGAATATGATTAACCAATTCAAGACAACTGCCCAAGCAGAACTTTTACCTTCTATCGACCAATTGCAGGAAGCCTTTGATATGGTGGCAGCACTGACTCCATTGCAAATCACTTTCCAGTTGATATCAAATAATATATTTTACGGCATGCTGATAGCAATCCCTACGGCATTGCTGATAATGCGTAAACCGAAAAACCAATAAGACACATGGATATATCTGTAGTTATTCCACTGTATAATGAAGAGGAATCTTTGCCGGAGCTCTTTGCCTGGATTCAACGCGTAATGGATGGCAACCATTTCAGCTATGAAGTAATATTTGTAAATGACGGCAGTACAGACCGCTCTTGGGAGGTAATAGAAAATCTACGCACCCAATCGGATAAAGTAAAAGGAATCAAATTCCGCCGTAATTACGGCAAATCCCCTGCACTCTATTGCGGATTCGAAAAGGCACAAGGCAATGTGGTTATCACGATGGATGCCGATTTGCAAGACAGCCCGGACGAAATTCCCGAACTCTACAGAATGATTACCAAGGAAGGTTATGATTTGGTATCGGGCTACAAGCAAAAACGCTACGACCCCTTGTCAAAGACCATCCCCACCAAGCTTTTCAATGCTACAGCACGTGCCGTATCCGGCATCAACAACCTGCACGACTTCAATTGCGGGCTCAAAGCCTATCGCCGGGACGTGATCAAGAACATCGAAGTATACGGTGAAATGCACCGCTACATCCCCTATTTGGCAAAAAATGCCGGCTTCTCTAAAATCGGAGAAAAGATAGTGCACCATCAGGCACGCAAATTCGGAAAGACCAAATTTGGCGGACTGAATCGTTTTTTCAACGGATATCTTGACTTAATCACTTTGTGGTTTCTATCTAAATTTGGCGTCAAACCGATGCACATGTTCGGCTTCTTAGGATCACTGATGTTTATCTTCGGATTTATTTCCGTAGTCATCATCGGTGCTAACAAATTATACAACCTAACAAACGGCCTGCCTTATACCCTGATAACGGATTCGCCCTATTTCTATCTGGCTTTGACGTTAATGATACTGGGCACACAATTATTCCTTGCCGGATTCATCGGTGAGTTAATAGCACGCAACGCTCCCGAACGCAACAACTATAAAATAGAAGAAGAGTTTTGAGAATGAAGAAATTACCAATTATCATCCTATTGTTCCTGACTGCATCAGGATACTTATGGCAGGGATGCAGCGAAAGCGATTGTCCCCTGAGTACAACATCCCTTGCACATTTCGACTTACTGAGCAGTGACAGCCATTCGTCCGTCAAACTGACTTCCGAGGTCACCATTACAGGTACTACCGTGGCCGACGTTACAGTAAAAGACACATTGCCGGACGGAACCATAACAGATAAAGTTGTGAAAGACTCTGTCTTGACAGACACCATTTACAACAAAGAAAGTGACTTGAGCAGCTTCAGCCTTCCACTCAGTTATACATCAAAAACTACTTATACGATACATTACAATGAAAAGCTGAAAGACGTGATTGAAATAACGCATCGCAACATCCCTTTTATTAGCGATATAGAGTGTGGCACCATGATGTTCTATCAGGTGGAAAATATCAATTATACAACAAACTCACTGGACTCTGTAGTGATTGTAAACCCGGATATCAACAATGAAGAAAAGAGAAACTTTAATATATACTATACTATTAGGGAGTAGCTTACTGTTATGCCCCTTACGCTCTACAGCCCAAGAAAAGAAAACGGCAACAACAGAAGAAAAAGCCACCGTACCTCTGTATCAGGGCACGTATGTGGGCTTAGATGTATTTGGCCTGGGAAGTAAAATATTCGGCAGTGACTTTACCAGTGCCGAGGTGAGTGTGGAGGTAAACTTAAAAAACCGCTTCATCCCTATTATAGAAATCGGTTACGGTCATACAGACACCACCGATGACGAAACCAATATTCATTATAAGGCTTCAGCACCTTATTTTCGTATCGGTATGAATTACAATATTCTTTTCAAAAAGCCTCATCTCCCCGGTTATGCGTATGGAGGTATACGCTATGGCTTCACCTCTTTCACATACGACGTCGATGCTCCCGTAATGGTCGATCCGACTTGGGGAAACATCACCGTTCCGTTTACCTACAATGGGGTAAAAAGCAATGCCGGATGGGTAGAACTGGTGGGAGGGCTTACGACCAAGGTATACAAGAATTTTTATATGGGGCTTTCTGTGCGCTACCGGGTACGCACCAGCATGAAGAAAACAGGAAATACAGAACCCTGGTATATCCCCGGATTCGGCAAGAACAAAGCTAACCATTTTACTATCGGAACATACAGTTTAATCTATAAATTACCTTTTTAGTGAATGAACACACTAGAGATTTGGCTTTTGGCAATCAGTCTTGCTATGGATTGTTTCACGGTATCCATAACAAGCGGAATCATCATGCGTCGCATCTGCCGACGCACTTTTTTTGTAATGGCATTCTTTTTCGGACTCTTTCAGGCCGTTATGCCCCTTATTGGATGGTTCTGTGCCAGCCGGTTCAGCCATTTGATAAAAGACTATGACCACTGGATAGCTTTCGGCCTTTTGGCTTTTTTGGGAGGACGAATGATAAAAGAAGGGTTCAGCAACGATGATAAATGTTGTTTTGACCCTACCCGCTTAAAAGTAGTATTGACACTGGCTGTAGCCACTAGTATCGATGCATTGGCTGTCGGCATCTCCTTTGCCTTCGTAGGCATGAATTCGTTCATGTCCATTCTTTCTCCAATAGCAATTATTGGCTTTACCTCCTTCGTCCTTTCTATGGCAGGCAATCTGATAGGAGTATTCTGCGGAAAGCGGTTTAACCTTCGTACAGAACTGTGGGGAGGTTTAATCCTGATAGCCATCGGCATCAAAATTTTAATAGAACATCTTTATCTCAACTAATTATAATATTATGAATAAAAAAAAACTAATCTGGCAGTTACCCTTTCTTGTGGTGCTGATTGTGGGAACGGTTATCATTCTGAAAAAGCAACCTCCTTTCCGCACAGACGAAGGATTTATTTTCGGTACAGTCTATAAAATCACCTACCAAAGTGACAAAGATTTAAAGAAAGAAATCGAAGCTGAATTGAAGAAAGTGGATAATTCCCTATCCCCTTTCAACCCCAATTCAATCATCAGCCACATCAACCATAACGAAGAGGTGGTTCTTGACACACTGTTCACCCATGTATTTAATCTGGCTCATAAAATATCCGAAGAAACCGATGGAGCATTTGACATAACAGTGGCTCCCCTGACTAATGCCTGGGGATTTGGATTTAAAAAGTCCATCCCTTTGGACTCATTAACCGTAGACAGCCTTAAACAGCTTATCGGCTATCAAAAGATAGAGTTACAGAACAACGAAAAAATAATAAAGGCAGATGAGCGGATGATGCTGGACTGCAGTGCCATTGCCAAAGGTTTCGGTGTAGATATAATTGCACAGTTATTCAACAGTAAAGGTATTAAAAACTACATGATTGATATTGGCGGAGAGGTGATTGTAAACGGAAAAAATCCTAAAATGAATGCATGGCGAATCGGGATTAATAAACCAATAGACGATTCCTTGTCCGTCAACCAGGAATTACAGACAATTCTTGAAATAAGCAATGTGGGCATGGCAACATCAGGTAATTATCGCAATTTCTATTATAAAGGTGGAAAGAAATACTCTCACACCATCGACCCTCGCACCGGTTATCCGGTACAACACAGTATTCTTTCTTCCACCGTCATTGCCCGTGATTGCACCACAGCCGATGCCTATGCCACTGCATTTATGGTGATGGGGCTAGATAATGCAAAAGCTTTTTGTGCAAAACACCCCGAGCTGGAAGCTTATTTCATCTGTTCAGGCGAGAATGGCGAATATGAGATATTCTTCACTGAAGGAATGAAGAAATACATAGTCCATGCCAATAATCTAAAATAACGATGTATTCATGAATGCATCCGGGAGTGTGTCAAAACTAAAATAATAGATTAGAACGTTGACACATTCCCTTACAGGTTGATGTTTCCACAACCTGCTTATTTCAAATTCTGGAACTGTTCTATCAGCAGAGTCAGGTTAGCAGTAAAAAGCCGGGCGGAAATAGCCAAAAGAATGATACCAAAGAATTTACGAATCACATAAATACCACCTTTCCCCAAAAAACGCTCTATACGGTCGGTCAGTTTTAAAACCACATAAACCCATACCATATTCAGCACCAACGCTATTACAATGTTAACCGGAGCATATTCGGAACGCAGCGAAAGTAAAGTCGTAAAAGCACCGGCACCGGCCAACAAAGGAAATACCAACGGCACCAACGTTGCCTCTTTAATAGGTCCCTGGTTTTTAAATATTTCAATATCCAATATCATCTCCAGTGACATCAGAAAAATAACAAAAGCACCGGCTACTGCAAACGAAGCAATATCTACCTGAAACAACTTCAACATCATATCGCCGGCATAAAAGAACCCCAGCAACAACGCGAAAGAAATAAATGTTGCCTTGTTAGCATTCACATTTCTTCCTTTCTGCTTTAAATTCAATATAATAGGTATAGAACCGATAATATCTATTACAGCAAAAAGAACGATAAATGCACTCAAAAACTCCTGAAAGTCGAAAGAACCAAACATACTTACCTCCTTTTTTAGCTGCAAATATATTTATTTTTTATGCACTGTACAAGCTTTTATCTTAAAACATTAGTAGACTGTAAGAAACAATAAAAAAGATAAAACAGAATGCAACTCTAAATAATAAATCTCGTTTTATCGTTACCTTTGTATGTTAAACTATAACTTAACGAAGATTAGAACTTATGGAAATTACAATGTACGATACACTATTACAACTCCCTTTGTTCCAAGGATTATGTAAGAATGACTTCACGAGCATCTTAGGCAAAGTAAAATTGCATTTCCGGAAATACAATGCAGACGAGATTATTGTAGAACAAGGAGAGCCATGTACTGAACTTATCTTTCTGTTAAACGGTGAAATCTCTTCTCAGATTGTCGATGAGCAAAAGTCATACTCTTTACACGAAACATTTGGAAGTCCTTTTGTATTGGAACCCTATTCTCTGTTCGGCATGCATCCCAACTATATCGCCACGTATAGAGCGCGTACAGATTTGAACTTGGTCAGCATTGACAAAGCATTTGTTCTGTCCGAATTGAACAATTATGAAATTTTCCGTCTCAATTACTTAAACATATTAAGCAATCGTGCCCAAATAGCTTATAATAAATTATGGAACAGCTATATAGGAAGTCCCAAAGAAAAGATTATCAACTTCATTTTATCACGTTCTATGAGACCGGAGGGTGAAAAGCGATTAAAAATAAAAATGGAAGATCTGGCCGGTTTAATTGACGAAACCCGCATCAATGTCTCAAAAGAGCTGAACGATATGCAGGAAAAAGGCTTAGTAGAATTAAGTAGAAAAGAAATCTTCATCCCTGCCATGGAAAAGCTCTCTGAATAAAAACTGAAACAGTCTCTCAAATCGTCAACTACAGGGGCAGGGGTTGCCTGTCCGAACCGGTGGTGGCGACCTTGGGAGTAATCCACAAACAAGCTGTTTTCGGGCGAGCAAACCTCGCCCCTACCTATTAACAAAATGACAGCATTATCAACGTTCAGACACAACCCATCATTTTTTATACCTATCCTGGCAGAATTTCAGTCAACAAGTTTGTTAGCATATGGCATCCATTTAATATACTTTGTTAAATATATAGATAGAATGAGGTGAATGAGACTTTTTTTTAGCAATTTTGTAAGTCAAATATAATAATGTTATGACAGAAACAAAAAACCCGTTTTTAGAGCCTTATAATACACCTCATCATACCCCTCCGTTCCACTTAATCAAAGTAGAACATTATGAACCGGCTATCCGGGAGGGAATGAAAGAGCAAAACGAAGAGATTGATGCTATCGTCAATAATGCGGAGAAACCCAATTTTCAAAACACCATTGTGGCATTGGAAAGATCAGGGTCATTACTTGAAAGAGTAACCACCATCTTCGGTAACCTGCTGAGTGCTGAAACTAACGACGAGATGCAGGAGCTGGCAGAAAAGATGATGCCTTTACTGGCAGAGCATAATAACAGTATCAGTCTGAATGAAAAACTTTTTGCACGTATTAAAGCTGTCTACGACCGGAAAGATCAATTGACTTTAAACGGAGAAGACAGTATGTTGCTGCAAAAGACCTATGACGGCTTTATAAGAAGCGGAGCCAACCTGCAAGGAGAAGCAAAGGAAAAATACCGTCGGCTCAATACCGAATTAAGCGTACTCGCATTGCGTTTTTCACAGAATCTGCTGAAAGAGACCAATAATTATGAACTTTCTCTAACGACAAGCCAACTGGAAGGTCTGCCCGAAAGTATGCTTGAATCATACGCCCAAACAGCCAAAGAGAAAGGAAAAGAAGGCAATATCATCACATTGGATGCACCTAGCTTCGTTCCTTTCATGAAATACTGCAAAGACCGTACACTGCGACAACAGCTTTACATGGCCTATAATACGCAATGTACTCACGACAACGAGTACAACAACATGGACATAATCAAGCAACTGGTTAATATCCGTATGGAACTGGTACAACTCCTCGGTTATTCCAATTATGCAGAATATGTACTGAAGAAACGTATGGCAGAAACAGAAGAATCCGTTTACCAACTACTAAACCAATTGCTGGAAGCCTACTCTCCCACCGCGCATCAGGAAGTGAAAGAAGTGGAAGAATTAGCCCACCGCCTGGAAGGTAACGATTTCCAATTAATGCCTTGGGACTGGGCCTATTATTCGGAAAAGCTGAAGAATGAAAAGTTTAAGCTGAATGAAGAAGAACTACGTCCCTATTTTGAACTCAGTCAAGTAAAACAAGGAGTATTCGGATTAGCTACCCGCCTGTATGGTATCACATTCAAGGAAAACAAAGAGATTCCCGTCTACCATCCGGATGTAGATGCTTATGAAGTATTTGATGAAGACGGCAGCTTTTTAGCCGTACTATACACCGATTTTCACCCTCGTGCCGGAAAACGCTCAGGGGCATGGATGACCAGCTATAAAGAGCAATGGATAGAAAACGGAATCAACAGCCGCCCACATATTTCCGTTACGATGAACTTTTCCAAGCCATCGGCAGAAAAACCTGCACTACTCACTTTCTCGGAAGTAAATACTTTCCTGCATGAGTTCGGTCACGCCCTGCACGGCATATTTGCCAACAGCACTTACGCCACACTGAGCGGTACAAGTGTTTATTGGGATTTTGTGGAACTCCCTTCACAAATCATGGAAAACTTTGCCATCGAGAAAGAATTTCTCAATACATTTGCCAAACATTACCGGACAGGTGAACAAATCCCGCCACAACTCATTCAGAAGATAGTGGATGCATCCAATTTCAATATTGCATACGCCTGTCTCCGCCAACTGAGTTTCGGTCTGCTGGACATGGCGTGGTACACCCGCAAGACCCCCTTTGACGGAGATGTGCGTACCTACGAAAAAGAAGCATGGAAAAAAGCGCAAGTCTTACCTTCTCCGGCCGAGACATGTATGTCCGTACAGTTTTCGCACATCATGGCAGGAGGATACTCCGCCGGATATTACAGCTACAAATGGGCAGAAGTGCTGGATGCGGATGCTTTCTCGCTATTTAAAGAAAAAGGAATCTTCAACCGGGAAGTGGCCGATTCTTTCCGCCGGAACATTTTGTCCAAAGGTGGAACGGAACATCCTATGACGCTTTATAAACGCTTCCGCGGAAAAGAGCCCGGCATTGAGGCATTACTGAGACGAAATGGAATTATCAACTAAAAACAAGAAAAGAAATGAAACTGAAATCAATTCTTTACCTATTAATAGCACTTCCATTATTGTGGAGTTGTAATAACGAAGATAACATAGAAGATATTTTTTCAAGTGGCACTTGGTATCTGATCAATTTTTATGGCGGAGGACTCGACGATGCCGGCACACCCGAATTTACTCCCAAAGATGACAACGCCACACTGGAAGTTATCCAAAAGTTTACCATCGTTTTCAATAATGACAATACATTCAAGGCTTCGGCACAAAATATCACCTTTGAAGGCATTTGGGAAGCAAATGGAAAAGACCGTTCGGTGAGCATCAACATCGAAGACCGCCGTAACTCCACTAATCTAAGTAACAAGTTTATGGATGCACTGGTAAATGCCCGCTTTTATAAAGGAGACAGCAATTATCTGCGACTGGCTCCCGAAGACAAGAAAAGCTTTATCCAACTCAGACATAATTAATCACATGGAAACCAACGAAGAAAAACAACTGAAACTCGACAAACGATACATCCGCATGGCCGGCATCTGGGCAGAAAATTCTTATTGCACACGTCGCCGGGTAGGTGCATTAATCGTTAAAGATAAAATGATTATTTCAGATGGATACAATGGCACTCCATCGGGTTTTGAAAATGTGTGCGAAGATGACAATGGAGTCACCAAACCTTATGTACTGCATGCCGAAGCCAACGCCATTACCAAGATTGCACGCTCCAACAACAGCAGCAACGGAGCCACCATGTATGTCACCGCTTCTCCCTGCATTGAATGTGCCAAACTCATTATTCAGGCAGGTATCAAACGAGTGGTTTACTCCGAGAAATACCGATTGGAAGATGGACTGGAACTATTGAAGCGAGCCAACATCGAAGTAATTTATATCGACCCCAATGAATAATAGTAAATAAAAATATGAGCAAAAACCGTACATCCCGTTTTATACCGATTATCATTGCCGTAAGCATCGTAGCCGGAATATTGATTGGAACTTTTTACGCTAACCATTTTTCAGGTAATCGGTTAGGTATCATCAACACTTCCTCCAATAAGTTAAACGCCCTGTTGCGCATCATTGACGACCAATATGTGGACACTGTGAAGATGAACGAATTGGTAGAAGATGCAATGCCTCAAATTTTAGGGGAACTCGACCCCCACTCTTCTTACATTCCTGCCAAAGACCTGGAGGCAGTAAACTCCGACTTGAAAGGAAGCTTTAGCGGCATCGGCATTCAATTTACCATCCAACAAGACACAATTCATATCAGCAATGTCATTCAGGGAGGTCCGTCCGAAAAGGTAGGTTTGATGGCAGGCGACCGCATCATCTCTGTCAACGATACAGCTTTCGTAGGCAAGATAGTAACCAACTACGAATCAATGAAACGTCTGAAAGGGCCCAAAGGCAGCGAAGTAAAACTGGGTGTTTATCGTCCGGGAGAGAAAGAACCGCTATATTTTACCATTATTCGCGGTGATATCCCTGTCAAGAGTGTGGATACTGCTTATATGTTGAACGAAAAATTCGGTTATATCAAAATCAATAAATTCGGGGAAACAACATATCCCGAACTGCTGATTGCATTAGCGAAACTAAATCAAGACAACTGCAAAGGTGTGATTATCGACCTACGCGGCAATACCGGAGGCTACATGGGAGCCGCTATTCAAATGGTGAATGAATTCCTTCCCAAAAATAACCTGATAGTTTACACTCAGGGACGCAAATCTCCTCGTGAAAATTATCACTCTAACGGAACAGGCAGCAGCCAAAAAATGCCGCTTATCGTACTGACAGACGAAGGTTCTGCTTCTGCCAGCGAAATTTTTGCCGGTGCCATTCAGGACAATGACCGCGGAACCATCATCGGTCGCCGTTCTTTTGGCAAAGGATTGGTACAGCAACCCATCGACTTCAGCGATGGTTCGGCTATCCGACTCACTATCGCACGGTACTATACTCCTTCAGGACGTTGCATCCAGAAGCCTTACGTCAAAGGAAACGATATGAACTATGAAATGGATCTTGTAAAACGCTACGAACACGGTGAGTTCTTCTCGCAAGACAGTATCAAGCAAGACCACAGTACTATTTACTACACCGCCAACGGACGTCCGGTTTATGGCGGAGGCGGCATCATGCCCGATATTTTTGTTCCCCAAGATACAACGGGAGTTACTTCCTATTATACAGCAGCAGTAAGCAGGGGCCTAACCATTCAATTCTCTTTCCAATACACAGATACCCATCGTGCGGAGCTGCAGAAATATGATACGGAAGCAAGTTTGCTACAGTACTTGAAGCGTCAGAATATCTTGGAACAATTCGCCCGCTTTGCAGAAAAAAAAGGCTTGAAACGCCGCAATATCCTGATGTATAAGTCACAGAAATTATTTGAAAAGAACTTATACGGTAATATCATTTATAACATGTTGGGCATAGAAGCCTATATCCAATACCTGAACCAAACCGACAAGACAGTACTTAAAGCACTGGAAGTATTGGAAAAAGGAGAATCTTTCCCTAAGGCTCCCGAAGAAACCGTAGAAATAAAAGTCAACGATGAAGGAAATAAAAAAGAAACTGCGCAAGCAGATAGCACAGGAAAAAAGCCGTCACACCGCCACAGAGTTGACAGCGAATTCCATTGCTTTGCTTAACAAGTTGGAACAACATCCGCTTTTCATTGCAGCAAAGACGGTATTGCTTTATTACTCATTGGGTGATGAAGTACAGACGCATGATTTTATAGAGAAATGGTATCGGCAGAAGGACATCCTTCTGCCGGTAGTCAAAGGAGATATTCTGGAGCTCCGCCGTTATACAGGTCCACAAAATCTGCAAACCGGTGAAGCCTATCATATAGAAGAACCGACAGGTGAAGCATTTACTGATTACACTCAAATAGATTTTGCCATCATCCCCGGTGTTTCTTTTGATAAAAATGGCAATAGATTAGGTAGAGGGAAAGGATATTATGACCGGTTACTTCCCCAACTCCATTCTTATAATGTGGGTATTTGTTTTGATTTTCAGGTAAGTGACGAGATACCGACAGAATCATTTGACAAACCGATGCACGAGGTATGGACGGAAAAAGGAAAGATTTCCCTTCACCAATAATTACCGGAAAATAATATTTACAATAACCTGTGCACCTACTTGCTTGTTCAAATTCCTCACCAACAAGTCTCTTCCCATCATCAGTTCCTGACGGAGCACGGAAGAAGTGAGGTGTACATAAAGAATCTGATTCTTAATATAAAGGTTGCTTGTATAACCGGCAATAGCGGGTCCCACTACATCTTTCCATGCCTGTACCAGCCTATATTCATTCAAAGGAGACTCCAGTCCGTTCAAACGAAAGAACTTACGAATCATATCTCCTATTTGTTCCGCATCATTCCGCTTCATTCTGTATCTCCTTTCCGTTCTGCAACACTGCCATTTTCCACTCCAAACACTTTATATTTCCCTTCGATATTCTCCAAAATCTTATCCAAATGTTCCCGGTTAGTATCCGTTATAAAAATCTGTCCGAAGTTATCGCCTGCTACCAGCTTTACGATCTGTTCCACACGGGAAGCATCCAGTTTATCAAAAATATCATCCAATAACAATAGAGGAGTGGTATTGCTGCCTGTCCGCTTCAAAAAGTCGAACTGCGCCAATTTCAAAGCAATAAGATACGTTTTGTTTTGTCCTTGAGAGCCTTCCCTTTTAATTGGGAAATTCCCTAACTGCATGATAAGGTCATCTCTATGAATCCCTTTCAACGAATATCCCATAATGCGGTCACGCTGCCGGCTTCCTTTGATGATTTCCTGTAAGTTTCCCTGTATAGCGTGAGACTCATATGATAAATTCACCTTCTCCTTATCTTGAGAAATATAAGAATAAAACGACTGAAAAGTGGGGATAAATTCAGCTATGAATTCACTACGTTTCTTATACACGACCTCTCCACTCACAGCCATCATCTCCTCCCACACGGAAATCAGCTCCTCATCAGGCTCCACTTCAGCCTTCAACAAAACATTACGCTGAGTCAATGCTTTATTATAGCGTATCAAAGCATTCAGATATTCTTTATCATATTGCGAAATCACCACATCCATAAATCGGCGTCGCTCCTCACTCCCGCCGGCTATCAGTTCGGCGTCTGCCGGCGAAACCATTACCAAAGGAACAAAACCAATATGATCAGACAGTCGGGTATACTCTTTTTTATTACGCTTGAACTGCTTTTTTTGCCGACGTTTCAAACCACAATAAATTTCTTCCGGATCACCTTCATCCGTTACATAAAACCCTTGAATCACAAAGAAATCCTGATCATGCATAACATTCTGCGAATCAATAGGATTCGTAGCACTCTTACAGAAAGACAGATAATAGACCGCATCCAGTAAGTTCGTCTTTCCCATCCCATTCTGACCAATAAAACAGTTCATCTTAGGTGAGAAATCCAGTTCCACCTGTTCCAGATTCTTATAATTCAATATCGAAATACGTTTCAGTATCATAGACTTTCTGTTTGATTTAAGCCACAAAATTAGGGATAAAAACGGTAAAACCTAAAAAAATATGCCTGTAAATTTCATTAATACATATAAATGAACTACTTTTGCTGTCCGAAAACTATAGCAGAAAAATAATAAAAAGTAAATATAAAAATGGCAGAAAAAAAACACACTCAAGACCCTTTGGATATGGAAGAGGCTTTAAGTACCTCCGAAGCATTCATTATCAAGTACAAAAGTAGAATTCTGGGAGCTATTGCGGCAGTTGTAATCATCATTGCAGGCTTCATGGGTTACAAGCATTTCATCTCTGAGCCGAATGAAATCAAAGCTTCAGCAGCTTTATTCAAAGGAGAACAATATTTTGGAGCCGACAATTTTGAAACTGCACTGAACGGTGACAGCATCGGTTACAAAGGTTTTCTGAAGGTAGCTGATGAATTCAGCGGAACAGCAGCCGGTAATCTGGCTAATGCATACGCAGGTGTGTGCTATGCACAATTAGGTAAATATGAAGAGGCAGTGAAATACTTGAATAAGTTCAGCGCTGACGATCAGCTGGTAAGTCCGGCTCTACTCGGAACAATGGGTAACTGCTATGCTCAGGCAGGGCAATTGGACAAGGCTGCCGCTACCCTGATGAAAGCAGCCGACAAAGCAGACAGTCAGGCATTAAGCCCTATCTATCTGATTCAGGCAGGACAGATTTATGAAAAGTTGGGTAAGAACAGCGAAGCTGTGAATGCTTACACTTTGATTAAAAACAAGTACTTCAATTCTTATCAGTCAATGGATATTGATAAGTATATTGAACGTGCATCCATCAAATAAGAAAGAAGATATTTTTTAATCATATCGTAGGCACGGATTACACGGACACACACGGTTTCTCTTCTTAGAATAAACTGTGAAAGCCGCGAAATCCGTGCCTTATTAATTCATATAAACTATGGCAACAGCGTATCATAATTTATCAGATTACGACTTCAATTCCGTACCCGATGCAGAAAATATGCGTTTTGGTATCGTAGTATCCGAATGGAACAGCAATATTACCGGTCCTCTGTTGGAAGGTGCTGTCAATACTTTAAAGAAACACGGAGCTAAAGACGAGAACATTCTGGTACAAACAGTCCCCGGAAGTTTCGAATTAACTTATGGCTCTGCACAAATGATTAAAAGTGGCAAAGTAGATGCAGTCATAGCAATAGGCTGTGTAGTACGCGGAGATACTCCCCACTTCGACTATGTATGTGCCGGCACCACTCAAGGTATCGCCCACCTGAATGCAACAACTGACGTGCCCGTCATTTACGGACTGATTACAACCAATACCATGCAACAAGCTGAAGATCGCGCCGGTGGAAAATTGGGTAATAAAGGAGATGAAGGAGCCGTTACAGCTATAAAAATGGTCGACTTTAAAAGAAAATTGCAGAAACTTTGAAAAAAAGTTCTGCAATAATTTGCATATTCAAAAATAAGTCGTACCTTTGCATCGCAATTGAGAAACAAACCTCCTCAATAAGAGAATTAAGGAGTTCTTAATAAGCGAATGGGCAAATACCAGAGTGGCCAAATGGGGCAGACTGTAAATCTGCTGTCTTTCGACTTCGGTGGTTCGAATCCATCTTTGCCCACAAAAATTGCGGAAGTAGCTCAGTTGATAGAGCATTAGCCTTCCAAGCTGAGGGTCGCGGGTTTGAGCCCCGTCTTCCGCTCTTAAGATAAGAGGATATCCTTTTCGGGTATCCTCTTATTATTTATAATGATAAACAGTGTCCCCCTATAAAAACATTCTCTCCTTCCCTTGACAATCAGCATGAAAACTTTTCAGAGTCTATTTTTGTTATATACATATCAATAACTTTTAAACAAAGAAAGGACAAGTATGAAAACTATTATTGATAGAGCTACATCAAGAGGATATTTTAATCATGGCTGGTTAAAGACATATCACACATTTAGCTTCGCAAATTATTATAATCCGCGACGAATCCACTTTGGTGCCTTGCGTGTACTGAACGATGACAGGATTTCGCCGGGAGAAGGTTTTGATATGCATCCACACAAAAATATGGAAGTGGTTTCCATCCCACTAAAAGGTTATTTAAAACATGGAGACAGTATAGAGAACCAAAGTATCATCACGCCCGGAGAAATCCAAGTAATGAGCACAGGAAAAGGTATCTATCACAGCGAATATAACGGCAGTAATGAAAAAGATCTTGAACTTCTGCAAATTTGGATAATCCCCAATAAAGAAGAGACAGAACCGGAGTATCATAATTACAATATCCTTCCGTTAATGAAGCACAATGAATTAGCAACCTTCATCTCGCCCAATGGAAACACTCCGGCACATTTACTGCAAGATGCGTGGTTTTCAATGGGAACACTGAGTGCCAATCATAAAGTGAGCTATCATTTGCACAAACCACATACAGGCGTCTATTTCTTCATTATAGAAGGCAACGTAGATATAGCCGATGAAAACCTGACCCGCCGTGACGGTATCGGTATATGGGATACCGAAAGCATCATCATTAAAACCAATGAAGAATCACAAGTACTGGCCATTGAAGTAGCTTTATAAATTATTTATTTGTGGCACATTCACCCATCCGGTTGATTTGCGCCACAAATTCTTCCTTGCTGCCTTGTCCCAACCCCATTTTTCTGCATATACGATAAACCACACGGTCGACAGAACGGGATTGAACCCCAAGTAAATCAGCAATATCATCAAAACCAAGCCCCAACACAAATAAGAAACAAATGTCTTTTTCATTATTCGTAAGCGAAGGATAAAGCGCTTCGAGGCGGTCTGCCCAACGATGACGTGATACATTCAGCCAATGTTCCAGCTTGGCACGGTCTTCAGCCGGATTATAACGCGGATTTTCGTTTGATACAATCCGCAAATAAATCTGAGCAGCTTCCACGGTTTCAACAGGAAGCGAAATATGTTTGGAGCGAAACGTCACTTCCAGTTGACGAATACGCAATTCTTTATTTTTCTTCTCTTCTTCAAGGGCTTGCATCTGCTCCTGTAAATTCTTGGCTTCCCCTTGGTTTTCTTCTATCTGCTCCTGAAGTGTATCAATCTGCTCCTGAAGGATAGAAGCATCCTTTTTATAATTACGCAGGATATCCAGTTTTTGATAACGGAAAAACTTCCAGCTTCCCCACAGCAGTAAGGCTAGTGTACACACTGAAGCTATCGTTATCAATATCGTTATAGTCCAGCGACTGCGATAATCATTACTCTGTCTCAGTACTGCCGAATAATCATATTTCTTTTCTATCTCCAATAATTCGGCACGGCTCCCCGATGTAAACAGCAACTCCAGTTCATTAATATAATGCTGCATATAGAGGGCTGCTTCACGCTCAAATCCCTTTGCTTGCATCTCTCTGTACATATCTTTATATACCGATGCTCTTAACTTAGGACGGGAAGATTTCAGCACTTCAACACGCAGGCTGTCCACCGTTGCGCCTTTACCCAACTTTTTATACACTTCAGCCAGTTCGATATCATATCCACGTCGCGCCTCAGCCGTAGAAGTACGTTCCTGTGCCTGCTTCAGCAAGGAGACAGCCTCATTCCAGTTCTTCTTATCCTTTTCTACCAGCGCCAAGCGATAGTATATCTTTTCCTGAGTACTAAAATCCATCCGGTTTACTATATCAAAGAATTTATCCTGTACCAATTTCACCTCTTCATTATACCGGGGCGTACCTTGCCCCAAATAAAGCGGAATAAAAGCCGAGCTGCCCCCCATGGCTTTCCATGAAGGGACAGACAAGTTCAAATCCAATGCTTTCTTATAATAGCCAACAGATTGTTCATAATGTGCATACCGCCCGTTGATATGTCCCAATGCCACATACACCAAAAAATGAATCCGTAAATCTTTTGCAGACTTCACTGCCTCTTCCGCCTGCTTATAAGCATATATGGCCTCAGTATCCTTTCCTAAACTTTCCAATACATACCCTTTATACAGAAAAGCGGACGCCTTTTCATCGGAAGTGCCATGAGATGAATAATATTTCACGGCGATATCAATCAGCGAATCAGAAGATATTTCCTGTCCGCACCTGTGCATGACTTGTGTCATGAGCAAGGCATAAAGACTATATTCTTCTTTAGAAAGTTTCTCCGGCGAGGGAATTGTTCTCAATATCTGAAAAGCAGAATCGGGTGCATTCCACAGATAATACTTTCCCCATGACAATTGAGAAGTATGTTTCTCCCCACTGCATGCAACATTGAAACACCCTATAATGACTACCCAGACAGACAACAAGATAAACGAACGTTTTTTTATCATATCACAAAAATATCACTTTTTAAACTCTCCGCAATTTATATACAATAAAAACAGGATTACTATCATCATTTACCTCTTTCAACTCAGGCGGAACAGTTATATTGCACTTTTCTTTATACAGATGCAACTCATAGGCAGTGAGCAATTGAACCAAACAATCACCCTGCGTACGTCCCCATACCGGAAAATCCTGATAGCTCTTGGTTCCGAGCATTCCGTAAAGCAAATTAGCATCTCCCAATGCCCGGATATCTCCCGGTTGCGCACACTTCTCTGCCAATACCTGCCCTGTCTTCTTATGGACAGAAGCAACATAATGCCCCGCATTATATCTGCAACGGAAATAATAATTGGAAGGAGTTTCAAACATATCAGACACAAAAATGTCATAATCCTCTCCAAACTTTCTTTTCAGCGAACTAAAATCAGTGGCATCCAATGAACGTATCACTTCCTTATCCGAGTTACCCGTCCTCAACACACACGCCGGAAGAATGTCATCCGCCGTCACTCTAAAGACGGTATCATTGCTGCCTGTCTTCAACAAAACGGATTCTTCCATATCGGAATAAGCTGTTGCCAACGCAATAGTAAACCCGGCTTTCTCATGAGATACTAAAGGAGAAGAAAAGTCGTTCTTCATTGCAATCGTATCTGCTTTATCCGAAAAAACTCCCAAGCCATAACTACCGCTTTCAAAAGGCACGTATGGAAAAGCAACTGAAGCAAAACGATCTTGGCCCACCATGCGCTGATAAACAATCGCATAATCGTGATTCAGACTCTGAATAAACTCACCGTCCAAGGTATAGACCATTATTTTATTGGAAGAAAACAAATAGAGACGGTTATTTTTTTCGTCAGCCTGCATCCCCATCAGGAAATCGCTAAATTCACCCGGTCCCTGACCGAAAGGAATCAGTGTCTTGACAAACTGTCCCTTCCGGTCGAACTGCACGATACGCTGTTCCTTAACAGGAGAAACATAAATATAATTACTTGTCACGGCATATTCGGACACTCCGTCCAGCAAAGAAGCCGGATCTGCCGTTGTTTCCAACGGAATGTATTCCACACTTTCTATCTCATCTTGCAAAGCAAGCATTGACGGATGATCCATACCACTTCTCAAATCTACCGAAAGTAACTCCTGAGGAGTTTGTTCCGAACTGCAAGAAGCCATAAAAGACAATAAACAAAAGTACTTAAATAATTTCATAGCAGTAATCAATTTCTAAATGTGTATACAATAACCATCGGATTATCATCAGCATCCAACTGCAAAGCAACCGGTTTATCTTTCAGATATCCTTTATTCTCCAATTTCTCCAATGTCACGGCATTAATGACCTGCACACAAATTCTGTCTTTATAAATATATCTCGGACAGAAAGGCACTCCCCCATCCCAATCATTCTCCATTCCTATTACATTGCCATCACTAAATCCAACCGACAATTCCATGAAATCTTGTTTGACCGGCTGAGACAAGAATTCTCCCGTCCGTTTATCCAAACGCTGGAAAAAGCACTTTTCCGGCTTGGACAAGACAATAGTCCGGAAATAGAAATAACGTGAAGTTTCAAAAAAGGTGAACAACTCTATAGTAGATAATGTATTTGTATTGTCTTTAGCCATTTCATTGATGTCTGCTATCTTTTCATTATATTCGGCTCCGTTCTTTTTATCATAAACACAAGCAGGACAAATACCTGTTTCCGTCACCCGGAACACAGTATCATTGCAAAGCGTATAAGCTAAAGCCGAATTTTGAAAAGGAACGAATTGTATTTCCTGCATATAACAAGCTTCTGCCGGAACATTAGCCGGAAAGGGTGATTTGGTTGCCATCATCTGATTCTTTTCATTTTTAAGGGCAACCAGCCAAGGAGATTGCTGAATAGGAGTAATCGAAGCTCCCGACAATGCAAATGAGCCATTATTCAACAGATAGCGATTTTCCACAGCCTCTACCGTTGTGGTATCGGTGCGCAGAAACTCACCATCATAAGAATAGACAAACGCCGGCAACCGCCTGCTATTTAAAAAAACTTCTTTCTTATTTACATCCAACGAAATATTCTCTATCGTCCAAGGAGCATATTCGCCCGGACCATTTCCTACCCTGCCTATCTGACATACAAACTTTCCTTGTCGGGTAAATTTAAATACCTGGTCTGTCTTACCATTTTGAACAAAGATGAAATCATCATCCATTATCAAATAAGTCAAATTACTTATCAAACACGAATCCGTCGTTTCCAAAGGAATATATTCTATTCCCATCACATCATCCTTCATCGAAAAAGGAGTATTCTGCTCCATAGCCGAACGTACATCTGCCACCCAAACATCCTTCTTTTCTAAAGAAGCGGATTGGCATGCGCCTAATATCAACAGAGTTAAAACAACTCCTATCCATACCTGTGCTTTGTTTTTCATAATCGTATTCTATTTAAATTTCGAAGCAAAGATATAGAAGAAGAAAACATTTCGGATTATGAAATGAAAGAAGTTTTGCGACTAAACAAGTCACTGATATTTCAACAGTTACAAGTAGTGAGGAAGATTTTGTGCGACAATTAAAAACTCTTTTTTAAAGGGATGAATACACAAAGCAAATCGTTTTCGGGCGAGCTAACCTCGCCCCTACGAACTAAACGACAGCATTATCCACGCTTTGACACACTCCGAATGCACAAAGCTATAATTCTATTGTCAGCTCCACCGGACAGTGGTCCGAACCAAATATATCCGTATGAATAGCCGCCCCTTTCAACTTATCATTCAGAGAAGCAGAAGCGAGAAAATAATCAATACGCCAACCGGCATTCTTCTCTCTCGCTTTGAAACGATAGGACCACCATGAATAAATTCCCTCTTGCTCCGGGTAGAAATAACGGAAAGTATCCGTAAATCCCGAATCGAGCAGCGTAGTAAACTTAGCACGTTCTTCATCCGTAAATCCGGCATTCTTGCGATTGGTTTTCGGATTCTTCAAGTCAATCTCACGATGCGCCACATTGAGGTCGCCACAGACGATGACAGGTTTCTTTTCCTCCAATTTCTTTAAATACGCACGGAAGTCATCTTCCCATTTCATACGATATTCCAAACGGCGCAGCCCATCTTGAGAATTGGGCGTATAAACCGTAATCAGGAAGAATGAGTCCAGCTCAAGAGTAATCACACGTCCTTCGTGGTCGTGCTCGTCAATGCCCATCCCGTACGTTACCGAAAGAGGTTCGAGACGAGAAAAAACAGCTGTGCCCGAATAACCTTTCTTTTCTGCATAATTCCAGTAAGAACGGTATCCTTCAAATTGAGCATCCAATTGCCCCTCCTGCATCTTAGTCTCCTGCAAGCAGAAAAAATCAGCATCCAGCCGACGGAAGGCATCGGCAAAACCTTTATCGTAACAGGCACGCAGGCCGTTCACATTCCATGATATGAGTTTCAACATGATTCTTTTATTTTTTTTAGGTAAAAACTTTCAGCAGCAAAAGTAAGCACAAAAGCATATTTATCAAAACAGAATACGATGAAAAATACACAAACCTACTTTCCTGAAAACTCCCAAGCTTCGCCATAAACGGCTCAAGATACGCCAACGCAAAGAAGAAACCGACACGGCACGTCCTGAAACCCGATAAACCATTCCCAATACTCCGATAATATCCGCAGCTGTACACTCCTCATAAAACGCACAAACACCATCCCCCTGCATAATAAACCGACCATCCTTCATCCCGACAATCCGGTGAAGCAAACACCGGCCACGATAACGAAACAAAACCACATCCATAGGTTTCAAAGATTCTGCCTTACATGGATAAACCGCCACTTCATCTTTCCCTTCGCGTAATAACGGAAACATAGAACTGCCTTTCATCCGAAAACGTACACTCTTCCCATGATGAATATCATCCTCTACAAGAGAGAAGAAACAATCATTTGGCAACCGCTTCATCATTCTCTGCAAATAAAGTACGACAAGACAACTCCACAGCCTCTCTATCCGGCAAACAGGCCAAATGATAAAAAGGAACCTGAGAAACAATTTTCCCTAATGTGGTACCGATACCTTCATAAAGTCTCCTGTCATAAGCAAACTCCGGAGGAGAAGAAGGATGAAGAGCTGCGTAAGACCGCAATATCCCTAATCTGACCATCCGATTGGAAGTTTCCTGTGACAGTCTCACACAACCGGCCAGTTCATATCGCTCTGCTTTATAACAAGGAGTTTTCCCGCTCCATGGACTGCCATAAACCCATATTCCGGTATGTTCGACATGCACCACCGGACTATCATCATTCAACAATACGGCTCCTGCCCGATACTCCTGCCACAAACGAGTATGAGTGCTCTTTCCTGTACCGCTTTCCCCTAAAAACAGTACAGCCTTTTGACGATATACGATACAACTGCTATGTATAGCCACCGTATCCGACATTGCCGTCTGTATCCCATAGCCAATCCACAAGGCAAACCGCACTAAGCGAGCTGACCAGTTGCCGCACAGATAACAAACATTTACTTCATTATCAGTCCACAGGAAAAGACTTTTTTCATTTACCGGAGATAATCTTAACAAATAACCGCCCGCAGTACATCCGAAGATTCCTTCCACCCCTTCATGAGCAAACACATATTGCCGTTCACAAAAAGCAGGAATATTCCCAGACTTTCCTTCCATAAAAAAGAATTCCGGTACATTATAATCCCCCTCGGCAACCTCAAAAGGAGCAAACCCAGCCATTCGCTCCAGGACAGAACACAGAATACTGCCCGATACTTTAAAACAGTGGCCGCCTACCTTATATATATTATGCATTTTCTTTTCAATTTAAAGTTATTATACGATTACAAAAAGCCAGCGAACTCTCACGATGGGCTATTGATAAAACCGTCAGCCCCCGATAATCATTCCTGAGTCCGCATATCATCTCATTTATTTCGCATTCGGTTGCCGTATCCAACGCTGAAGTAGCCTCATCCAACAACAATATATCCGCCTCCTTATAAAGCGCACGTGCGATCCCTACTCTTTGCTTCTGCCCTCCCGACAAACGTGCCCCACTTTCACCCAGCAGCGTATCTATTCCCAGCGGCAACTCATCCACCCATTCGTCCAGCCTCACCTGCCGTAATATCCGTTTCACTTTCTCCTTACTGATATCACAACATCCCAATGCAACATTCTCAGCCAGTGTCCCGTCAAGAATAAAAACGCCCTGCGGCACATAACCTATCCGGCGATGCCATAACTTCCTGTTCTCTGCTGAAAGGAGAACACCGTCTATCCGTATCTCCCCTCCATCAGGCTTCAAGAATCCCAATAAAAGATTGAACAAAGTGGACTTGCCTATACCGCTTGAACCTCGAATACCAATATACTCTCCCTTCCGAATCGTACAATCAAACTCCTTTAAGACTCTCTTTCCTTCCGGATAAGTATACGAAAGATTGGATATTGCAATTTCTTTTTCAAAAGATAACCCGGCTGTCGGTTTTTCTTCGAATGTTGAAAATAAATCTTCCATTCCTGCTTTTATTATCCGCAGACAAAAAACGGAATTCTGTATCTGAGTCCATGCAGAAAGCGATTCACGCAAAGCCGGCAATAAACGAAAGGCACCCACGGCAAAGATTCCCACCAACGCCTTCACATTTCCCGTCCCGGACAATGCAAGAAGTGTGAGTCCTATAACAACTGATAATTCTGAAAGGCAAAGCGGCAGATGATACACCGTCTCCAGCTTCAAACGGCAAAAAGAAATCGTATCCAAACCCTTCAGAAAAGAATGTTGCAAGGAAGGAAATGCATGGTTTACTTCCAGCTCGGCATATCCTTTATAAGCTTCGGTGACAATACGTGTCTGTTCGCGCCGTGCCAACAACTCCTTTTTACCATAATACCTTATCCGCCTTTTTATTCCGAATATATACATCAACATAAAAGGGAAAAAAGCAAGATATAACATCAGCACCGTCATCGGTGCATATACCAACAGTACCGCAGTAACCAATAAAATAAGTAATACATCAGCAGTCATATTCAGCAACGGAGACAACAAACTCATACTGAAAGCATAACATACGTAGTTCACCTCATATCCCAAACGAGTGCTGCCCAACCGACTGATAAACAAGATTCCGCGATGATAATAAGAAGAAAAAAGAGAAAAACTTAATCGTTTATACAAAGACAATAAAAAATAGTTTTGAAAACGGGACAATCCCATGACCAATACATTTTTGAATAAAATAAACCCGACAGCCAACAGACAAAACAATAGTGCTTCTCCCTTTTCTTCTTTCTCTTCTATCAAAAAAAGAAGTACAGGTATTAAAGCTGCAAGTCCGGCAAAATTCAGCAACGCACTGAAAAACACAGCCATTATTACCCTCATCCCCATTCTTCGCTCCGAGGGCAATAATAAATGATAGATTTCTTTCAACATAAATTATGATACCGTTCGGCGGAATATGGATTGTGGGAAACGTACATGTTGGATAACAGATATCCAAAGCCACTTTACTAAAGATACACGCATCACACTGTCACACAAACGATGAATATGTAACATCCGCTTCAGTTTATAGACCAATATTCCCCATTTACCGGTAGCCGGTACATTTATATTATAAGTGGGATGAAGCATTTCCTTTAATAAATTCTCCGCCAGCCCTTCCCCTCCTTTCATGACAAGAACCTCTGTACCCAAGTAGCGGTTGCACAAGTGTGTAAGTGCATAAATCATATTCAGAAAACGTTCATCCGTCACTCCTTCGGGTATCTTCAGTCCCTGCTTCTTCAACAGGCATGCCCAATCACATAAGTGATGCATGGCAAAACCAAGTGCATAATGCTGTGCCGAATGAAAAGCAAGGAAAACAGTATTGAAATCCGGCGAGGGAGTCAGCACCTCATACTTGCCATCAAGCACTGTCAGCCGGGGACGGAGAAGCTTCCGCAACAAAATATCCATCGAAACAGCCGTACGGTATATTTCCGTATTCAGGAATTTTTTATGATTCTCTATCGGAATACCTTTATAATAAAACATACTGTGCTTTTGCGAATGCGAAAAATCCACCTCTATTCCCCGGCCTCTCATCAGCTTGTCGGCAAGAGAGTTTGCTTCCCTATCACTCAGACCGGAAGAATCGGCAGAATAGGTAAAGATATCAATATCACCTCCCTCACGGTGAGAAGGAATAGGATAATTATTGGCAAACCCCACTCCTTTTAATTGCACGGCAGTGATGCCGTGTGTGGCATAGAATGTCGATAAATCGGATATAACCCGACAATAGTACCGATATCTCTTTTCACATCTTTCTACCGCCAGCCACCAATTTATTTTTAAGGATTTGGGTGGTTGTAACTCTGTGGGAAGAGTAATCAAACCATCCCAGGCAAGTGCCATTACACCCTGTCGAACAGACAAGCGGTAACATTCCTGCCAAGCTTCGGAAGTGATACCGGCAAAGATTGTTGCATCTGCATGAGTACCATGCAAGGCAGAACGCAACAAGGCAAAAAGCATTTGTTCCGTAATATCCAATTTCATTTTAGATAAACTTTAGCATATAATTTTCTAATCAGCCGATATGATACCGCATTTCTTCAAGGCATCCACCCAAACCGTTGCATCCTTCTTTGCCGTTTCTTCCGAAACAGAATAATGCTCCATTAATATTTCCGCAGCATCTTCTATCAAAAAGTCTTTGTCCGAAAGCTCATTCCAAAGAAGCCGTGCCGAAGTATTAAGAGAGATAATGCGGGTAAGGTCGGCTTCGGGCGTACCTTGATTGACAATAATAGTTTCTCCGGCTATATCGCGGAGCTTGAATTTCGTATTGATTCGCATAATAATTTCATACTTTAAGAAAAAGAAAGCCGTCCAACCGAACCATAACGGACGAAACGGCTTTCTTTTGATGAGTATTACAAACTTTTTTGTTTAATAATTATCAGTTGCTTGTTTCCTGCTTTACATTGCTCTTCTCGACCTTCTCTCCGTTCACGGTAATATTAGCAGTACCATATTCCACAGCCGGATCATAAGTTGAAGTGAAAGAGCAAGAGCCATCATAAGTGAGCGTTACACCTTTATTCTCTGCTGCATTCGCACAAACATGCACAGCCGGGAATGAAGAAGCATGAGTACCCTCTACTTTTACTGTAACACCCGTCATAGCAACCGTGGTAGGATATTGATAAGCTGAACTCAAATAATTACCGATTGTTATACCTGCAAATGCTGCTCTGTTACCGTCTTGCCATTGTTTCATGTGATTATTCTCACTGTGAGTACTCTCAAGCTCAGCTTTCAGCGTAAATGAAGAATTCTTAATCGTATAAGTTCCTCCACGCAAAAAAGCCGCCTGATGATTTCCTGAGAACTCACAATTCTCAATATTCACCGTAGACGGTGAAACGTTAGTCATAAATCCGGTTTCTCCAGCTATAAACTTAGAATCTTTCAGCATGATGTCAGCTCCTCCATATAACAGTCCACCACCTTGCAAAGTCGCATCTGTTGATATAGAAAAATAGTTAGCTTCAATCAATGAACCGTTAATAACCTCTAGTTTTGCATTAGGACCTTGAACCCACAAAGCATAATTTGGGCCACTGATGTGCACTTTGTCAAATTTCAGTTTACCGCCCATACCCTTAATCATTTCCTTGGTGGATATATTACCATTCTTGAAAGAAGCCGTAGCAGAGATTTGACTCACTGCTGACAACGTCAACGTATGGGTAGCCAAATCTACCTCAACTTTCGCATCTTTCTTTTCGAGATTAAATGCCGAGATTGAACAATCTTTGTCAAGCTTCATACTTACATTAGCATTATCTGCAAAATAGTTCAACGCGTTTACATCAGAGAATGTACCACCTTTGATAAAAGCAGTACAATTCTTACTATATACTTGCCCTTCAAAGATACCATCTTTAATTTCCAAAGCCTTAGTTCCGGTCTCATTTTGCAAATCCTTTTCATACAAAGCATAAGGACCTGTCAGTGTTCCTCCATTAATAACCACTTTAAGGTCTTTATCGGTAACATGCTGTGAGACAGCAACTGCCACACCGGTCATAGTCGTACCACTGCCATTGCCCTTCTCATCAAAGGTAGATGCTGTACTCTTTATTGCACCCGCATTGACAGTCAATGTACCCGAACGCATTTCTATACCGGTCGGTGCACTGACAGTACCGCCATTAACTGTCAATAATCCGTCTTGTGGATGATAAATGGCTGTACCTTCTTCAGTATTTGCAGCCGTAATTGCTCCACCGTTAATAACCACTTCGGTTCCATGACGAGTACCATTACCACTGATACCGTAATAATAACCCTTAAGCATACCACCGTTTACTGTCAGTTTTGCTACATCACTACCGGTATCATTGCCATCAGTCAACTTCACTGCTGTATAAACACTTTCCACCCCATTATAATCAATGCTACCTTTACCGTTACTGCTGTCATTGATAGTCAGTTGAGCACCACGACGTACAAGAACCACCGCATCCTTAGTATTCAGCACTTGTTCCAGCCCCGTAGTCTTAGCCTTTATGCTATGACCATTCAAATCAAGTGTCAATGCTCCCTCAACAACCAACGGTCGGAAAAGAGTAACATCCTGTTCCAAAATAAAGTTTCCGCCGGCTTTGGCAACCGCTTCCATTTCCGCTATTGCCGCATCAACTATTTCAAAGTTTGTATTGGCAGATAAATCAGGATATTTCGCACCCGATTCCACAAAGACTTTCACAACATTGGAATTCTCTGAAGCCCGTTCTATGGCAGTGATTGTTGCACCCTTTTTCACTCTCACATTCCCTTTCTTCACAATCAACTTAGTGATTGTTACTCCTGCATCAACGACCAGTGTGTTTTCGGCTGTAGAAGCTGTTGCCTCCTTTATGGTAGTACTTCCTCCGTTTGAAGATAATGTGACAGTCGTATTCGGCATATTAACATTTACCACCGGAGCCACTTCAACACTCTCAGTTTCCGGCAGAGCAATCGTCATGTCTTTCACAGATGAAGTTCCGCTACCGCTAGTTGCTTTATCTTCAAATTCTATTTTAGCTCCCGATGCCACACTTTGGAAAGCAATGCTTATAGGAGTCTCAGGTGATTGTGCAGCAGGCACCTCTATCTTATTACTTTCACCTGAAACCTCACCCGATACGGTTACGGCCGTATTCTTCCCTAAAGCATCGGCAACCTCAGACACAGAAGATACCGTCTGGGCTTCGCCACCGGTAATCGTTCCGCTGGAAATAGACAATTTCTTCAAGTCTTTACGAGCTATGGTATAACTGCCGCCAAAGACATTTGCCAATTCTTCCGTATCATTCAATATCTTCACACGCACATTGGTATAATTACCTGTCGGCACAGGAATGTAAAATGTACCGGAAGTATTTTGAGCAGTGTTGCCAAAAGCAATACTGACAGTCTTTTCCGAATCGTCTGTAGCAGTTGTGGCTTCTAATTCAGGTTCACTACCTGATAATGCTACCGTATATTTACCGACTATCTTTTGATCTGCCGTGAAAGTCAGTTTCAGGTTATCCCCCACAGGCAATTTGGCAAACTTAATGCAAAACACACCTCCCAAATGCTTCAATGCTACATTACTGTTCTCAATCTTTCCCCACATGGCAGGGTTATAACTATTGCCTTTACCTTTGGTATCCGTTTGATAATCAGCATCTACTTTAGTATAGCTGTACTCTTTCGGGAAATTGTAAGTAAGCGTTGTAGTACCATCAACAGTTGAGACAGCGTGTCCGTCATTATAAGGATAAGCTGCATAACCGGCTATAGTTCCCGTCATATCTCCACTAAAGGAAGCTGTGGCTTGACCGGCCCCGCCTTCAACCAAAGTAAGAGCTGTAAAACCGGTGGTATAATCGGCTCCGTCTTGCATGGTTACACCCAAACGGTCACCTTCCGACCAATAAAATACTCCATTAGCATCAAATCCTGCACGTGCCATACCGGAAGCATTGCTTTCCATGGTGGCTCTTAACATTCCATTCGTGACCTTCGCACCCAAGTCGTCTTCGTTGTTACAGCCGGTCAACAAAGCGGTTGCCACAGCCAAACTTATTAAATATCTAAATTTCATAATTTGCTTTTTGTTTTCATGAATTATTTCTAACATTACAAATGGAGTGTGTCAAAACCAAACCGGTCTATCCCATCGTCGGCTGTAGGGGCAGAGTTTGCCTGCCCGAAGACACAAAACAAACTGTTTTCGGGCGAGTGAACCTCGCCCCTACCGACTAAACGACAGTATTATCCACCTTTTGACACCCCCTCATACATTTCTTTAGTCAGTCCAATTACCGTTTTCGCCACCACCACTGGTTGCAAATCCTTTTTCTACTTCCACTTCGATGATTTCCACTTTCGGAGCTTCATACGTTTCAATACTATTTTCCTTCATAACCTTTGTACAATAAAATTTTAATATGATTTTCTATTTTAAAAATCAGACATTATACGCCCCAATTACATATTTCGACACTTGACAAAAATAAACAGTAATTGCTGTCTGAGGGCGGAAGATTCCTGGCGGACCGGTGGTATATATCTCACCGCTGTAGTCCCCCGACGTGAAATGGAATGCGAAGAACGGCATTCGCGTGTGTTTTTGTTTTTTCATACGCCTGCATTGTTTTAGTTGCCTAAAAACGGTTAACTCTTGCCATGTCTTCCCTCTTTGCATGACAATTAATAAAAAAAAGCGTGAGGGCTGTATCTTGTTTATCCTATCGTCGGGCCTTCGCAATGCCTTTCACCTGGATAAACAACAGCCACCCACGCCGTTTGATATATAGATGCCACACCAATGGCAGGTATATAACACAGACGTGAGCGTTGTTGTTATCATCTTCAGGTGACAGTTC